>Ga0315314_1003909_pt1 | contig 11427 bp, 8 predicted proteins | sample TDP9_MG_FD_203631 | JGI IMG/M metagenome (GOLD analysis project Ga0315314, IMG submission 203631) | Freshwater sediment microbial communities from Lake Towuti, South Sulawesi, Indonesia - TDP9 | ecosystem: Environmental > Aquatic > Freshwater > Lake > Sediment | place: Indonesia: South Sulawesi...
GCGTCAGGATGCGAAGCTCTCATCAGATTCGAGAGATGTTCTGGCCCGGCACATGAAAACGTAGCGCCCTCAGAAAGTTCATTATTGAGCGTGCGGTTCACCGTCCTAGAGGCGACGGACGAGCAAAGCTAAGGAGTGGCAACAGATGGACAAGAAGCTGTACAAGTGCTTCGTCTGCGGGAAGATGTACGACACGGAAGAGCAGGCCATTAAGTGCCACAATGCGCCCATACAGCAGGTCGTGAAGAAGGAAAGGAAGAAGCCGAGGTTCTTGGGCGCGTAGCTCGGGCGTTCGATTGACAGAGGGCATGGCGGCATCGGGGCATCACCATGGTTATTGAGGAGCTTCACAAGGAGATCGACAGGCGCTGGAACAGACATCTCAGAGAGACGAGGAAGATCCTGAGAGTGCCGAGCGTGTCGATGACGGGTGAGGGAATTGAGGAGACCGCAGGCCTGGTGCAGGAGCTGCTCGACAGGCTCGGAGCGAAGACCGGCCAGTACAGGGCAACGAAGAAGAGTCATCCATTGGTGTACGGACATCTTGATGTCGACGCAGAAAAGACAGCGCTCCTCTATGGCATGTACGATGTTCAGCCCGTGGGCAACATCGAGGAATGGGACCACCCACCATTTGGTGCGACCATCGCCAACAAGAAGCCGTTCGGAGAGGTTCTAATCAACAGAGGGGTCGAGAACTCCAAAGGTGCCCTCGTGGGCATGTTGCTCGCGATCGAGACGATGGTCGACAAGGGAGAGATGCCCCTCAACATGCACTTCCTCATGGAAGGAGAGGAGGAACTGGGCGGTCTCAGCCTTCCAAGATATGTGATGAGAAACAAACAGAAGCTGAGGAAAGCTGAGGCCGCCTTCTCATTCGACTACAACGAAGATGCGAATGGGACCCCCGTGATCTCTTTGGGCGTCAAGGGATGCGTGTACTTCGACCTCATCGTCGAGGGGTCGCCACAGAACGGCGGCCCGGTCAACGGCGAGATACACAGCAGCGACGCGGTCTGGGTCCACAGCCCTGTCTGGCGACTCATAAAGGCAATCGAGACGTTCGTCGACGAAAACCAGGACCCCGCGATAGATGGGCTATGGGACGACGTCGTCGGACCGGATCGCGAGGACGCTCAACTGCTCAGGAGGCTCGCGAGAAGGTTCGACCCTACCAAGTACCAGAAGGAGATCGGAGTGAAACGTTTCAAGATCGGCGGGACCAAAGAGGAGATGCTCAAGAAATACATGTTCGAGCCGTCCCTGAACGTCGCCGGGCTCGTCTCAGGCTATACCGAGGAAGGGTCGAAGACAGTCCTCCCCGCAAGGGCGGAGGCCAAGATCGACATCAGGCTTGTACCCAACATGACGATAGAGGACACCAGGAGGAAAGTCCGCGAACATCTGAGGAGAAGGGGCTTCACGGACATCAAGATTAGAAACTATGTGGACTACCCATGGTCTAAGCTCGCCGTAGAAGAGCCAATCAATCAGGCGTGCATAGAGGCCATGAGATACCACGGAAAGGATCCGGAGATCTGGCCCATCAGTGCGGGCTCAGCGCCGATGTACCTGTTTGACCAGGTCCTGGGGTTACCATGGGGCGGTGTTGGGCTTGGCTATGGCGAAAAAGCACACGCGCCCAACGAGTTCGCGGTTGTCAGAGGAATGAGGGACTACGAGAAGAGCGTCATCACGGTTTTCTGGAAGTACGCGGAGATGGCCTCACGATTGCGACGGCACCGTGATCCGTCTGACTAGTCTTCCGTCGCAACATCAATGCTTGGAATGCTACAGATTTCTGCATTCGATTGCCGTACATCGGCTACTCGTTTCGACCTGGACCTATCTTCATCTTCGGTATATGTCGAGCCCTTGATCGTGGAGGTTCCCAGTGACTGTTGGGCATACGCCAGCCAACTTGTCCGCAGAGATCTCGGCTCTCAAGACCTTCTGGAGGCACGGAAAAGCCAGACTGCCCAGTCGCATATCTTTTATATAGCATAAAGTTCAATGCAGCCGACACGAGGCACAATAATAGTGGCCTCTCATTGAGGGCTTAAGGGGGACAATGTAGATGAAAGACTATCTGTCAGGATCAGCTCGAATGATAGCCGTTCTTGTTGTGGCGACGCTGGCTCTCACAGCAGTGCCGAGCATGCTTCTCGCACCGGCTGCGGGCGCGTCCACAGCATCTGCGGCGGTCACGGAAGTGAAGGTCGGAATGCTGAGCGAGGTTCAATATTGGAACCCGCTAAACATAGCCTATGCGGAGGACTGGATCTCATGTTTCATGATATTCAGCAGCCTGTGGACCTATGATGAGGACTGGAACGGCCCCGTTGGCGACCTCGCTCTCGACTGGTCCCAGACTGTCAATCCGAACGGCACGATGACGACGACCGTGGACATAACGCCCAATGCGTACTTCAGGAACGTAGAGGACCCGAACGACATGACTCACAAGCTGACCACGTCGGATGTGGAATACACGCTACGGTCCATTCAAGACCACCCTGGTGGCAACTACGACGTCATGGTCGAGAACATAACATGGATAAACATTGTCAGTGACACGAGAATCGAACTCATCACTGACTTCCCGAAGGCTACGCTCATTGATGACCTGAGCCAATTGCCGATTATTCCGGAATTCAGGTGGGTCGACAAGCCCGGCCAGTTCCTTGGGGAGCCGAACGACCCAACATGGCTGATGGGGAGCGGGCCGTTCTACCTGGAGCAGGTGGAGGCAACCTGGTGGAGGGCAAGGGCGGCGCCCAACTACCACGGTGCAATTGACTACCCAGGGGTAAGGGACGTCAACATCGGCAGCGTCGTCTTCACTCTGTACGGAGACCCGTCAGGCCTCGTGCTGGCAGTCAACTCCGGAACGGAGGACTTGGCAGACATACGAGGACAGGTGAACCTGTACCTCAACTCCCTCGGCGTTGGCAATCCATTCATCGTGAAGCAGGCTCCGTCAGAGCCAGGCATTACCGATGTGGCGATCAACGCTATTCCTATGGACTTCAGAAGGCCAAACTACTGCGACGGCAACCCGCTGCTCCTGGACTGGTATGTGCGAAAGGCCATTGGTATGACCTTGGACCGGGCGACGATTGACAACGTCCTCATGAGCGGCATAGTGACGCAAGCGGACTCTGTCATACAGCCAGGCTTCTGGCACAACCCTGTCACCTTGGACCCGTACGATCCCGCGCAGGCCAAGATCCTGCTTGAGGACCACGGCTATTCGGACCAGGACTCGGATGGCTATCTTGAGGCCACGGATCAAGCGTATCCAGTCTTGCAGGGCTGGGCGAGCGCGGGCGACAAGCTGGAATTCAGGCTCCATGCCACGAACAACGAGCCGAGCTACATGGCCGTTGGCGAGAACTGGGTGGATTGGGCTGCCCAGGCAGGAATCAAATTCAACTACGAGGCCCTGCCCGAATGGCCGACCATGACGAATGAGGACTGGTACAAGGCCTTGTACGACGTTTGGGTATGGCATTGGGGCTGGGGTCCGGAACCTCTCTCGAACCTCAACACCTGGCTCACAAAGGAGATAGGGGCAGGAAAGGACAACTGCCAGGGACCGATGGGACCGTGGTGGTTCTCAGCCGTGAACTCGACGACGGGCGTGGCATACTCCGCTTACGACGAGAACTGGAGCTTGGCGCAGAGGACTATGGACACTGCTCAGCGCAAGGATTTGGTCTTCACACTCCAGCAATGGATCTACGACTCTAGGACGGAAATCCCGCCGTTCTATGACGTCGGCTTGTACGGTTTCTCAACCGAGAGGTTCGTGGGCTGGGGCGACTGGGAAGCCCACTCTGGAAGGGGCCCGACCTACTCAGGGCTGGAGTGGCTCTGGTTTGACCTGGAACCCGTTGCAAACGTGAGCCCGGTGTTCAACACAGGCCTGGCCTCTGACTACACGACTTTCCCGGGAGACGTCGTTACGTTCCAGGTTGATGTCTCGGACCCAGAGAGCGACCAGCTCTGGCTTAACTGGACCTACGGAGATGCATCGCCAATAGAAGGAGACGTTCTGCCTGCAGGGACCACTGGCACCCCACAGACCGTCACTCGAACACATTCCTACGCTGCGGTTGGCGACTACCCAGTTGTCGTGACGCTCACGGATGGAATATCCGGTCACCAGAAGCAGTCGACCGGCACGGTCCACGTGCAGGCGATCCCGGACAATCCTCCGACGATACTGAACCCACCTGAGTACAGTCCTGCTCCGCCACAGTACACGGGCACGACGGTGGACTGGTGGGTGAATGTGTCAGATGACAACGTCAACGGCCTCGGACTTCGGATCACATGGGCCTGGGGCGATGGTTCATACAACGCCGCAGATTTCCCGAACCCGACACCTGGCAGCACAATAACAGATCACAGGACGCACTCATGGACAGCTGGAGCGGTCTACAGCGTAGCTGTATATGTCGATGACTTCGTACCTGACCCGGCGCATAACCAGACGAGCACCACGCCTTATGAGATAGTCGAGGACACCCCGCCATACGGTCTGTCAATCAGCCCGATATCCGGGAACGAAGGATCTTCGATCACATGCGTGGCGACTGGCATGGACAGCGACCCATTCGACCTGAGGTTCACATGGGCCTGGGACGACGGGACGTTTGACAAGACTAACCACGTCAACTCGCTGCCAGACCAGCCGGTGACCTCAACGGTATCCCACACCTGGCCGACGCAGGGCACATATCCGGTGACAGTGTACTTGGATGACCTGACTGGCATCGCGGGCCATAACATATCTCAGACGATTAATGCGGATATTTCGGCTGCTGGGGCCAACGTTGCGCCGAGCGCCCCCCTCCTGGCGATAACGCCAGCTGATCCCGCGCAGAGGCTTGTCGGTGTCGACCTGACCTTCAACGCTAGCGCGATGGATGCGGATTCCGATGCGATGACGGTCTATATCGAATTCGGCGACGGTTCGGCTGCTGTTGACACGACCGCAGGTGGAGTTGTCACGCGCCAGTACGTCGACCCAGAGTTCACACATGCGTACGCGGCCGCGGGCACGTACGATGTCAACGTCTCATTCGACGACGGTCAAACACACAATGTGACCATCACGCAAGCTGTGACAATCGTGACACCGCCGGCGAACGAGGCGCCTTGGCTTGATATTCAGAGCGCCTACGGCGCGAGCTGGAATGTGTCGCTGACAATCACGCCGCTCAGGTGCCTCGACAATGACACCGATCCGCTCGAGGTATGGTACGATTGGGGCGATGGCACATGGAGCCAGGGCGACGCGGGTGCTGGCTACGCGGGGACGCACAAGTACGTGGTGGCCCCTGACGAATACACTCTCACCGTGTACGCGAACGACGGCCAAGGGCACAACGTGAGCAAGAGCGCAACGGTGGCCCTCACGGACAACCTCAAGCCCACGATCGTCAGCCTGACGAAGGCACCTGCCAAGGCCGATTACAACGAGACCGAGGAGATAACGTTCACCGTGGTCGTGAAGGACTACGAAGGGGACCAGGTGAACCTTACGGTTGAGTTCGGCGATGGCGAGAAAGCATATAGCGAGTTCACTCCAACGGCCAACACCAACACCACAAGAACCTTCACGCACACCTACGGCGAGGGCAGCGGCAGAATTGACCTGTACCGGGTGAACGCGACCGTGAAGGACGACCAGGAGCACTACTCGATGGTCTGGTCGACAGTCACGACGACCGTGAAGGTCAACATCCCTGAGGAGGTAACGCCTGGGGAAGAGGAAGGGTTCCCATGGGCGCTTGTCGCGGGGATCGCGATACTCCTGATCATCGTGATCGCGGTGGTCGCGTTCCTGCTCATGAAGCGCAGGAAGAAAGGCGGCGTTGAGGAGAAGGGTGCCATGGAGGGAATGGCCCCGCCCGAACAGCCTCCGACAAAACCGCAATAGGCGTTGGTCCGGAAGCCCGCTCAAACCTCTTTCCAAACTTCCTTTATTCCTTTCGCCTTGTCACGAACACAGGCAGGCGTTGGAGGAGAATGCTTTAGAGTAGATGATGAATTCGAACTCGGGACGGTGATAGGCTGGCCTCCTTCAGGCGTGTACTCATCAAGCGCTGCATCAACGCGTTCATCACCGTCATACTCATCATGGTCCTCAACTTCGCCCTGTTCCGCATAATGCCGAGCGATCCCGCGAAGCTGATGACACCCAGGAACCCGAACACCCCGGAGGCGACCTACTGGCGCAACGTGGAGAGAATGGGGCTGAACGACACCTGGTATGAGCAGCTCTGGAAGTATTTCTCCATGACTTTCTCGGGGGATTGGGGAACATCATACAAATACGATCGTCCAGTGATCCAGGTCCTAGGGCACTCAATCGCATGGACTATGCTGTTGCTCGGGACCTCGAGCGTACTGACCTTCATCAGTGGCATAGCCCTCGGAAAAGTAGCCGCGATGAGACGGGGCAAGGTCTCTGATGTCTCGATAACAGGGTTCGGATTGTTCTTCTACGGCATGCCGATATTCTGGTTCGGCCTTGTTCTCATGGTCATGTTCGTGAGCATCTGGCCCATATTTCCGCCAGGCGGGTACATGACGAGTGGCGAGACGCCGTTCCCACTCACCTGGGACAAATTCGGTGACATACTCAAGCACTTGGTTCTGCCCGTCGCCACGCTGACGATCGGGTCGGTGGCGGGAATCGTCCTGATAATGAGGAATTCCCTGGTCGACGTGCTCACCGAGGACTACATTGTGACCGCCTACGCAAAGGGCCTCACAGAGAGGCAGGTCATGAGATGGCACGCGACGCCAAACGCGAGATTGCCCATCGTCACGACGATCGCGATGGACACAGCCTTCATCCTGGGAGGGGCCTTCCAGGTGGAGTTCATCTTCAGCTACAGGGGGATAGGTTGGGAGACGATTTACGCTATTGACCAACAGGACTTCCCCGTGCTGCAGTTCATCTTCCTCATAGGGGGAGTCGCTGTGGTCCTCGCCAACTTGTTGGCAGATCTAGTGCTCGTGAAGCTGGATCCGCGGGTCACTATCACCTAGGAGGCTCAAGAATGGCTCTTCATCTGCGACTCACAAAATCGATTATGGCGCTCACTGTTGTGCTCATCCTGCTCTCGGTGCTGCTTGTGACCAGCTCTCAAGTCCGTTACTCACCGCTCGTCGCGAGGTCGCAGGTGGCCCAGGACCTGACCCATCCGGTTGCAGACGCGGGGGGCAATAGGTCGGTCATAGCCGGCGCGAAGATCATGCTTAACGGCTCTTCATCGACCGATGATATAGGTATCACGAACTACACTTGGGCCTTTGATGACAACGGCCCGAGGGTCTTCTACGGCGCGATTGTGTACTACACATTCTGGTCACCTGGCAACTACAGCGTGACCTTGAACGTGACGGATGGCGATGACAATTGGGACACCGATACCATCATTGTCACGGTCAGACCAGACATATTCCCACCCCTCGCAGTGCCCAGGGCTCCCAATGATGTGCAAGTCGGAACCCTCGTCACGCTGAACGGAAGCACATCGAGGGACGTGGGCGGATCGATAGTGAACTACACTTGGAACTTCACGTATGCCAATGAGCAGGTGAAGCTGTACGGACCCGTTGTTTCGTTCTGGTTCAATGAGACAGGCAAGTACAGGGTCTGGCTGACCGTTACTGATGGAGGCGGCAACTCTGACAGCAAGTACACCAACGTGACGGTCTCGAAGCCGGTCACCTGGCTGGGCGAGCACTACAAGAGTCTGTTGTTTTGGATCATCTTTCTTGGCCTGATCTCCTGGTTCGTGGCGAAGAAGTACCTGAGAGACAAGGCCTTCATCACCACGACCGATATCGACAAATTCCGTTTGACCGCGAAGAGGGGGCGTCGGATTTGGAAACTCTTCATTGCGACCTGGATGGGCAAGGCTGGCATATTCATCATCATCTTCTTCCTATTTGTCGTGTTGCTGTCTCACACGCTCTTCCAGAGTAACCCAAAGACCAGCGAGGTCAGATTCGCGCCCGAATGGTGGGTGAAGTTGCTGCCCACAAAGAACCAGACGTTAAACACAACGGGAAAGATATTCGGAACGGACCAGGTCGGCAGAGACGTCCTGATACGTACTATGCATGGGACCCAGGCGTCACTGATCATAGGATTCACGGCAATGGCGTTGTCCATGGGCCTAGGCACGCTCGTCGGCCTCGCCTCTGGCTACTGGGGCGGGTGGAGGGACGAGGTGATCATGAGGATCAACGACGTCTTCCTCTCGATACCATGGCTCGTCCTCATGATAGTCATCGCCGCCATCTGGGGCAGGCAGAACCTTGGCTCGGTAGTCGTGGTGATAGGTGTTACGGGGTGGTCCACTACAGCAAGAATCGTTCGTGCCCAGGTCCTGTCCCTCAAGACGAGAATGTTCGTGGAGCGCTCCAAGGCAGTTGGTGCTGGCGAATGGCACATAATCGGGACGCACATTTTCCCCAACGTAGTTCCCCTGATCTTCGCGAACGCTATACTCACGATTGCGATATCGATCCTTTCTGAGAGCACCCTGAGCTTCCTCGGCCTTGGCCCGCAGGATGTCCAAACGTGGGGGCGGATCCTCGAGGACGCATACAACCAAGGTGTCGTGCTCGTTCCCGCGCAATCGCTCTTCCTCATCATCCCAGGCCTGTGCATCGTGTTCGTCGTCCTTGGCTTTACTTTCATAGGCTACGCGATGGACGAGGTCCTGAACCCGAGGCTGAGGAAGAGATAGCCACGATTTCGGGGCTTCTGGATGTCGTCATTTCCAGCATCGCTCACCACAGCAATGTTTTAATACGGAAATAGGTTATCGAGCCTTCCCAATCAGCTCAGCAGAGGAATTTGATGGCTCAGAAGGCTAGGGCAGCTGCGAAAAAAGTCAAGGACAAGTGGAGGGCGAAGGAGTGGTACAGGGTCTACGCCCCAGACATGTTCAGCAAGATGCAGCTCGGCGAGACGCCTGCCGACTCACCAGATGGCGTGATGGGAAGGGTCACAGAGGCGACCGTTCAGGATCTCACGGGCGACTTCTCCAAGATGCACATCAAAATCAAGTTCAAGGTCCACAGCGTCAGCGGGCTCGACGCACAAACGATGTTCGCAGGCCACGACCTCACGAGTGATTATGTGCGCCGGCTGACGAGGAGAAAGAGGACCAAGACCGACGCTGTCGTGGACGTGACGACGAAGGATGGGTGGGAGATCCGGGTCAAGCCGATGGCGGTGTCGGAACAGAGGATCCAGGCATCCCAGGAGACGGCCGTTCGAGGGATCATGCAGGACGAGATCAAGAGGGTTGCGAGCGAGGTGACCATAGGCGAGTTCGTGCGCATGCTCATCATGGGTGACCTGGCGAAGAGGGTCTCGGACGCCTCGAAGATCATCGTGCCAATCAAGAGAATAGAGATCCGCAGGAGCGAGGTTGCGAAGGCCGGCAAGATGCCGGAGCCGGGCGAGGCGCCCATAACTGCCCCGCCTGCAGAGGAGGAATTGCCTGCGCCGACAGAGGGACAGCCGATGCCTCCTGTAGAATCGCCTGTTGCGGAAACGATGCCCGTCACAACGGAAGAGCCCGCTCCTGCTGAGGAAGATGAAAAACAGTAACACGGTTGGATTGCGGCGCGTCCGCATAGACTCGGATCGGAGAAGTCGGGGTGGCTCAGCCTGGTGGAGCGTCGGACTCATAGGGAGGCTTCTTGACCAGATGCTCCTAGGACATCCGGAGGTCACGGGTTCGAACCCCGTCCCCGACACCATTATTGATGAGGACTATTCCCAGAACCTGAGGAGGTTCGACGCGTGAGAATCATAATCTACACGGGCAAGGGCGGTGTGGGAAAGACTTCTGTCGCCGCCGCAACTGCGCTGAGGTCCGCAGCTATGGGCCACAAGACGGTCGTGATAAGCACGGATGCCGCACACAGCCTGTCGGATTCTCTGGAGTTCCAGCTGTCGGGGAAGCTCGAGCACATCGCCAAGAACCTGGACGGGATCGAGGTCGACATACAACATGAGCTGGAGCACCGCTGGAAGGAGATCCAATCATATCTCTCGGACTTCCTCGCATCGCAGGGCATGGACGGCGTCTCAGCGAAGGAGATGGCCATATTCCCGGGCATGGAGCTCATGTCGGCGCTTTTCTATGTCGAGGAGTTCTACAATAGCAGGCAGTACGACGTCGTGATCATGGACACGGCGCCGACGGCCGATACCCTTCGCCTCCTGGCGTTTCCCGACACCGCCAACTGGTATTTCGACAAGCTGTTCCACATGGTCAGGAACGTGATCAAGGTGGCAAGGGCGACTGTTGGAAAACTCATCTCCACGCCCCTTCCTTCCGACAGGTTCCTCTCCGACCTCGAGAACCTGAGGGAGAGGCTCGGAAGGGTCAGAGATATCCTCTCCGACCCCGAAATGACATCTGTACGCCTTGTCATCAACCCAGAGAAGATGGTCATCACGGAGACGCAGAGGGCATACACCTACCTCTGCCTGTACGGGTACACTGTAGAAAGCATCGTGATCAACAGGATAATCCCGGATGGCGCAGGGGACGGCTTCTTCGAGGACAAGCTCAAGGAACAGCGCAGGCACATGGCAACGATCGAAGAAGCTTTCTCGCCCCTTACGATGCTCAGAGCCTCGCTCATGCCGCGTGAAGTGGTCGGCAGGAAAGTGCTCGAGATGCTCGCAGACGAGCTCTTCGACAAGTCTGACCCGGCTGTGATCTACTCGAAGGAGTCTCCCATGAAGATCTACGAGGAGAATGGCACGAGCATTCTCGCGTTGAAACTGCCTTTTGCGACGGACCAGAAAGTAGAGCTATATACACGCAGAGACGATTTGACGCTGCACGTGGGGGCGTTCAAGAAGTCCATCACACTGCCGCATACGATGGCCAACAAGAAGGTGCTTGGTGCAGAGCTAGAGAACGGATGGCTGAGGATCAGATTCGAGGGTGAGGAGATTGGTGAGAGAAAAGGTAGGAAAGGGCGTCGAGGCCGCAAAGCGTCTAGAAAGGCATCTTGAAGAGATCGCTACGAAGGTGGCAACAAAAGACACGATGACACATTTCGTCAACGCTGGCATGGAGATCGTGCAGGCCGCGAACGCGGCGATGAAGCAGTTCGAGGTTCCCGAGGAGACGAAACTGAGGATCCACAGGGCAGAGAGGGAAGTCCTGCTAGCAGTCAAGAGCGCTATCGAGGTCGTCATCGAGGAGATAGACAAGGAGATGGCGCCCAAGAAGGCGGAGCTGAAGAAGATCGAGATCAAGCGAAAATCGAAGAAGTGATTCGAGAACAGCTGACTGAAAGCCACACATCTTTTCTAGATGTATTTCGTTACTGAGCACCAGCTTCGCTTGAGAGGGGGGTTTA
>Ga0315314_1003910_pt1 | contig 11427 bp, 13 predicted proteins | sample TDP9_MG_FD_203631 | JGI IMG/M metagenome (GOLD analysis project Ga0315314, IMG submission 203631) | Freshwater sediment microbial communities from Lake Towuti, South Sulawesi, Indonesia - TDP9 | ecosystem: Environmental > Aquatic > Freshwater > Lake > Sediment | place: Indonesia: South Sulawesi...
CCGTTTAGACGATTCCGGCACGCGCAGGTGAAAAATCTGGATTGTACTCGATTTTGTAGATGAAATTGGTTTTCGAAAACAATATCTGCTGCTTCCACAAAAGTTAGAAGACTTGAGTCGATAGTCTCTGTCATTTGTATCAGTAAGTAAAATATATGACTTAACATATCACAGTCTATTTGGTTTTCAATGTCCAAGCTCGACCATGATAATCTTTTGAAATTCCTTTCCAAGCCCCGTTTTGCTCACGAAGTGGCAGAGCACTATGGAATCTCTCAGAGACTCGCAAGTCTTCACCTCCGAAAGGTCGTGAAGTCTGGCCAAGTTCTAGTCAGTGAACGACCTGTCTTTCAGACTTTGCGAGACTCCAATGGCGTGCCAAGAAAATTCGGCGGAGTCGCCTATGTTTTTCGAAACAGCCCAATGCTCGCTAATGGCTGGGCTAAGTTTGCTGCCACAGTCGCCGCTTCAACCGACGAACCAGCGCATGATGTTTTTTCAATCAGATTTGTGTCAAAGAGAGCCAGCTCCCTAGGAAAAGGATCGCTTGACCGCAAACTGTCAGGTCATGCGTTCGAAGAAACTGGGGGTCCAAGGGTTGCTGCGCATCATCTGAAGGCGAAAGGTAGGCTCAAATCAGAGTTTGATGTATCTTCGGCTAAGATGAGATTGGCTAAGCGGAAAACGTTCTATGAGTTGCTGAAACATGGAACGCGGACAGCTCAGGAGGGAATTTCGTCTCTTTCGCATGTGGAAAGAACTCATCTGTTCCAAGCCCTGTTAAAGGAGCCGTTGCCGTTTCTTGACATTCACGGTCGCTTCGGAGTTTCTAAGCAGATCATAAAGGGACTTGTTAAGAGTGGGCTTCTGGTGGAAGTTTGGGGACCTCAGGCCATCGGTGTAAGATTCAAGCTGACAAGGAAGGGAAAAATTCATCTGAAAGAACTCGAGGCCGCGGCAAGAACCGAACCAAGAATGAGAGAAATCACGTTTATGCGGCTTAAGCACAGAACCCCGCTCTGATGTTGCTATGCCTTACTTGGTCCTTTGATCCAGCCTTTGATCCCCATTTCATTTTTCTTTTCTTTCGGTTCGGTTGTTGCAGTTTTGGAGTGAAGAGTGATTCCCCAGCAGCTGAAGCCGTGGTAGCAAGGCTCCTAGATGAGGCGGGTGAATGATAACTCACTATATGCCAAGAATCCTATCACTTGTGTTGATGAAAGCCCTTCTTTCAATATTTCAGCCTGTTCCCGATTTGCATCCAGCCATCAGTTCAACCATCCTTCTGTTAATACAGGAAACGAGGATAGTGGCATCGTTTCGATCTAAAACAATAGGTTCGTTTCAAATATTGATCTCTGTAATTTTAGCTGCTGGACGAAGACGAACTGAGAAGAATGAGAGAAAAGACAATATAATCGGTGACCAAAGAGACTGGTTTGAATTGAATATGCGTGCTTCTTCAACGGGAACGAAAAACTGGTTGGAAAGCTTAGAAGCCATTCTCGTATTTGTTGTGCCCTTGCTCTTTGCACTTCCTCTTTATGTGCTGGGCGTTCTAACGGAAGTTTCCGGCAATTACGTCATGTATGCTGTTTACATTACGTGTTCAATTGCCCTAACCGAATACAACGGAAGATCATTGAGAGATATGGGCTTAACACGGAAAGAGCTGCTGCCTAGCCTTGGGTTGTCCGGGGTCACAGTTTTAGCCTCGTTTCTAGTTAGGCTCATATCAGCCGAGCTGCAATTTTCACCGGAGGCGAATTCAGGGGTAGCTGTTGCACAGGGTTTACTATTTTGGACAGTCAGCGGTTTCGGACAAGAGATCCTGTTTAGAGGGCTAATCTTTTTTTCGTTCTATAGATGGAAGGGCTGGAAGACTGCATTGCTTGTTTCGTCTTTGCTGTTTGGATTAATGCATGTCAATCAAGGGATAACTGGCATAGTGTTTACTATTTTGATAGGTGGGTATTGGGGTTGGGTGGCTTTCAAAACCAAAAATATAATCGGAACATCTATAGCTCACAGTCTATTCAACTTCTTCTTCACTTTCTTGTTTGCTTCTTGAGAGGTCTGGGGAAAGGCTGCAAAGAACAGCACGCGTGAGTTGGTACTATGAAAAGGGCAGCCAAACCCACCCCAAGGAGACGCAACCATTGCTTTTCATGAATAGCCTCTGAAACCATGAATCCCAAAGAAGGCAATGCGAAATTCAGAACAAAGGCAACTATCTCTCTTGTCTTTCTGTTCATTCCACCACTTCGATTCGTGGTAGGCATATCACATGTAAGTACTGCGATGAGCGAAGCTAAGTGCCTCGGCCTTTTGCCTTTCCAACTCAAGCAGTTGAAGCCTAACCCTTGTCAGTTCTTCATAACATATGTAAGGTTCAGTCAATCCTTCGGGATAGACCTGTGAGTCTGATTCTCTATGAGTTTCGCTATTGACCAGCCCGAATGTTTTTGCGAAGGATGTTGCCACCGAACTATTAAAAACTCTCTTTAGGATTCTGATTCTTCTCAACTCAATTCTCTTCATTCTTATCGCCCTCCTTTATTTTGTTACACCTGTTGCGTGTAACAATATTCGTAGGAGCAGAGAGGCTTATAAGGATTGCGTTATGTTACACTGTAATTGTGTAACAAAATTTATATGCAAGTCCAGGCTTATGCTTCGGGAGGTGAGACCGATGGAAGACTCGTCACAGCAGGCAGCTATTCTAAACAGAGAACTTGGCCTAAGCCCTTATGAGTCGCGAACGTTTCTGTCGATATTAACGCTTGGTCCAATGTCTCCCAGCGAAATAGCTCAGCGGGCCGACATACCGCGACCGAGAATCTACGATGTCCTTCGCAGCCTAGTGCAAAAAGGCCTACTCATGGAGCAAACTGGAAAGCCTGCAATCTATGCTGCCATAGAGCCCTCTGAGGCTTTGAGAGACCTTCTGACAGAGATAGAGAAGGAGGCTTCGCGGCAACTCGAAGAGAAAAGGAAAATCATCCGAACCCTTTCAACCCAGCTTTCGCAGATCTATGAGAAGACTAAGCATCTGAAATCGAAGGAAAGCAAAGTATGGTTCACTCATAGAGACACCGCGTTCATTTCCCTATATGCTGAAGCCATAAGAAGCTGCGAGAAAGAGATTCTGATCGCCTCAACTTCGCCGACTCCTCCTGAAAAAGAGATACTTGAAGCAGTGAAGCACGCCCTCAAGAAAGGCAAATCCGTAAGAGTTGTGAGGCAAATAACAGAGCGTTGGACCCTACCAGATCTGGAAGACTACGAACAGTACATAAAGGCAGGTAGTCAAGTCAGATATCTGGACCAAAAAGAGATTCCGCTTCGATTCATGATATTTGATGACCGAGACGTAATTCTCGTTTTTCCATCAGAGACGGGATCGACAACTCTGGAAGCTCTCTGGCTTAGAATCCCCCAATTAGCAAGGATACTGCATCAGCAGTTCGAGGAACTGTGGAGGAAGGGAATACCCATCTTGCCTGTGCTGAACGAAATCAAACAGAAGAAGCGATTAGGTGAAGAATCGAAGAAAAGATCGGGAAAAGCATAAAGAGACTCTGCATTATTGGCATTGTTGCTTTGATTGCTGCTTCAGCGCAGCCCCGCCAAAAATCATGCTTGTTTTCGCAGAACGTCATGAATTGAGGTGGTGGGGTCGCTGGGATTTGAACCCAGGATCTCCAGCGCCCCAGGCTGGGATCCTTGACCATGCTAGACTACGACCCCAATTTGACGCGACGTGACCCCTTATGCTGAAGGAAACATTGTGAATAAACTAATAAAACTTAAGCCTCTGGGAACATCAGAGAGAAATCTTATCTGTCTGGCTTTCAAGGACTATTCGGATTGCCCATGCGAGGAGACTTTATTATCTTAGGTCTGCTGGTCATCTTGATAGCTCTAATACTACGGATGAGAGCGAAGTATCAATCAGAAAGAATTCGAACCGTAGGGTTCGTATTAATAGGCACCGTTCTCGTGGTTGCTGGCTTAATCTTGAACTGAAACACCATGCAGAAACCAAAACAAACCGCAAACAGCAATGATCAAACTTGATGATGACACTATAAGGCGTGACAAGTTCATCAACACACAGTCCACGCCGGTTCCCAGCAAAGAAGTAGTAGTCAACGTACACGCGGTTCGGACTACTTCTGAGCAAAGCCAGCTCGGTGTTATTACTGATTCTAAGCGAAAGTTAATAACATCTGAAACAAAACCCGCCTCCGCAATTATTGCAGCCAGCATAGAAGGAGTCGTACAGCACAGTTCAGCGTGTACAACGACAACAAAACAGACAGCCGCACACGCACATTTCTGGATTGATGTCGTCACCGGGAACAGTCGTATGACGACATCCACACAGCCTTCGGCGAAAACGCACTTCAACATGGAAGAAGAAGGCGCTAATTTCCTCTACCTTTCTTCTTCTTTCACACATTCTTTCACAGCCACAGCAGAGCCACAATGAGGAGTAGAAATGACACACTGCACGGTAAACGCGTAGCCCTCACCTCTTCGTAGCCCTACTCGTTTCAATGGCGTTTGCTGCAATCACCGTCACGAAAAGCAAAAACCACAAAAACCCTTACACAGTAACACAGTATCCACCAACGCCGAAACCGAGTTGAACACACCGCATGCCTAGAAAGGATTTGAAAGGCGCCTTTTGGCCCGCAGTTCGCCAACGCATGTACGAAAAAGCCGTAGAACTCTACATGTACGAACACCCAGAAACACAAAACAAACCCGAACTCGACGAACTACGAGAAAGCGGCTACCTCCACACAGCCAAAGTACTTGTGCTACGAGAAATACGCCTAGAAAACCAACCCAAAAACCCATAAAACACGCACCACCACCAGCGTTAATTAGCCTATCAACAGATTTTCATCAAGGGCGATGAGACATGCGGGACACCTCACTGATCCAAGAAATCAAAAACAGAAGCATGCCCTACTTCAGGCATTCACATCATGACAGATACCACGTTGAAAGAGTCTATAACCTCGCAGTTCACCTGGCACAAAAGGAAAACGCGGACCTAGACATCATAAAAGCCGCCGCACTGCTACACGACATAGCCAGATCCATGGAGGATGAGGGTTCCATCGACGACCACGCCAACCAAGGCGCCAGAATGGCTAAAAAAATACTCGCGGAAACCAATTTCCCCAAAAGCAAAATCGACGAAGTCGCATACTGCATAGAGACACATAGATTCCGAAAAGGCGTAGTGCCCAAAACCATAGAAGCAAGAATACTGCAGGACGCCGACAGACTGGACATCATAGGAGCAATCGGCATCGCCCGAGTGTTCGCGCGAAGTGGCTGGAGCAACACACCCATACACGACCCATCGATTCCTCCGAAACCCCAGTACGACGGCAAATCTGAGAGCACAGTCAACCACATCCGCGAGAAACTGTTGAAAATAAAGGACACAATGCACACAAAAACTGCGAGGAAAATAGCTGAGGAAAGACACACGTACATTGAACAGTTTTTAGAAAGACTGCTCAAAGAATGGACAGCCGAAATTTAGTTTGCGTGTTGTTGACACTAACCCCTTAACACACACAACAACCATAAGCTAAGGCGCGCCAGCCACAGCTGCCTCAAGAACCCTCTTCACAATCTGTATAACCGTATCGATTTGTCCGCTGTACAATCCAATCGTTAAAAACGTCACTCCCAGTAACAGGACCAGCGAACCGATAACCCGACGCATTGACACATCCATTCAGTCGTCGTCTCCTTCAACCCTTATCAACAAGGCTCAGGCTTATACATATTTCTTCAGTTTCTCTTCAATGAAATGCTTAGGCACAGCTCCAATGATTCTGTCCACTTCCACTCCGTTCTTCATGATGAGCAAGGTTGGAATGCTCATTACTCCAAACCGTGTTGCTGTCTGGGGGTTTTCATCCACGTTCAGCTTTCCAACTGTCATTCGACCCGCGTAGTCTCGGGCTAATTCAGCAACCGCTGGCTCTATCATTCGACATGGACCACACCAATCCGCCCAGCAGTCAACGAGCATCAACGGATATTTCTGAACTGTTTCTTCGAAATGGGCATCGTCAACCGTAATCGGGACGCTTGCTGAAGGATTGTTTTCTTTCATTCGTGTAATTAACTCCTTCATCCTTTTAGCTTGGATTTTTTCGAGTTCTGGGTCGTCTCTCTTTCAAGACGTTCAGTCTCCATCTTCATACATTTATCCATTATCACTGTTAAACCTGCTCCACGCGCCCTAGTAGCCGCTTCTTCGTTGACGATTCCAAGCTGCATCCAGATCACATAGGGTTTTCCACTCTTCTCCCTTAGCTGAAGGACTTGATCCACTATAGGCGGCACATCCTCAGACCGCCTAAAAATGTCCACAACCTCAACCCTTTTCCGAAGGTCCTCAGGCAACTCCAGAAGCGACCCATAACTCTTCTCACCCAGAACCTCGGTGACATTAGGGTTAACTGGGATGATTCGCCAGCCTTTAGACTGAAGGAGCTTAGCGACAACGTGACTGTACTTTGAGGGATCAGCTGAAAGCCCAACCACAGCCACTGTCTTGTACTTGCTGAGGACAGCTTTAATTTCTTGTTCGATCGGCATACGACTTCATCCCAAGATGTCTCTGAGAAGGGTATTGTCTGCACTAACTGAAATTTATGTCTACCTTACAGCCTTCAACTCCACTTTGCCATCATGCCTAAAGTCAATTCACTCTTAAATTCGACTACCGACTAAAACCGCTGAGAATGCTGCTGACTGAAAGCTAACTTAGACTAGTTTTTCTCCTAGATCCTGTATAGCCACTACAGCCTTCGAACGATCTGCATATTTAAGGGGCGTCTCGCCTCGCATATCAGCCTCTAGAACAACTTGATCAAAGGGAACCAAGCCGAGCAACTCCAGCCCATTTGCTTTAGCGAAGTTTTCGATGTGCTCCCCCTCCTGCCGACTTGTCACCTTATTGCCCACAATCAGGCATTTCTTGATGCCGATTTGTGTGGCTAGGTCATGGAGCTTCTTGCCCGCCTCCAACGACTTCCGGCTTGAATCAACGACGACAAGCATGGTTTCAACATGCTCAGCCGTGCCTCTGCCCATGTGCTCCAAACCAGCTTCCATATCCGTCACCACAGCCTCTCTACGTTTAACTATAAGATGATGCAACAACGCTCGAATAACAGTGTTAGCCGGACACATACATCCCGCCCCAGCAGATTTGACCGTACCCATGACCAGCAAGTTCACATTATACGGAGTCTTCACGCTAAACCGCTCAACTATGTCCTCAACAGAGAAAGCCAAATTGTACACACCCGAAATGCCAGTCTGAGTCTTCGACTCTATGAGAGATGTATTCTCCGAGACCGGCACAATCCTGCCAGCCTCCTCAGCTGACAGACCAAGTGTCAGCGCCAAGTTGGGCGTGGGATCAGCGTCTATAGCGAGAACGGTGAAGCCTTTTCTAGCATAAGACGTGGCTAGAACACCCGCTATCAGTGTCTTGCCAACTCCACCCTTGCCCGCAACCGCGATTTTCAACTGCTCTTTCATATTTCAACACGGTCTCCAGAATACCGAATACTAAAAGCCTCATTCAAACACCTTTTGGTTTCTACGCATGTGCTTTCTATTCGTGTCTTAGAGCCACAACTGGATCCAGCTGGGATGCTCTCCAAGCCGGGTAAAAGCCTGATATCACGCTGAGGATGAGGCAAAGAAGCCAAGTGAAAACGAAGGTCTGAGGAGTAAAAATAGGATATATTTGAGCGAATTCTCCTGAGAAAAACCTACGCATGGCATAAGCCAAACCCACTCCGAAAACCATGCCCAACCCGCCGCCTACAGCGCCGATTATCACGGCTTCGTTGAGGAAAAGCCTCATTATCAAAGAGTTGCTGAAACCCACAGCCTTCAGAATGCCGATTTCCCGAATACGTTCCATCATCGAAGTCCAAAGAGTAGTGATTATGCCCACCGACGCCACGATAAGCGAAACCACAGCGATATTGCCCACAAAGATCGAAATCGCAGTGCTAATCTTTGAAATAGTGTCAGCAATGGTCTTCGGTGATATGATGTTCACATTATATTTCTCTCCCAAATCCTTGCGCACCGCATCATTCAGATCCGAGCTTGCAGTGATCACATAAGCTCCATCATAGTCGCCGTGACGAGCAAAGAACAAGTTTGCCGAAGAAATCGAGACAAAAGCCATTTGATCAACCGGGATGATGCCGCTACCAAGATAGTTGAGTATGCCCTTCACATTGTAAGCTTTCTCCTCAACCACCTGCCTTCCAGCCTCAGCTTTCGAGTAACGGATTTTGACAGTTTGACCCAGCCCGGTAAAGGGCTCCGCCTCCTTGGAAGAATAGACTATTTGATTTCCAAGCAAGATACCTACGCTGTCAGATGCAGCGATGATCTTGCCCGTGTCCACCGATATTGTTGGGAATATGAGATTGAGATTGGATTGGTCAAGTCCTAGAACCACTATTGACTGCGACTCGCCCCGAGACGCTATCACAGAGACCTCTTGAATGAAGGGCACAGCATCCATAACTCCGTTAAGCTTCGAGAACTCCTCAATGATGCCGTCGTCTATCTGAAAGTCTGACCCCCTAGGCGTCACAATCAAAAGGTTGGCGCCCAAAGTCGTGAATACTTGATCAATATATGTCACAGTGCCCGTGCTAATGCCGTTCACAGCCACAATCAGGCTGCCCCCCATTACCACCATGAGAATAGTCAGAGTTGCTCTCAGACGTCTCTCCTTCAAAGCTTCATAAGAGAGGCTGATCAGCGACATTTGAATGCTTCACACTCAGACTGGTTTAGGCAATTGCTTTGCTTTTGACAATCGGCGCACGTAGAGAATCAGGAGACCTATTCCAGCGACAACAATAACAAGAATAGTCCATCCGCCGTTACCCAAAAACGATAAGATGCCACTTGTTCCACCTGAACTTGGCTGAGGCATTGTGCCCGTTGCGACAAAGAGATCTGATGTGACATTGATAACATGCTGCTCATATTGATCATCTTCGTACACCAAGTTGATCGTCAAAGGATACGTTCCGTTCTGCACACTCGACTTCACTTTGGCAACAATCGTAAACGGAACTGGAGAGTTTAGCTCAATGTCGCCCACATAAGCGTTGCTTTCTCTTGAGAGCTCCAAGATAGAAGTCGACTGAAGCGAAGCATTAGCGTAATTGGCGATCACGTTTCCAGTGTTCAAGACTGTGGCGGTGATCGTCACTTCTGCGCCACTGGCAACTGGTTGAGGACTAAGAACAACATCATAGATCACTAATCTTATGTACCCTTGAACAATCAAGCCCACGTTATAGGTGTCAGTGTACGCTTGACCATGCTCATCGCCATAGTTAACGGTTAACGATCCAACAGAGGTTGAACCAATGGCAGATGCAGGCGCATAGATTCTTGGACTTATCGACAGGTTTCTTGAAGGCTCCATAGGTTCAAATGTCCACGATTGATTTCCTCGTATGATAAGCGGCTGGGGAACGGCTAGGCTGACCTGCACAATGCCCTTCCACAAATTGTTTCGAACGGTAATATTCAGCTGGTTGTCGAACCCCGCCGTAATGTAATTGCTGGACACGAGAAAATATGAAACAGGCACAGTAGTCACGGTTATCGTCCATATTTGGGAACTGGTCAACCGACCGTCACTTATTGTCAGAACAAGAGCATGGCTTCCAACATCCTGCTCGCTCGGTCCATAGACGTATTCCATGATGCTCGAAACTAGAACAGCGTCGAGTTCCCATTCGTAACCGATCGTGTCATTGTCTGGATCGCTACACTTCGCAGCAAAATTGAGTGAACCGCCCACTTGCACGACCACAGTGGCGGCAGAGGGTGTAAAGGAATCTATAGTCGGCGGTCTGTTGGGCAACAAGATTGTTATCTTAAGCGTTTTAGGCTCTCCCTGAAGCCACGTGCTATTTGACTTCACCAAGTAGTCAATTAGCAGACTGCAACTGTAGTAACCAGGCGTTGCATTACGCGCGATATTAAGACGGAAGGTTAATGCGAAGGAACCTGCTGGCGGGATTTCACCAGTTTGATTAAGGACATCGCCAGCTTGTAGGGGAACCCCTGTTGCGGTAGCATTGAATCTACCGGTCACATAATCTGTCAAGGGATCGGTCGGATTCAGCTGGAGTGTTCCGTAGGCTGCTTTCAACGTTTCATTTGACAGATTGCGCACGTCTGCAGTTAAGGGAGCATTTGTGTCTCCGGGTTCAACCTCTATGGGATTGGCCGTGGAGGTTCCCCAAGCCACTTGCTCTAAGCGGAATGGAACTGATGGTTGCGCATGGATCGAGATAACGTTTAATGAAATTACGCCTAGAATCAACATGGAGCACAGGAAAGCGAGTTCGCGGCTCTGTTTCATTTGGCGATCTTCCTTGCTGGTTCTTCTCTTTCGATTCTTCCGTCTCTCAGATAAACGACTCTGTCAGCCATTTCAGCCGCCTCCCTGTTATGCGTAACCATAATGACTGTTGTTCCAAGCTTCTTGTTTGTGCTTCTCAAAAAAGACAGGATTTCCATACCAGCTTTCGAGTCAAGATTTCCAGTTGGCTCATCAGCCAGCACTATTCGCGGGCTGTTCACTAAGGCTCTCGCAATTGCAACTCTCTGCTGCTCTCCACCGCTCAGAGTTTTCGGCCTTCGAAAGTGCATGTCGCCTAATCCTACGACGTTTAGCATCTCAGTTATCCGCCCCATGCGCCGCTCTCTGGAAACGCCTTTAACCATCATGGGAAGCTCTACGTTTCGCAGCACATTGGAACGGTTTATCAAGTTGTAGGCTTGAAAGACAAATCCTACTTTTTCGTTGCGCATCTGAGCCAAAGCATACGAGTCCATCTTTGAAATGTCAATTCCGTCAATCAACACACGGCCGGAGGTGGGACGATCTAGCGCGCCTATTAGATTCAGCAGAGTGGATTTGCCGCAGCCCGAAGGCCCCATAACAGCTACGAACTCGCCTTCGCGCACCTTCATAGTCAACCCGTTAACGGCGGGCACAACCACTGAGCCAACAACATATTTCTTGATTACATCTACGATTTCAACAGCGTAGCGCTCGGTTTCAGCCTCAGACCTTAGCCCAGTCGTGTCTGTTTTTGCCCAAAGAAGTGCAGACTGTTCAAGCATCGTTGAAACAAGAGAAACACCTAAAACCCCTAACAACACGACGAGTAATCCCTGCAACAACAGACTTGACTTAAAGTCGGCTTCGACAAAAGCTCCCACAAGAAATGAAAAGCCAAGTATTGTTTCAGTCACAGGAGTTAGCAGTGAAAAATACGTTGCCATGCGACTGTTCGTAGACACTCCGTATATACC
>Ga0315314_1003911_pt1 | contig 11426 bp, 12 predicted proteins | sample TDP9_MG_FD_203631 | JGI IMG/M metagenome (GOLD analysis project Ga0315314, IMG submission 203631) | Freshwater sediment microbial communities from Lake Towuti, South Sulawesi, Indonesia - TDP9 | ecosystem: Environmental > Aquatic > Freshwater > Lake > Sediment | place: Indonesia: South Sulawesi...
TGGAAGAGACGCTCGCGCGCGACCTCGGGAAGCTCTCCGGAGGCGAGCTCCAGCGCGTTGCGATCGCCGCAACCCTCCTGAAGGATGTTCAGGTCTACTTCTTCGACGAGCCCTCGTCGTATCTCGACATCTACCAGCGGCTCAGAGTCGCGCGAATCCTCCAGCGGCTTGGAGAGGAGCGCCGTGTGGTCGTGATCGAGCACGACCTCGCCGTGCTGGACTTCCTGGCCGATCTCGTCCATCTCCTCTACGGGGTCGAGGGGGCCTACGGAGTGCTCTCCCAGCCCCGGCCCGTCCGGACCGCGATCAACGTCTACCTCGATGGCTACCTGCGCGAGGAGAACATCCGGTTCAGAGACACGCCGATCCACTTCGAGCCTCGTCCCCCGCGGATCGACTGGCAGACCGAGCCCCTTGTGCGGTTCGAGCCGCTGCGGAAGCGGTTCCGCGCCTTCAAGCTCGAGACCCAAGCGGGCGTCATCCACAAGGGGGAGGTCGTCGGCGTCCTAGGGCCCAATGCTACTGGCAAGACGACGTTCGTCCGGATGCTCGCGCGCGACCTCGAGCCCACTCAGGGGAAGGTGGAAGGGGGCATCCGGGTGAGCTACAAGCCCCAGTACCTCAAGCCCGACTACAAGGGATCGGTCCGAGAGCTGTACTTCGAGACCATCGGGGAGACGTTCGACTCCGGCTTCTTCCAGTCGGAGGTGGCCCTCCCGCTCAACCTCAAGCCCTTGTACGACAAGGAGCTGCAGACCCTCTCCGGCGGTGAGCTCCAGCGCGCCGCGATCGGACTCTGCCTGGGTCGGGAGGCCGACCTCTACCTGCTCGACGAGCCCTCGGCGTACCTGGACTCTAACCAGCGGATGATCGCCGCCAAGACGATCCGCCGGGCGATCGAGAAGGCGGGGCACACCGCGCTCATCGTGGACCATGATGTCTACATGATCGACCTCATCGCGGATTCCCTGATGGTGTTCAGCGGCGATCCCTCTCGGCACGGCATCGGAGAAGGCCCATTTGGTCTGAGGGACGGCATGAACCGCTTCCTGCGCGCGGTGGACATCACCTTCCGCCGCGATGCCGACTCCCACCGCCCGCGGATCAACAAGACAGACTCGCGCCTGGACCGCGAGCAGAAGGCCCTAGGCGAATACTACTACAGCATCGAGCCCTCGGAGACGCTCCCCGCTCGCGAGGCGTAGGAGGGCATGTCTCAGGATTGGCCCTGAGGGTCGACGGGTCGGGGCTCGGGCGCCGCGCGGCGTCGCCCCCAGACATAGTACCAGATCACGATTCCCAGAAGCCCTAGGATGATCGGGATCTCGAACGTGTCCAGGAAGCCCACGACCACATCCCATCGAGCTTCAAGCGTGATGCCGAGGGCGAGCATCAGGAGCGTCCAGGCGAAGGCCCCAACTGCCGTGGCGAGGAGGAACCACGCTAGGCGCATCCGTCCGATCCCGGCCGGGATGGAAACCACGCTGCGCACGACCGGCAGCAGCCGCGCCAGGAGGATTGCAGAGGCTCCCCAGCGATGAAACCACCACTCTGCCCAGACAAGGTCCCGCTCGCCGAGAAGGAGGTACCGGCCCCAGCGGAGGACGACGGCACGGCCAGCGAAACGCCCCAGGCAGTAGCCGGAGAACGACCCGACCGTCGAGCCTGCAAGGCCGACGAGGATGACCCCAGCTAACGAGAGCTCACCCTGAACGATGAGGAAGCCCGCAAACGGCATGATGGCCTCGCCGGGCACGGGCGTGGGCAGGCTATCGAGCACCATCAGGGCGAAGAGGAGCGGATAGCCGCCGGAGGCCAACAGGTCCAAGAAGAAGTCGCTCAGCCAGGAGGCCAGAGGCACGCAGGGCCATTCGGTCCCCTCTACAAAGCGATGCCGGTTTGAGAAAACCCCATAGCCCCCAGACCCCTTCGCCGCGCCGATGACGCGCACGGAAGCGGTAGTGAATGCGCTACCATCTCCTCCCCGGATCGAAGAGCTTCCCGATGCGCCATCGCTCGCTGCGCTTGTGCCGAGAGTTCCCTCACCATATCTCGCCTGGCTGGACAGCGCCTCCGTCAGAGATCCCGCGAGCCGCTACTCCATTCTCGCTGCCGATCCTGCGATCGTCTTCGCACAGTGGGGAGAGAGCTGGGAGGCGCAGACACGTGAGGGAATCCAGCGAGGAAGGAGGGGCGGCTGGCAGCGCTTCCGTTCGCTCTGGCGGGCTGCTTCGCATCGCCTTGTCCCCCCTCTGGACGCCAAGGTTCCCTTCGCTGGCGGCTGGATCGGGTACTTCGGCTACGAGCTCGGCTCGCAGTTCGATGCATGGCCGCCGAGAAGGACCGACGCGCTGGAACTCCCAGATTGCTGGCTGGGGCTCTACCGCGAAGCCCTCGTCGAAGACACCGCGTGCGGGACCCTCTGGCATGTAGCGGCACCCGGGACGAAGACCTCGGCCCTTCGGCGCGCGCTCGAAGCCAGCTCCAAGGGAGCGAGGAGCACGCAGTCGCGTGTCGGAAAACCCCGCTCGAACTTCACACGCACCGGCTATCTTGCCGCGGTGAGGACCGCGAAGGAGGAGATCCGACAGGGCGAGATCTACCAGGTCAACCTCTCCCAGCGCTTCACCGCGCCCTACCAAGGCGATGGGCTTGCGCTCTATGCGAGACTCCGCGAGCTCAACCCGGCCCCTTTCGGCGCCTACCTGCGCTTCCCAGGACTCGAACTGGCGAGCGTCTCCCCCGAGCGCTTCCTCCGCATCGAAGGTCGACGTGTGGAGACCTGGCCGATCAAAGGGACACGGCCGCGGGGTTCGACTGACGCAGAGGACCTCGCCCTTGTCTGGGAGCTGCTCGATAGCCCCAAAGACCGAGCGGAGAACACCATGATCGTCGACCTTGAGCGCAACGACCTGGGCCGCGTCTGCCACTTCGACTCGATCAGGGTCGCCGCGCTCTGTCGGCTCCGCACACATCCGACGGTCCATCACCTCGAATCGCGGGTCAGAGGGGAGCTGCGCGCGGGGGTCGGGCCGCTGGAGCTGCTCCAGGCGACCTTCCCAGGGGGATCGATCACGGGCGCACCGAAGCTGAGAGCCATCGAGATCATCGATCGGCTCGAGCCCACGCCGCGCGGCCCCTACACGGGTGCGATTGGCTACCTCGGGCTGGATGGCAGGATGGATAGCTCCATCGTCATCCGGACCTTCATCATCACGCCGGGAGAGGCGCATTTCCAGGTTGGAGGAGGGATTGTGGCAGACTCAAGCCCGCAAGCGGAGTATGAGGAGACGCTCGACAAGGGACTCAGCCTGTTCCGCGCCCTGGGTGTCCCGCGCCCCGGCAGCTCCCGAGAGGAGGCTCTGGCATGACCCGCATCGTCTACATCAACGGCAGACTCGTCCCTGAAGATGAGGCCCGGATCTCGATCCTCGACCGAGGCTTCCTGTATGGCGACGGCATGTATGAGACTCTCCGGCTGTACGACGGCGTCCCGTTCCGCCTTGCAGCTCACCTGCGTCGGTTGGAGGAGGCTGCTTCGGTCCTTCGGCTTCCCCTCCGAGATAGTGCGGAGGCGCTCGAGAACGGGCTGCGACGAGTGGTCGAGGCCAACGGAATCTCTGACGGCCTTGCGCGCATCACCGTCAGCCGGGGCGCAGCTCCTGGAATGGAACTCCCTAGGGCGCCCTCGATTACGACCGTGATCCGCGTCCATCCGCTGCCCGACTACGCTGTGCTTCAACGCACAGGCGTCCGCGCGGGCATTGCGAGGACCGTGCACAACAAGCCCCTGCCGCTTGCCGCAGTGAAGTCACTCAACTGCCTTCCGAACATCCTGGCCCTTGCGGAAGTCCAGGCACGCGGCATGGACGAAGCCCTCCTGCTCAATGAGGCTGGCCGGATCGCGGAGGCCGCGATGCGGAACGTCTTCATCATCGCCGACGCTGAACTGCGGACACCGCCCTTGAGCGAAGGGCTCCTTCCGGGGGTGACGCGGGCGGCCCTCCTCGAGATCGCGCCCACCTGCGGCCTCCGGCCGACGGAGGTGCCCTTGAGCGAGGATGCCTGCCTGAACGCAGAGGAGATGTTCCTCGCAAGCTCAGGGGCGGAGCTCCTTCCGGTCATCGAGCTGGAGGGGAAGCCGTTGAGCGGCAGAAAGCCAGGGCCGAAGACGCTCGAGCTCCTCGCCGCCTATCGGGGCTTGGTGCGTCGAGAGATCAGCCTGGAGAGCGGCTGGAGGCGGTCCTCCGAAGGGTCCTCGCGCACGGCCTCCTCCTGAGCCCTCTCTCCTTCCGGCTTCTCCGGAGGCTCTGGCTCGAGCGCCGCAAGCCCGATGAGCTTGAGCGGCGGAGGAGCGGGGCGAGGCCTGAGCGGCCCGACGCGTTCTACCCGCTCTTCGGTCAGCTGCACGGGAACCATACTGCTCACCCTCCGAAGGCCGCGAGGACTGTGCCAAGTAGCGCGAAGGCCGCTGAGGTCCCCTCCCTTGCGCTGAGCCGCTCGCGCAGGTGGAGCCTGGCAAAGATCAGCGTGACCAGAGGATAGAGCGCGGTGACAGGCGCCACGACCGAGACGGGTCCGTAGCCGTAGGCGAAGTAGAGCGTGAGCTCTCCCACGACGAAGAAGAGGATCGGGAGCTCGGCAGCGCGGACCTCGCGGCGGGTCAACGTGAACTTGGCGCGGTCTCGGAGGACCCAGTAGCCGATCCAAAGGCCGGAGGCGACGACGGCGTAGAGGCCGACCGTATTGGTCTCCCCGATCGCGCCGAGAGTCGGCTTCGCAGTGAGCACCCAGAGCGCCCAGAAGCCCAGGCTTGCCAGCGAGTACCAGAGCCATCGTCCCACACGGAGCCCGCGGAGGAGCCCTCCTTCTGCCGAGATGAGCACGAGGCTTCCGAGGATCAGGACCACGCCGAGGCTCTGGGAGAGGCTCAGGGTCTCGTCGAGCACGAGCCACCCCATGCCGAGGGCGACCGCGGGCGAGGCCGCCGTCAGCGTCCCGACAAGCGAAGCTTGGCCGACCGCGAGGGCTTCGTAGTAGAAGATGTACCCGAGCGCCCCCACGGCTGCGGAGAAGACGCCGAGCACGAGCCCATCGGAGCCGAGGGGTCCCGCGTCGGAGAACAGGAGCCACCAGAGCGCGTAGGTCGGGAGCAGACTAAGCGCGAACAGCAAGAGCATCTGGGCTGGACCGACCCGCGACGTGGGTCCCTTTGACAGCCCCTGCCCCACCCCGTAGAGCACCACGGTGAGGAGCGAGAGGACTACCCAGAGCTGGACCATGGCTGGTCACCACTGGTTGATCCGTGCTGCGCGGCCCGAGAAGGGCCCGTTGTTCAGCCTCGTCTTCCGGTGTCTGCATTGCCGCTCTGACCTCCTCGGCGTGCGAGGATGTCACAGATGCAGCTCTCAGGAAGCGGAGGGGTTACAAAAGGGTTTCGCGGGCAGGAGACGAGCGTGATTGGCGGACTGCGATCAACGCTAGTCGGCTGCCTGGAACGGGACAGCGGAGACTGCGATTTCATGGTCCGAACTGTGAGATTCGCAACGACTGGAGGCCTGCCCGCCCCGCCGTATCTGAGTCCTGAGCTGTGCTTGTGGCACGTTCCGTCACAGCCTCTGGAAGTGGTTCATGATAGCAAACCCAGAAGCGGCATATAGGCCCGGAACGGTCCGTGGCAGAAGGTTGGTCGTTGGGTTCCCATGGCACGACGGCGCGTCCGCAACCGTGATGGCGTAGCCCTCGCGGCCGCTGGCTCAGGCCTGCTCCTGCTGAGCGAGCTCACGAGCGAGACGGGACTACGCCTCCTGGTCCGGGAATACCTCGTGCCCGCCACGGGGGAGCCGCTCGATCTTGCTGTCCGCGCCCTCCTGCTCTTTCTCGCCTTCACCGCCTCCTTCGGCGCCCTGCTCCTCTTCCTGGGTGCCTGGAGCTGGGCCATCAATGTGGTGCCACGGGGACGGTTCCTGGTCGGACTGGGCACGGGCATCTCGGCCTTCGGGCTCCTCTCGAAGTTCGCAGCCGCGACCCTGGCCTCAGGGACCAGCGCGACGCTCCTCTTCTGGCTAGTGACCTCCCTCTCGGGCCTCGGAACACTCTGCGGCGTCCTCGCCAACCTCGTGATGCACAAGCGCGTCCTTGAGGCCAAGCGCGCCTTGCGCCGGATGCTCACGTAGGACCGCGGAGGGCCTCCAGAGAAGGCTTTTTGAGCCGCAGGGACGCTGTCGACTCCTCCTGCGGGGGAGGTCTCAATTGCCTGCGCTGACGGTAGGAGTCTTCGCGCCAGACCCCGACCAGGCCATGGGCGCTGCGGCCTCTCTTGCTGAGGCGGGGCCGGCCACCGATCTTGCGCTCTTCCAACGCACGGTCGAGGAGCGGACCTTCACCTACGTCGTCCCAAAGGCGTTCCCCGAGCGCATCCAGCCGCTCATGGAAGCGCTGGGTATGGCGGATGCGGCGATCCTCGTCGCCTCGCGTCTTGATCCCGCGTTCGGCGAGCTCGTCGTCGGCCTCGGCCTCCGGGGCATCCCGGGGATTCTGGGGCTTGTGCCGGGCGACCATGTCGAACGCGCGCGTTCGCTCGTCCGCCCCTACCTGAAGGGCTGGAAGGAGATCGAGCTCCCAGACCCGAGAGAGGCCGGGGCGCTTCAGAGCCATCTGCTGAAATTCGCGCCTCGGGTCGCTGAGGGGCCGGGCGAGCTCGACGTCGACCACGCGATGGAGCTGAAGGGAAAGGGGACGGTCGCGCTCGGTGTCGTCAGGCGCGGGACGCTCCACCCTGGCGAGAAGGTGATCGCCCAGCCACTTGGACGCGATTTCCAAGTTCGCGCGATCGAGTTTGCGGGTGCGCAAGTCCCCAAGGCGATTCCTGGGACCCATGTCACGCTCGTCCTGAAAGGGGCGACGGCGGCCGACCTCCCGCGTGGGACCGTCCTCACGACAGACCCGAAGCTCGGCAAGGCGGGGGAATTCGCACTCAGGCTCTCCCCCCATCCGCTCTTCAAGGAGCCCGTGGGGCCCGGCCGCACCTATGTGCTCTCAAGCGCGCTCCAAGTCAGGACCGTGGCGATCTCGGGTGAGCCTCCTAACCTCGTGGCACGGACGAGCGATCCGCTCGTCTTCCGAGAGTACGACCCCGCGATGCTCGCGCTCGCTCACCCGCCCGGGAAGTTGCGGATCGTAGGCCAGGGAACCCTGCATCCCTCGCTCCACTAGTGGCCAGAGAGAGAACAGAGGAGGAGCTCGAGCCGGCCCGGGCGAACGGCCTCCGGCTCATTCGACGATGATCATGACGCCGTCCAGGATCTCCTCACGATCCGCGCTGATGAGTCCTATCCGAAACTCCCCCGAGGACTCGGCGGAGAGCCTCCCGCGAACTGATCGCTTCGGGGACTTGGCGCCGAAGCTGCTTGTCCCCCGTGACGAGGAAATCACATCCGGACGCCTCGAAGCCGGAGAGGATGGGAAGATCCCCCTCGTCCGCGAGTCGTCCCTTGGCCGCCTTGATCGCCTCAATCGGCGGGGACTCGAGCACCCTCACATGGCGCGCGAGGAGGTCCAACACGCTGTCCTGTTCCTGCGGGGCAAGCCCAAGGTGGGGCCTGTTGAGCACATCGCGGACCTCTTCGCGGACGTACTCGTTCGTGACGAGCTTGCAGACGCCCAGGCGGCCGAGGTCGAGCAGGAGCCGTTCGTTCCCCTCGAACAGGAGCCCACTGATGAGCGTGCTCGTGTCAAGGAAGAGCTTCACGGTACCGTTTCTTCCACGTCCGCTTCCTGGCCTCCTTGAGGAGCTCTTGGAGGCGGGCCCGCGTGAGGCCGCTCCTCTTGACCTTCCGGCGGATGGTCTCGAGCACCTCCTCCTCTTCTCGGAGCCGACGGATCACTGCGGTCTTGCCCAGGAGGGCCACCTCCACGTACTCGCTCCCCTTCAGGCCCAGGCCCTTGCGGACCTTCTTTGGGAGGGTGAGCTGGCCTGCGGAAGTGACCTTGCTGATGTAGGACTCCACGGCTACATGTAAGGATTTCTTAGATTAAGCCGTTTGGGAGCGGCGATCCCGTAGGGGCGAGCCCTCCTAGGTCTGGCCCTCAACGCACTTCGTCTGGCTCTGCTCCCGCATGAACTGCTGGAGGTAGTAGGGCCCTCCCGCGGCCTTTCCCGAGGTCCCGCTCATCTTCCAGCCGACAAATGGCTGGCAGCCGACCATCGCGCCGGTGGAGCCGCCGCTGCGCCGGTTCACGTAGATCACGCCGGCTTGGATGCGGTCGAGAAACTGCTGGACCTCGGACTCATCCTCGCTGAAGAAGCCCGCCGTGAGGCCGTACTCGACCATGTTCGCGCGCGCAAAGGCCTCATCCAGCGTCCGGAAGTCGTCGACGACGAGGAAGGGGAGGAAGAGCTCGGTCGTGTAGAGCTTGGAGCCCTTGGGCAGCCCATCGACGATCGTGGGCTCCACGAAGTGGCCGTGGGCGAGCTCGGGGGCTTCGGCCAACGGGCCGCCCGCAAGGACCTTCCCTTCCCGCTGGGCGAGGCGTACCCAGCGCTGGAACTCCTCCAGCTTCCCCGCATGGATCACGGGGCCGAGATAGGTGTCACGCAAGGTGGGGTCGCCGACCTTGATCTTCTTGGTCCAGTCCACGAGCTTGTCGAGGAACTCCTTCTTGACGCTGCGATCGACGAGCACGCGCGAACAGGCGCTGCACTTCTGGCCCCCGTAGCCGAACGCCGCCCGGCCGACCCCCTCGGCGGCCTTCTGGAGGTCGGCCTTGGCGGTAACGATGACAGGGTTCTTCCCGCCCATCTCCGCAATGAACGGCTTCCAGCACTTCCGGACGAACTCCCGATAGGAGGCATACCCCACGTCCTTGGAGCCAGTGAAGACGATCCCCGCGACATCGGGATTGGCCACGAGTTCCTTGCCCACGGCGCTTCCAGGGCCTGCCATGTAGTTGCACACGCCCGGCGGGAGGCCCGATTCGGTGAGGGCTTCGACGTACCGGTAGCCGATGAGCGGGGCTTCACTGGAGGGCTTGAAGACGATCGTGTTGCCTGTGATCATCGCGGCCGAGCTCATGCCCGCGGCGATCGCGATCGGGAAGTTGAACGGGGCGATGACGCCCCAGACGCCATAGGGGCGCAGCACCGAGCGGTTCTGCTCGATCGGGGTCGCCTTGAGCATCGGCGTGACAAATCCATTGTGCTCGAGCATCTGCTCGCAGTAGTAGCGGATGAGGTCAGCCGATTCGTCGACATCGGCCATGGCTTCGTAGCGGTTCTTGCCATTCTCAGAGCTCAGGAGTGCTGCGAGATCGAACTTCCGCTGTGCGATGAGGTTCGCCGCACGCTGGAAGATCGCGACCCGCTCCTGGTAGGGCATCGCGCTCCAGAGCGGGAAGGCCTTCTTCGCGGCGGCGATGGCTGCGCGCGTATCCTCCCGAGTGCCTCTCTGGAACTTCCCCAAGACGATGCGCGTGTCCGTCGGGGAAGTATCGCTGAACTGTCCGGCCCTTGACCAGCGCTTCTTTCCTGCGATGAGGTTGGGATAGCGCCCTCCGGAGGTTCCTTTGACCCTTTCCACCGCTTCCTCGTAGAGCCGGTGGAACTCCTCGGCCTGGCCAGCGGTGGACATCCGATACCAGGTGTTCTCGTTCTCAAACGCCATGCGCCTCAGCCCCCCAAGTCAGGACGGCTGCGGATTCTGCCGAGAAGATAAGAAGTTTCGGGGCGGAGCCGTTGAGCCGCTCCGCTCTTCGGTGAAGGTGCTCAGGGAGCCGCAGGCCCTAGGCGGGGAAGCCCAACCGCCGCTTGCCTTCTGGCGACAAGCGGCTGGGGTCCCACGGAGGATCCCAGACGATCTCGACTTCTGCCTGCTTGACGCCCGGAACGGCGCGCAGCTTGGAGGCGACATCCTGCGAGATCATCGTGTGCATTGGACAGCCGGGGGCCGTCAAGGTCATCTTCACATGGACGTCGTCGCCAGTGATGGCGACATCGTAGACGAGGCCGAGATCGACGATGTTGAGCGGGATCTCAGGGTCGTAGCATTCCTTCAGCGCGGCCATGATCGCTTCGCGGTCTACCATTGGAGACACACTCGACTCGATTCGGAACGAGGCGCTGTGGCCATGCGCCCGAGGGGAGATGAACTCTTCGCCAAACCGCTCCCACGCAACGCTGGCTAGGCCGTAATCGTCTGGGCCCTCGGCCGCGCCTCTACTTCCTGGACGGCCTGGGTGCGCTCCGCGTAGAGCCGCAGGTGCGGGATCATCGCGGTGATGACCTTGTTCTCGGCCTTCTTCAGATGCTCTTCGAGGGTCGTGCGCGAAACCCCACAGGCCTTGGCGACCTTGGCGAGGTCGGCCGAGCGCGGGAGCTGGTAGTAGCCGAGCTGGTACGCCTTCAGGAGCGCCTCGATCTGCCGTGGCGTCATGTCGGAGAAGACGTTGTTCGCTGCGACGAGCGAATCGAGGATGCCGCGGTTCTGCGTGGTCTTCTTCGAGAGGACTTCGATCGTGCCAAGCGGCGCGAGGGCATCGAAGAGAGCTCGGGCATCCTCTCCGCTAAACGAGACGACGCGGTAGTATTCCCACCCGTCCCGGTAGACGATCGGTGGGAGCTGGAGCGAGTTGAACTTGTCGACAAGCCCCTCGATCTCGCACATGCAGAACTCCAGCATCATGTGGAGCCCGCTCGGGTCCACGGTCCGATGGATCGTCCCGGGGACGAGGTCGAGCTCTCGTTGGAGCTCCTGCAAGGTGTCAGGGTCGGGCGCGGTCGCCTCGACGACCTCGCGCTCGCGGTTGCACCACACGCTCACTGAGACGCTGGGGAACTTCCGCGAGATGTTCGCAAACGGGCAGTTGTGGCGGATCCTGAAACTGATCTCTTGCCAAGCCATGCTGATCCCCAAGAAAGCCGTCAAAAGACGGTTGTGAATATAGTCTATCCCGTCCATAGATGGCCTCCTCTCCCCCTTCAATGTGAGGACGAACGCGTGCGGAAACCCCCGTCCGGAGGCGCCGCTTCGCCGGCCTCGTTGGAACGACAGCCCACGGGCTATGTCCCCGTGCGCGACCATCATGCCGGCGCTTGCTCGTCCAAGGTGAGAGGACGAGCTCGCCTGGGTATGGCGATCGCCCCGCGCGAGCCGTGGGGACATAGAGAGATATATCGGGGGCGCGCATCCCGCGGCGACTCTTGCGGAGATCCGCTAGGGAGGGGCGCCCGTGAGTCAGCCATTCAACGAGAACCTCCGAGCCGCTAAGGAACTGCTCACACAGCTGGAGCGCCTTGCGGCCAAGGCCGAGAGCGACAGCAAGGACGATAGCTGCCGCAACATGTGGCGTCAGGCCAAGTCCTACGCGGAGCTCTACCTCAAGGCGGTCGAGCGCGAGATCGAAGGCCACAAGGCCGCGAACAAGTACGA
>Ga0315314_1003912_pt1 | contig 11425 bp, 10 predicted proteins | sample TDP9_MG_FD_203631 | JGI IMG/M metagenome (GOLD analysis project Ga0315314, IMG submission 203631) | Freshwater sediment microbial communities from Lake Towuti, South Sulawesi, Indonesia - TDP9 | ecosystem: Environmental > Aquatic > Freshwater > Lake > Sediment | place: Indonesia: South Sulawesi...
GTTTTTCTTCCAGAATTATGAAGTCAGGGCGTAAGCCCCAAAAACATTTTTCGAAATCATCTGGAGGAATACCATAATATCTCGCTTCGTTTTTTTGAAAAGGTCTTTCAAAGTAAAGCATCGGAGGAGTAAGTGAAGATAATGGGAAAATATCTGAGAATTTTTTCAAATTCTCAGCCGTAATCACAGGACGAACAATAGGTCTATTCCATAATTCTGTTGTGTCTTTACAGACTTTATGAAGGGCATATGAGAGAACCCATTCCGGGAAAAGCTCAGTAAATGATAGTTCTTCCATTTTATAGCCTCCTCGATTAATATGTTTTTGTCAGCTTGGGAAATTCTTTCTCATAATTTTGATATCAGCTTGATATTCTTGTTGGACGATACAAACCTTTGCATCGGCTTCCCATTCGTTTTTTACAACTTTGCCACCGGCGATGATTGCAGTATTTTCCCCTCACCCTCCCCTCTCCCCCATGGGGAGAGGGATAGGGTGAGGGGCGATAGGGTTGGTCGACGATAAAAACTTTTGCTTGTGCCATGGTTAGTTGTTCACTTTGTACAATTTTCGTATATCAAACTCATTGGTTTATGTCAAGAATAGACAGCAAAAAAGGCGTTCTCTATCCCATTGCGTCAGCATACCTCATCCTTAATGTCTATTGGGCTAAATCCTTTCTTTTTAAGAGCAATCTCGAGGTTTTTGCGAGCCAACTGATCATCAGGATCAATTCTTATTGCCTCTTTAAATTCGTTTATCGCTTCATCGTGGAATCCCATATTACCAAGAGCAGCTCCCAATCCAGTATGAGCTTGGGAATCTTCTGGGTTGATCCTTATCGTTTCTCTGTATTCTTTTATAGCCTCGGTAAAAAGTTTTTTATCCATTAAGACATTCGCCAAGTTGCAGTGAGCCTCTGAATAATCTGGATTAATCCTTGTAGCTTCTTTGTATTCCCTGATAGCTTCATCAAGAAGTCCTTTTTCCTTAAGAGAAACTCCCAGGTTGAAGTGAGCCATGGCATGTGAGGGATCAATCCTTATCGCTTCCTTGAATTCATTGATAGCTTCGTCAAACTGGCCTAAAAAATAAAAGATGCCTCCTAAGTCATTATGAGCTTGTGCATCCTCTGGATTAATCTCTAACCCTTTCAAATATTCTTTTATGGCTTCATTAAATAGACCCTTATGATAAAACGTAAGTCCCAAATTATAATGGGAAAATGGGTTTCCGGGATCAATTCTTATTGCCTCTGTGAATTCAATTATCGCTTCATCAAGAAGTCCTTTATCCCTGAAGACAACCCCAAGATTATTGTGTGCATTTGAATCTTCAGGATTAATCCTCAACGTCTCTAAATATTCGCTTAAAGCTTCGTCAAGAAGCCCTTTTCTGTAAAAACCGAGTCCCAAGCCAAAATGCGCCTCTGCCATACCTGAGTTGATCCGCAAAGCCTCCTTATATTCATTTATAGCTTCATCAAATAATCCCTTATCTCTGAAGATAGATCCAAGGTTAATATGAGCCAACGCATCCTCAGGATTAATCCTCAAAGCCTTGCTATATTCATCTTGGGCCTCGTCAATAAATCCTTTAGCATAAAGAGCTACGCCCAGGTTATTGTGAGCCTTTCCGAACATTGGGTTAATTCTAATCGCCTCCCTGTATTCAATTATGGCCTCATCAAGGGATCCCTTTTCCTTAAGGACATTCCCCAAATCCCAGTGAGTCTCTGCATTCTCCGGATTTACTCTTAAAGCCTCTCTGTATTCATATATGGCTTCATCAGGAAATCCCTTAAGGTAAAAGGCAAGTCCCAATGTGTGGTGAGCTTCTGAATTCTTTGGATTGCTCTTCAAAGCCTGCATACATTCTTCAATTGCTTGATCAACGAGTTCAATATTACCTGATGTTAAGCCCTGGTTGACACATTGATAGCCTATAGAGCCTCCTTCAATGGACTATCAAACCTTCCCATGCTTATTCTCCTTTCAGGATTTAAGTCTTCGCCCCTTAAATTTCAATTGAAGCCATGGTATCAGCTTGAGTTACTTCAACAATTCTGTTGTTGGCTTCCGAGTTCTCATATTGTAAACCGGACACAAAATGAGTGTAGGGATAGTTCAGCATTGCAAAAAGCAGGCCTAAAGACTACATAAAATGTGAAAGAGGTTGAATTTTGGGGGTAGTGATTTCGTCAGCGGATGAAAATGTAGTGTCGATGTAGAAAGAGATAGAAATTTCACCAATCAGGAGTTACGCCTGCCTTTGGCAGGCAGGGTTGAGGTGTGGGGCAGATAAGATGGGTTATTTCCTCTCGCTTTTATCGTCTCCCTGATGAGATTGTGTCGTAATGTCATTCTGAGGCTTTAGCCGAAGAATCTATGATTTCTAACCAGGGGATTTTGTATTATTCTTATGGGGTCCAGAGATTAGGGACCGGTTTTTTATAACCCTTTTGAGAGGCTAAAAGATCGAGGTGAAGGGTGGCAAGGTCTTCTAAAGAAGGGTCTGTTTCCTCCATCTTTCTCAGGTCGATTGTCTTAATGTACTGATGGCATTTATCACAGAGGTCGATGCGATAGGCATCCTCTCCCTCGGCATAAAAATAGTGGAGCGACCCCTGTTCTTTATTGGTGCAAAAAGGACAAAAGAGCCGGTCCACGCGCCACTCAAATCCGCAATAGGAACAGAGAAGGAATCTCTCCCCTACCTCCTCTTTCAGGAGGCTCAGCTGAGGGAGGGAGCCACAGATTGGACAAAAACCTTTGAGCCAGGTTTTAGTATCGATTTCATTGATCACTTGCTCTATTCCTGCTTCAATAGAGGGCCTTATACTATTGTAGATTAGAAATAGATAAACTTTCTTATCAAATAGAAATTCATCCGCAACTTTCTCTATCTTCTGTTCCTCAAATCCTTGGCTTAATATTTCCTTTAAATCCATTCTTTTTTTGTCGATGGTCTCTTCGACCTTTCTTATCTGCTCGGCCATATAAGGATTGGCATCTTTTCCGACCTTGCAAAGGGACCTAAATAGACTGTTGGACGCCTCAATATCTACAGGGAAATCCTTCTTTTCAACCATTGGAAACCCTTCTTTAATCAGTAGCTCCTTCCATTCCTTTTTGAGATGGATGGGCTTAAGCCTTAAGGAGGTCTTTATCTTATTTTGTTCTTCTTTGACTTTCTGATAAAAGTCGAGAATCTCTCCGTAGCCTGCCCGCTTCCTTTTGATCTGCTGAATTCTTTTTTTTAGCTTTTCCAATTTCTTCTCCTTAGAAGAAAATTTCGAATGGATCGAATGGGAGCGAATTGGTCAAATACCATATAGTTCGAATTATTCGCCATTATTCGCTAATATTCGTCAGTATGATGAAAAAAACGGGCTTGTTTCGGAACTTCCACCTCCAAAACAAGCCCTTCATTCCACCCCCCACCATCGATGGGGGGAAGGGGGAATAAGGGGTCACCCAATCGTTAAGCTTCTCAGGGGTTGAAAGAGACGTTTGAGAGCGACCTTCCTTGTGATCCCAATCGTATTCTCTGCCACAGCAAACTTATGATACTTTTTGGGATCGTCAACGAGTAAGAAGATCACACGGACGTCATCGGGATTGGCAAGCATGGCATCTTTATAGACCTTTCTCAGCTCATCGAGTCTTTTCTTTGCCTTTTCGAGCATATCCTTGCGGTCCCCAAAATTCATCGTCCCAGTCGGGCAGGCCTTCACACAGGCTGGCAACAATCCCTCTTTGGTTCTATCGAAACACATCGTGCATTTTCCCATGATGCCTGTACTGGCGCTGAACCTTGGAATATCGTAAGGACATGCTTCACGAATCTCCTTGAAATCTTCGGCTTTGATCTTAACTTTCGGGCTGAAGATGACCGCCCCTGTCTTCTCGTCGTGTATGATGGAACCTTTGACCTTCCCATCCGCTACCTCTTTACAGGGAGGGGTGAGGCAGTGGCGGCATTGATCCGGGAAGAAGTAGTAATTCACCCTTTCCCCAGCGACCTCACTAAATCGAACCAGTTTCCATGTATGATAAGACAAGTCAGGAGGATTCTGGTGGTTTCCCCGAGAGAATGTCTTTTCTGCTGCCCGCTGATTCCATTGCTTGCAGGCGATCTGACAGCCTCTGCAAGCAGTGCACTTCGTTGTATCGATGAAGAATGATTTTCCTTCTGCCATCTATATCACCTCCTCCCTCATTTTTTTGGTACAGCCTTTGGTTCAGGCTTCTTTTCGACTTTTGGTCTCTCTTCTTTCATCACATTGACTAAGAAAACCTTGTACTCTGGAATCAATGTGTTGGCATCTCCAATCGATGGGGTGAGGATATTTGAACTATCCCCTCCATCCTTGGGGACTAACCATCCATAGTGCCACGTCATCCCGACAAGATGGACAGTTTGCCCGGCAACGTTAAAAGGCTTGATACGGTTCGTCACCATGGCAACCGCCCACATCTTCCCTCGAGGAGAAGCGATGGTTACTCGATCCCCACTCTTGATCCCTCTCAATTTGGCCAGTTCCACACTCAACTCAACAAACATTTGAGGCTCAGCCTCAACAAGCCATGGCTGGTACCTGGTCATGAGACCAGTCTGCCAGTGCTCGGCGAGACGATAAGTGGTTGCCACAAAGGGGAATTTTGGATCGCAGGTTGTAAACTTGTCGAGTTCACCTTTGAATATAGGAGTAGCTGGGTTGACCCTCTGAGAGGAGAGAGGGTTCTTTTCAATAGGACATTCCAGAGGTTCGTAATGTTCCGGGAATGGCCCATCGGCCAGTCCTGGTCCAAAGATTGAAGCGACTCCGTCCGGTTTCATGATGAAAGGATATTTGCCACCGGTTAAACCCATTGGAGGAGCAGGACCATCTGGCACATCGCCCACCCATTTTGTACCATCCCATTTAATTACCGCCCGTTTTGGATCCCATGGATTTCCATCGAGATCAACAGAGGCACGGTTGTAAATGATACGTCGGTTAACCGGCCATGACCAGCCCCATTTAGAGAAGAGGCCAACACCGGTTGGGTCAGATTTATCCCTTCGGGCAGTCATGTTTCCAGCTTCGGTGTAACTTCCAGAGTAGATCCAGTTCCCGCACGAGGTCCGACCATCAGCCAAGAGATAGACAAATGTGGGCACCAAAGTTCCTTTTTTGTATGCTTTCTTGTCTACTGGATGTTCAGCGATATCTTCGAGGAAGTAGCCATTCACTTCTTTTGCAACTGTATGGAAATCGACCTTCCCCTCTTTAGCGTAATCCCATTTTAACTTCAGTATAGGATCAGGGAGGATCCCTCCTTCTTTTGCATAAAGGTCTCTTACCCTTACGTAGAGTTCGTGGACGATCTGACCATCGGGTTTCGTGTCTCCAATGGGTTCCTGTGCTTTATATCGCCACTGAAGTACCCGACCACTGTTGGTAATACTTCCTTCCTTTTCCACTGAAGAGGCTGCTGGAAGGAGGAAAACTTCGGTTTTGATCTTCTTGGGATCCATTCCCGGACCCTTCCAGAAGCTGCTGGTCTCATTCTCAAAGAGATCAATATCGACTAACCAGTCGAGTTTTTCGAGCGCTTTTCTGGCCTTATCTGCATTGGGACTCGAACAGGCTGGATTCATTCCGAGGCAGATAAATCCTGAAATCTTTCCATTGAACATATCATCGAAGAGGTAGAGCCAAGATGCATTCTGGCCTACATCCAACTTCGGAAGCCATCCATATCCAAAATCATTCTCTTTGGTGGCGTTTTCGCCAAAGAAGGACTTGAGGAGGCTTGCGATATATTTTGGTCTGTTTGCCCACCAGTTGACGCTCATTGGATCAGCGGTTTTTGGGGTGAAGACCTCATTATATTTTGCAACGCTATCGTGAGAGGCATTAGGCGAAGGCAGATACCCTGGAAGGATGTGGAAGAGGTACATATCCGTTACGCCTTGGACATTGGATTCTCCTCGCATTGCATTTACTCCACCCCCGGCCATTCCTACATTGCCAAGCAGGAGTTGAACAATGGAACCGGTCCGGATGATCTGTGATCCGATTGTATGCTGGGTCCAACCCATGGAATAGAGGATGGTTCCCACCTTATCAGGCTTTCCGGTTGCCGCATAGGCTTCATAGACCTTGATCAAGTCGGCTTTCGGAGTGCCTGTAATGCTGGAAACGGTGTCCAGATCATACCGGGCATAATGTTTCTTTAAGAGCTGGTACACACATCGGGGATGTTGAAGGGTCGTATCCCTCTTCGGAATTCCCTTCTCATCCTTCTCAAAAACCCATGAAGATTTATCATAGACCCTCTTTTCGGAATTGTATCCGGAGAAGAGGCCATCCTTGAAATCGTATTTTTCATTCACAATGAAAGCGGCATTGGTATAGTGAAGGACATAGTCCTTGAAGATCATGTCCTTTTCAAGCAGATATTTAATCATCCCTCCCAAGAGTGCAACATCGGTTCCTGAACGAAGCGGTGCATAGATATCCGCTTTGGCCGAGGTACGGGTAAATCTTGGATCCACATGGATAATCGTTCCACCCTTCTCCTTTGCCCTTAAGACCCACTTCATTGCAATGGGATGGTTTTCTGCGCAATTGCTTCCGAAGATCAATACACAGTCACTCTGACCAATATCGGTCCATTGATTGGTCATTGCGCCACGTCCATACGACTCTGCCAGAGCCGCCACAGTGGGGCTGTGTCAGAGACGGGCCTCATGTTCTATGTAGACCAGTCCGAGACTTCGGAGAAATTTACCATATAGCCAGGCCTCTTCGTTATTGATATGACAGCTTCCAACTGCTGCGATGCCATTGGTCCGATTTACCATTTGACCTTTATCGTTCTTCTCAACGAAGCTGGCATCACGGCTCTTCTTAATCCTCTTTGCGATTTCAGAAAGAGCCCAATTCCAGGACTTTGTTTCCCACTTCGAGCTATTGGGAGCTCGGTACAAAACTTTGCTCAATCGATCTTTGTTGGTAATCAACTGATAGAGTGCCATTCCTTTTGCGCAGAGACTTCCTTCACTGATTGGATGATCGGGATCGCCTTCCGTGTTAATCACTTTACCTTTGGCATCGGTATGGACGATAACGCCGCAGCCGACCGAGCAGTAACAACAGACTGTCGTGGTCTCTTTTGCTCCTTTAATTCGAAGTTCTTGAGCGTAAATTTCTGCTGGAGACAGGTCGAACCCTAAGCCGCCCATCAATGTCCCAGCGGTTGTCGCTCCCGAAATCTTCAAGAACGTTCTTCGGGTAATCTTCATAGACATTTTTCACCTTCCTTTCTCAAAATTTTTAAGACCAGAGTCAAGTTCACCCCCTTTCCATTAACGATCAAGGGAAATCATCTGAACTTGTTGATTTTGTTAGATTCCTCCCTTGTTCCATCGAATGTCTTTGCTTTAGGATTGAATTAAAGACTTGTGAGGGTAAGGGCATTGTGAAACATAACACAAAACTTTTTTTTGTCAAGAAAAAAATGGATTTGCTTTCGATGATAGAAGAATTCCTTACAGCGGATCAAATAGAACTTCGCACCTCCAAAAAAATACTTGACAAATTAAAAACGAGCGCTATACTTTTAAAAGTTTATTTTATTAAACTTATTTCTTCTTATAATGTCTTACAGATTACTAAACAAATTTCTTTTTATACTGTTCTTACAGCCTTTACGAAGATCGGGGAACGCATTCGAAATTCAAGTGGAAGCCTAAAGCATCCCTAATAGCAGCAGGTGGTTGATTGATCATGGCTAAAGTACTGATCATAGGGGCCGGTGGTGTGGGTACCGTGGTTGCTCATAAAGTTGCAAAGGTTCCACAGGTATTTACCGATATCATGCTGGCGAGCCGCACAAAATCAAAGTGTGATGTCATTGCCGAAAAAATTGGCGGCAATAGAATCAAGACTGCTCAGGTTGATGCTGATAATCTTCGACAACTCATTGAATTATTTAAAAGCTTTAAACCGGAAATAGCCATCAATGTAGCGCTACCTTATCAAGATTTAACAATAATGGATGCCTGCCTTGAAACAGGAGTCAATTATTTAGATGCCGCAAGTTATGAACCACCCGATCTCGCTAAATTCGAATATAAATGGCAATGGGCGTACCATGACCGATTTAAAAATGCAGGACTGACAGCCATTTTAGGTTGTGGTTTTGATCCAGGAGTGACAGGAGTTTTCACCGCTTATGCTTCCAAACATCATTTTGACGAAATTCATTATCTCGATATTGTTGACTGTAATGCAGGCGACCATGGAAAACCATTTGCAACCAATTTTAATCCAGAAATCAATATTCGTGAGGTTACCCAAAGAGGGAAATATTGGGAAGATGGGAAATGGATTGAAACAGAACCCCACGAAATTCACAAACCTTTAAATTATCCAAATATCGGACCCCGCGAATCTTATCTTATTTACCACGAAGAATTAGAATCGTTGGTTAAACATTTTCCTACTCTAAAACGAGCTCGATTTTGGATGACCTTTGGACAGGAGTATCTAACCCATTTACGTGTGATTCAAAATATTGGAATGGCAAGCATCAAACCGATCCTGTATGAGGGCAAAGAAATTGTGCCTCTTCAATTCCTCAAAGCGGTATTGCCCAATCCGAGCGAGCTCGGTGAACATTATTCAGGTGAAACCTCCATTGGTTGCCGGATCAGAGGTATTAAGAATCATAAGGGGAAAACCTATTATATCTATAATAATTGTAAGCACCAGCATGCCTATAAGGAAACTGGTGCACAAGGCGTGAGTTATACGACCGGAGTGCCTGCAATGATTGGTGCGATGATGTTTATTACGGGCAAATGGAAAAGGGCCGGCGTATTTAACACTGAAGAATTTGACCCGGATCCGTTCATGGAACAATTGAATCTCCATGGACTTCCTTGGCACGAATTGCACGATGTGGATTTGGAATTATAAGGGCCGTCGAGTTGTCATTCCAGCGAAAGCGGGAATCCATTACAAAGAACCTGGGTTTCCGCTTGTGGCGATATCACCCATGGCAATCGACTTTACCAAAATCCCAACGCCTTGTTATGTGATCGATGAGCTTTTATTGCGAAACAACCTGGAATTGATAAAACAGGTTAAAGACGCTGCCGCGGTCGATATCCTCGTTGCGTTTAAAGCTTTCTCGAATTGGGGTGTATTTCCGATCTTTAAGAAATACGGTTTTGGCGCTTCGGCAAGCTCGATCAATGAAGCCCGATTAGCATTTGAAGAACTTGGGGTAAAAGCACATACGTATTCGCCTGCCTATGAAGAAAAGACCATTAAAGACATTTTAAAATATAGCAGTCATATTTCCTTCAATTCCATAAACCAATTGCGAAAGTATTTTAAGATGGCCAGTCAAAAGGGTGTTTCGATTGGCCTGCGTGTTAATCCTGAGTTTTCAAATTCTCCATATGATATTTATAATCCTTGCAAACCCGGCTCCCGATTTGGCATCACTGCTGAACAGCTTGACGATGCCCTACCACAAGGAGTTGAAGGTCTCCATTTCCATACATTATTTGAAGCGGATTCCTTCGCACTCGAAAAAGTGTTAACTGTATTTTTAAACAAATTTGGTAAGTTTTTACCTAATCTAAAATGGGTGAACATGGGCGGTGGTCATCTTATGACAAAGAAGAATTATGATACAGACCACTTGGTTAGAATCTTAACGGATTTTAAGAATAATTACGGTGTTGAAATTATACTTGAACCCGGTAGCGCTTTTACTTATCAAACGGGTTACTTGGTTTCTACAATATTAGACGTCGTTGAAAATAATGGTATAAAAACCGCTATTCTCGATGTTTCATTTACTTGCCATATGCCCGATTGTCTTGAAATGCCCTATAAACCCGTCATATTGGGCGCTACCGATGAAATAGCAGGAAACCTGACGTATCGAATGGGAGGGATTAGTTGTTTGGCGGGCGACTTCATGGGAAACTGGTCATTTGATAAAGAATTAAAACCTGGTGATAAGATCATATTTGAGGATATGATTCACTACACGACTGTAAAAACCACCATGTTCAATGGCGTCAGTCATCCTTCCATTGGAATATGGAATGAAAAGTCAGGATTTAGATCAATTAAACAATTCAATTATCAGGATTATAAAAATAGGTTATGATCAGAGAGGTTGTATAAAAGTTGTTTGGAGAAAAATGGTAAATTGATCAATTGAAAGATATTAAACTTGAAATCTTGCCTGAACCTGTTTTTTCCATTCCTGCACCTCCTTCATTTGAGATTCCAGATCAGAAATCCGTCTATCCAGTTGAGAAAAAGAAATTTTTATAAGGGCGCGGGTTTCTAAATGCTCATGTTTATCTCCCTCTTCAATTCGGTCAAGCCGCTGTATAATTCCAGAATGTCCTTCAGCTAAAAGCTTTATTTGATCCATTAACCCCTCAGAGATAATATGGAATTGTTGAATAATCTCATTCTTGAAGGCTTGAAGGTCCCTCTTTGTTACACTATCTCTTTGAGTGCCTACTGCAGTTTTACTTTTCATAAGGCTTCTCCCTCATCAATAATAATGCTAAAGTGACACAAATTACTCATTCAGTCAAGGGGCTATAATGGTTCATCTTGTTATATGGCCATGCATAGGCTCTCTCTTTTACTTTCTCCTCAATAATTTATAAGAGTGACATATATTACTTTAACCGTGACGAAGGTCTATTCCCTTAAGGTGAAAATTCCTCCAGGCATGGGAGGATTACGTACCCGACCAAAAATAATGGTTAATCGAACCAGAGGGGCACCTTTCTGAAGAGTTGATGAATAGGGGCAACCAAGCCCTAAAGCTCCACTACGATCTTGAATAGCATCCTCGCCATTAATCGAATTTCGAAGGTTTGGCTTCGCAAATTCCCTGCCGAGTTTCAATCCCCCAGCAAGTTCTTCCCAAATATTGACAAATTAATTGTACTTATTTATGATACATTTAAAAAACACATTAAGGAGGCACAATGAGTTCGGTTCGTATCAATATCAGCCTTCCTGAAGAAACTTTTAAAGAACTCTCGCGAGATATCAAGCCCCGAAGGAGAAGTCGATTCATTGCTCAGGCTGTTAAGAGTTCCCTTAACGAATTGAAGAAAAGGCGACTTGCAGCCGAATATGAGGAAGCCGCAAAGGAAATAAGGCAAATCAACCAGGAACTCGAAGGAGTACTTTCTGATGGCCTCGGTTAAGCGAGGAGAGGTCTTTCTCGTCAACTTTGATCCAACGGTAGGAACCGAAGCCAAAAAGACCCGGCCTGCTCTTGTGGTATCTAATGATATCAATAACGCTCACTCGCCCATTGTTTCGATTTCTCCGATTACCTCAAACGTGACAAAGGTCTATTCCTTTGAAGTGGAAAT
>Ga0315314_1003913_pt1 | contig 11423 bp, 10 predicted proteins | sample TDP9_MG_FD_203631 | JGI IMG/M metagenome (GOLD analysis project Ga0315314, IMG submission 203631) | Freshwater sediment microbial communities from Lake Towuti, South Sulawesi, Indonesia - TDP9 | ecosystem: Environmental > Aquatic > Freshwater > Lake > Sediment | place: Indonesia: South Sulawesi...
GCAAGGCAAAGACATGCTTTCCTACTACAGTCTACTTCGACAATCTTTTGCCTCAACAGATGCTATTGTAAAAGAAGGAGCTACTTGGATCATAACCTACCACAGCCCCAATAGGGAAGTCTGGGAAGGAGTAAGGAATGTTCTCATAACCTCGACAGGTCTTAAACCACCGACCTACGATCAAGTCCAGACGCATCAAATCAGAGCAAAAGGCGTTGGAACTTTCTATGTTACTCGATTCGGTAGCATCGGAGAAGACGCATACATTGTTCTCAATAAGCAGAAAGGAGTAGCCCCTAAGCCAAAAGCAAAACTCACAGAACCTGAGTTCTTGGAACTTATGCTCAAGAAGATGAAACAAGAAATCATTCACAACCGCGGCATTGTGGACTGGGAAATGTTTCAATCTCACTTCCCGGCAGTAGTCCTTAAACATGGAGATCTGTTCAGTGATACCAAAAGCTATAAAGACCTCTTTGAGAACGTCACTGTTTCATTAGCAGGGAATGCGAGAATTTTCGATAGGGAGAAGATGGCAGAAGAACTTTATCGAGCTGTTTACGGAAAGATCCCCCATAAGGTTTTGCTTGCCAGTGCACTTAGCATATGTGGAGAAGGGCGTAAAGAGATATCCCGCGCTGAGATGGAGTATAAGATACTTCCAAAGATGAATGGCAGGATCGGTAACAAGATGCGAACTCTCATGCTCAAACAGTTATTTACCTATGATCCCATCGGTAATAAGTATATATTCAAAGGCCGTAGAGTAAAGACGCTTGAACGCTGGTTCCCGGAGGTCGAGAAAGCTACTACTGTGCCTCTTTTGGTGCCGCAAGAAGTGGTGATTAGAATAGAGGAGGCATCAAAGAAGTATGGGGGACATACAGTCAAAGTGGAACAGCAGAACTTCCAACTTTTGATTGAAGTGCGAGGCAAGAAGTATCTCGTAAATGTCAATGATGAACCCGGGGTAAGGCGGTTTGGAGCTGGGACTCTGGCAGATGAGAAAAAGGACATGGACATTGTTTTCTTGTACTACTCCCTTACACAAAGCCAACTCTCGGCTTTGGCAAGTATAGTGGATCCCGCGAGGCTAATTGCTGTGCCCTATACAGAATATCAGAAAGTTGTTGAAGCCTTTCGGAAATATAATCCTGACGAAAAACTTTCGGGCTTCATTGTGAAGGTTTAGAGGTGTGAACATGGAAATTAAGATCTTAGGCGGTGGACGCACAGTCGGCGGAAATAAGATCCTCGTAGGTTTGGATGGGCGATTTATCTGGTTTGACATGGGGATAACCTATGATCGCAGGCTTCAGCTGCCTGAATACAACATCATGAGAGGCTTCTCACTCCAAAGGGTTATCTCCGAGAAGTATTTTCCTGTTGAGGGCATCATAGCTTCCACAAAGAAGGAAAATGGTCAGCGATACATTAACGTCTTGCTATCACATGCCCACGCAGACCATTACGGTTTGATGACGTATTTTCGTGCTTGGGAGGAAGCAAAAATCAACATGAGAATATACTCCCCAGTTGACACATTCAGAACATTACAAGCACGCTTCGAACTTGGCAATCTCAAGAAAGTCCTTACCCATATCGATTACAGAAAACCGGAAGAAGCAGAATCAGTTGGTCTTCAAGTGAACCCAGTGAAAGTTGATCACAGTATGGATGCCTCGTGCGGTTACATTGTTACGTCGCCACAATTCAGAATTGGCTACACGGGAGACTTTCGCTTTACAAGCGAAAAGGAGTTTAAGACAATGACGAAAGCATTTGGGGATCTCGATGTCCTCGTTACTGAAGGTACACGTATCGTTGACCATGGTTTACAGACAGAAGAGGACGTGAAAGGTCAAGTCAAAACACTCTTGACTAGGTTCTTCAATTCCACGGTAATATTCATTGTGGGGTGGTATACATACACGAGAAGAGTAAGGACAATCATCGAGGCTGCTGGTGGTCGCAAAGTCGTTCTCCACTCAAAAGTCGCAGCTATGCTTGAAGCTGCTGACCCTACCATACTCAGCAACCCTAACATTTTTGTTATCCAGATAAAAGAGAAGGAGAAGATTTCGAAAGGCGCCAGAGTCATGACACTGCAAGAAGTAAACGAGGCACATGGTGATGTCATAGTAGTGATTCCCGAGATACAGAAACTGTACCTTTGGAGGGAAGAGACTGGAGACTCAATCCTCGTTAGACCCGGAGACATTGTAGTTTCGAGCCTAAGCGAGCCTTATGACGAAGATAGTGCAAGAGGATTGGTAGATCTCGCCAACTGGGTTACTGAAAAACTGCAAGTTCCTGTGTACCACATTCACGCAAGCGGACATGCCCCTATTCATCGAGTAGCAGATTTCGTTAATGCTGTAAAACCAAAGAAGGTCTATGTAGTGCACAGCCATGCGCCAGAAATCTTGAAACCTTTGATAAACAAGCCCACGGAAGTCATAATTCAAAAGTGAGTAACTGGACTCCAAGTCATCTTGTGTTCGCAAAGGAGTTGTCTCCATGAAGGGGTGGGCTGTTGACACAACCGCAAGAAATCCACTACGCATCAAAGATATTCTTAGACTCTTCAGAAAATACTTCGATGGAAAAATCTGGAATGAAGAAACACAGGAAGCCCTTACTCTCAGAATGATTAGTTCAGGGTTGTATCGACCAACAGGAAAAAGCATAGAGAAGAAGAAACTAGCACTACGTGGGCGGACATGGGCTGCGGTGTTTAATCGTATGGGATTTGCCACAGCCTTTTCGGGAAAGAAAGTCGCTATTACTCCCGTCGGCACTAGACTGTTGTGTCCCAACGTTAGCGAAGATAAAATCTTCCTGAAGCAAATGATTAAATGGCAATTTCCAAGTCCTCTTGAGAAGAAGTTTCGGCAAGTCAATCTTAGGCCATTTGTAGCATTACTGTACCTAGTGCAAAGTCTTCAGAATCTTAGTAAGGATGAGATAGCAATATTCGTCTTTCCACTTACTGACGGCAGGGACCTACCAGCAGTTAAGAAAGAGATTTTGAAGTTCAGGGAAGGATATATTGCTCTATCTCAGTCTGAAAGGGAAACATATTGCGAGAATACAATGAGGAAACGGCTAGATGGATCTGAAGTTACAATAAGTGAGGCTAGAAGATGGCTCGCTAACTACCGAGACTATGCGGACACGCTGATGCGCTATTGATTATTGAATGTGTCCAAGGCTCAGACAATGAAAAATCTTATGAACAGAATAGTCATTCTCTATTCAGAGGGATTTGATGCCGAAATGTCCAAGATGTGGAATCGAGACTGGAAGTTCTTCTAAGGAATGGAACTATTCAGTTTTTCATGTCAAGAGGTTTGACTGCAAAAAGTGCGGAAAGTCATTCAAGGCATATTACCGAGAGGGTAGGTTAAGCCATACAATACCAAAGTGAAGATGAACAAAGGTTACCCCTTCTTTTTTTTGGTCAAGACCTGAACCGGCGTTCGCCTATGAAGCGCGCACATTTGAACCGTCTTCGTTAGAATTGTGTGTGGGTGCGGGATCTGAACTCGCGGGCTATACGGAATCAGGAAATATGCATGCGCGTACATATGACATAGGAAAACTAATAAGAAAAATTACCACTCTTATCTCCGGGCATTAGACAAATGTGCGCGCATGAGTGAATGGGCTTATACCCTTTTGGGTATTGGTCCCCGCGGGCCCGCCATCTTTATTTCGTTTTTTGACAATTGTTTGGAGCTCGGTTTAAGTTTTTGGAATGGAGATTGATGTTTAGACGTTGCTAATCAGAAGCTACATGTGACGTGCCAATCTGAGCAAACGTCTAATTCTGCGTTCTTCTGAATTGTCTCTTGCAAAAATGATTTCTATATTGCGAATCAAATCTTGCTTTCTCCTATCATACATCATTTCTTTCAGTATTTCATATGTTCCATAGTTAATGTGAATGTATGCATTTTCAGACATCTTATCAATTGATGTCATTGCAGCATACGGGTGAAAACGTCGTTTTTTCAACGCAATAAGGTGTATGGAGTTTGTTCGTGGATCGATGGCAAAAAGAACAGCGTCTATACTTCTTTTCGCTGAAAGCTTCACTGCTTCTTTTTCCGCAATTTCACGTAGATGTCGGCTACTTTTTATTTCTGCTGGGGTTCGTTGGCCAAGAAATTTCTTGAGTTGTATAGGTTGAAGTTTAATGTCTCTGACAAATGGAAATTCGTCTCTAATTATTTTTGTGAAGTGATTTTCTTGGTCAGTAAGAATGACGCCTGAGACTATTTTTTGACCTGATAGCCAAGCGAGGGAAACTTTCCAATTGGTTATGAGGTATTCTGTTAGTTCCTCTATCTTCTTCTCTTGTGCTTCGTCGACAATAATTTCAAAATGCTTGGTCAACTCAAGTTTAGGCACAATATTCCAATAAACATACCGTTGAATAACGCCTTCGCTTTCAAGCTTTTTTCTTCGAAGAATGTTTAACGTAGGGAATTTTAGCCAGAATCTAAGTCCATGTAGGTCCGCCATACATTCTAAGCCTTCTTTGATTTTTTCTTATTTGTAGAAGTTTCTTCGCGGCATTTACATCGCTAGTTGTCAGCAGCCTAATCCATAGCCACCGTCCGTCACGCAGCTGCTTTGCTTTTTTCTAAAATTTTCCAAAGTTCCTCCTTCATAGGTCTTGAAAGATTAAGTTTAGTTTTATCTAACCGTATGATGTAGCGTCCTTTTGCTTTTTCTACTATTTCGCCTATGATTGATGCTTGAATATTGTTTTTTTGAAGTGCAGACACTATTTTTTCTGCTTTTTCCTTTTGTGCTGAGATTATTAATGTTCCAGAGCTTATTGTCTTAAGTGGGTCTATGCGTAAAGCCTTGCAAATTTCTTTTGTCTCTTTGTAAATAGGAATTTTCTCTTCGTATGCTATTATTCCAGTGTTTGATGCCCATGCGATTTCTTGGAGACCGCTTGCGATTCCTCCTTCAGTGGCATCGTGCATTGCGTGGACTCCGCCTACTTTGATAGCGGTTAATGCATCCTTCACTATGCTTGTCATTTTGATAAATTTCTGAGCATTAAAAATTAGGCTCTTGTCAACTTTCTTCTCTAGAACTTTTGTCATTTCTGTTGATAGTATGGCTGTTCCTTCAATCGCTGCACCCTTTGTAACGACAAGCGAGTCGCCAACACGTGCTCCACTAGATGTGACAAACTTTCCTCTTTTAGCTTCGCCTATAACAGTAGAAACAATAACGGATCTAGTAACGCTGGAAGTAACTTCACTGTGACCGCCTATGACCGCAATATTGAGTTCTTTGGCTGCCTCATCAATCTGACTCGCTATATCCTTCAATTTGGCATAGTCAAAATCTTTGGGTAAAAGGATAGCAGTCAAAATCCACAAGGGACGCACCCCTCTAGTGGCAATATCGTTTGCACAAATGTTTACAGCTAGCCAACCAATGTTTTCGACAGCACCAGTTATCGGGTCAGAATGAACAACAAGAACTTTATCTTCAAAGTCAACTACGGCAGCATCTTCACCAATTTTAGGGCCAACGATTACACGAGAATTATGAGAGCCTAAGCAACTGAAAACAATTTCCTTGAGCATGTTAGGGCTTATTTTGCCGAAAGACAAAAAATGCTTAACCACTTTAATCACCTTCTTTTTGTAGAGACCATTATCAAATGGTTTTTAGTATTTTAGAATTTCAGGCAACCTTTTGCGTATGACTACGGCAACAGGAATCCCTATAACTCCGCCTATAACTATTTGAGCTATATTTGTTGGGATTTCTGCTAGCGCCATCTCGAATGTCCATCCAAGGGCATAGTATTCAGCAAGAAAATATCCGAGAACCATCTCAACTCCCGCCACAACCACTGAAAACATATCTAGATAGACGTTTTTTCGGTTTGTTATTAAGCCTGATAATAGTCCCTCTAAACCTTTAATCACTAAAGTGGGAATAGCGAAAACAGGAAAGCCGATGATATCAGCTATTGAGGAGCCAACTCCTCCTGCAAACCCTCCAACAATCGGGCTAAAAGTTAATGCGCTGACAAATATCATTACGTCTCCAAAGTTGAAATAGCCTCCCATTGGATTTGGTACTCTTATGGTCATAGTTGCCACAAACACTAATGCAGCCATAACGGCTGACAATGCAAGTTGGATTAGATAGTATTCGGGAGTTTTTGATTTCATATACTTCAGCCTACATTAGCATTTAGAATAATCTTTTTATGTTTATTGATTTATCGGTTAAAAAAGATTTGAGTCTAAGGCAGTTTCTCTACTTTTTGTGGAGGCTTTGCAAATCTCACTCCATCTTCAGATTCTAAACTTTTTGTATATTGTGTTTCACCAGAGATTTGGCACCCAGATTCTAAGCGTATTTTTTCTCCATAAAGGTTTCTTGCATATGCTTTCCTTTCCATTTCTATCAACTTGGCATGAATGTCGCTTGCTGTTGCTCTTTCGCGTATCAGAACTTCATCAGCATATATTGAACCCTCCACTTTCCCCCTTCTTCCAATCTCAACGTAATGAGCATAAGCTCCGTCTTTTGTGGTAATTGAGCCACCTACTGAAACTTCATCTTCGGCGGTAACTTTTTTGGCTTCAAGACTGCCGCCTACATCGATAGCTTGAGCAGACAACTCGCCTTCCGCTTCAACTTTTCCGCCCACATCCAAGCTTCCCGAAAGCTTTAGTGATGCCCCGATGCGAACTGTTCCGCCGACATCTAGGCTTTCACCTTCGGCTGTGCCAGAGACTTCTGTGACGCCACCTACATCAATTCTTCTAAATTTTAAGTCTCCGTCTACTTTGCAGGAGCCACCAACATCTATATCTCCACCGACATTTTTTCCAGTTAATCTTACTGCACCTCCGACATCAATTGACCCGAATTCGAAAGAATCTTCTGACTCGAACGATCCGCCAACATCTACTTCTTCTATGTGACCACCTTTCACTACTGCTTTTCCTCCGATGTCAATGCTCTTTGCTTCAACCTTTGATTCGATATGCACTGAGCCACCAACATCTATTGAATCTACTTTAACTTCACTGAATCCAGTGAAGCTTCCTCCAACATCAATAGTTTGGGCTGTGACGCTACCTTTCACTTCAAGGCTTCCACCCACGTCCACATGGTTCGCTTTCATATCTTTATCTACTGTCAAGCTTCTGTCGACTTCAACGTCTTTCGCGTTCATTTTTCCAATAACATTCAGTTGCCCGTCGCTGATTTCTACGTCACCTTTGATTTCGAGGTCGCCTTCAACTGTTATGTCGCCTTCGCCTTCGAATTCTTCTGCGATTAGGCTACATTCGAATTTGCAGTTTCCGTTACATGCTATAGCGCCTGAAACATTTACTTTTGGTAGAGTTCCTTCACCTTTTACAATTGAGCCTTTCTCAACAATTAGGTCTCCTTCAACAGAGCTTAGCGTAATTGTTGTTCTAGGCGGAACCACTGTTTCTCTTGGCATTCTGTCACCCGCTTACGAGAAGATGACGCATGTTGCTTATAATAATCTCGTCAAACAACGACTTTGCAGTATTGCCTTATCTCTTTTTAGGTCTGCTTGTCTTTTATAGTTTAGAAGTTCTTTCGCCACTTCACCACTTGAAAAAGCTAAAGATGCTTCGACAGGATTCTGAAGACTCTCTTTGTTCCTAACTATGCCGAATGTCTTTCTCGTTCTATCTGAAAACACTTCTTTTTCTTTAGGCTTAATCATACTTTTCATCTAAATCACCCCATTTCTTTTACGATGAAAACTAGCGTTCTGAAAGCTTTAAAAGACGACGCACATCAAGAAATGACATTCTGTAGTTACAATTTGTTACTAGGGTAGTTCTTCAGACAAGGCGGCAAACAGTTTTCTCATCTTTCTAAACGATTCCAAATATTCCAAGCCTCTTCTGGTTATCCTAAATCTAGTTGAATTGTCTACAATTTCTTCTTTCACAAATCCTCGAGAGGCAAGAAAGCGAAGAAACTTTTTAGCCCTATCAACAGGCAAGTTTGCGCCATAAGATGCCCGCGTTACTGGGCAAGAGCCTCTTTTCATAACAATCTCTAAAAGCTCGGAATAAATCTCATATTTAGTTCTTCTATCCAACGTTTGCACTACCCCTTTTCTTCAGAAACTTTCGGCAATATGCTTTCAGTTAAACGTCTGGAAAGAATGTCCACTCCTACCATATGGACTGCAAAATAGCCCACAAGTAGCTTAAACCAAACAGTCACGATTCTAGTGAGCAAAGTAACTGATGCACTGATTGCTGCAACACGCTCGGGCGGTGCGGGAATAAACAGTGTGTAAAGAGCTGTCATAATAATATCTGTTGGGCCTACTCCAGAAATGCTAAAAGGAATCATTGGAATAGCGACGTTGATAGAATATGCAACTATTAAAGAGACTATTGGAATTTCGACACGAAGAGCGGAAAAAACAAAAAACGATAGGAGTAAATCAGAAAACCAAGATGCAATTGAAAGAATTATAGGCAGAATTATTCCCTTCGGATGTTCCTTTAACGTGTTGATTCCTTCATGATACGATCGAAGCATGTCCTGAACCGCTGATTTCCAACGTGCTAGCTCCCAATGCCCACGTGAGATAAATCCTAGAAATTTGAAGGCCCAATTGAGTAACTTTTGAGTTGTTTTTTCTCTGGAACTTAGATAAGTTAGCAAGCTAATTACAAGAATAGCACATGTGGCAACAATTGCAACAAAAGATAGGACAAAGGGGTCATAAAACTTGTACTGCAAAATCAAAAATGCTGAGCTGATTATTAAGCCAGCGGCTGTCACTCCCATAGCAAGAATTCTATGACTAACAATTGAAGCAGCAACTTTTCCTGTGCTTTCGTCTGTGCTTTTATATACTAGATAAGCTCTGGAAATTTCGCTACTCACTGCCTCAAATGGTATGATAATGTCAACAAAAGTTCCTACCCACATGAAAAGGAAAGTCTTTCTGAAGGCAATTTTGATTGAGAGAAGATTTAGCAGACTTTGCCAAGTCATAGAATAAATTATCATGCCTAAAAAAGCTGTGATGAAAGTCAATGAATAATAAAAGGGATCAATACTCTGAAGAATAAACACGATTTTATCTATACCCACAAAAAAATACAGGTAGAGGATGAAAACCAGTAAACCGATTATCAAAAGAGGAACAGTTTTTTTAATTAAAACACGCCTTTCTGAAGTCATCTCACTCACTTAAAAGGCAACAGTTTTTTCAGAGTAGCGCATCAAAACGTTTTGCACCACTAAAACTCTGGATTCACTTTTCCCAGTTTTCTGTCAAGACAAGCCTTAACAAAGCCGTAATATTCTGGGTCTGGCTTTCCTGGGCGACTTTTGAATTCGCCATGAAATTGAGATGCGAAAAAGAAGAAATTATTTGATAGCTCCAAGGTTTCCATTCTTTTACCATCAGGACTTTTTCCTGAAAACATAAGTCCATGCTTTTCTAAAATCTCAAGGTATTCTTGGTTAACTTCGAATCGATGGCGGTGGCGCTCTAATATTTCTTCCGCACCGTAGAGTTTGTGTGCTAAAGTGTTCTTTTTAATTATGATTTTGTGTGCTCCGAGGCGCATGGTTGCTCCTTTTTCTTTGACGTCTTTTTGCTCTGGCATCAAGTCTATTACTGGATGCGGCGTATCTGGGTTGATTTCTGTACTGTTGGCTTCGTCTAGTTTGCATTTGTTGCGTGCGAATTCTGTGACTGCTAGTTGAAAACCATAGCATACTCCTAGGAATGGTATGTTGTTTTCGCGTGCAAATTGAATTGCCATCATTTTTCCTTCTGTGCCACGTGGTCCGAAGCCGTATGGAATGAAGAGTCCGTCGCAGTTTTTGAGGGTGTCTATCTTCTCTGGATTTCGTTCAAACTTTTCTGCTTCAATGTACTCAATTGAGACTCTGGTTTCGCATGCCGCTCCTCCATGTCGTAGTGCTTCGTTCATGCTGACATAGCTGTCGACTAATCCTGCGTATTTGCCAACTAATGCTATTTTTATTTCGTAACGAGGATTTTCAACTGATTCGACAAATTGTTTCCATTTTGTCCACTCGTGCTTTCTTTCTGGTAGGCATAGTCGTTTGCAGATGTATTCGCCCATGCCTTGTTCATCTAGGATTAATGGGACTTGGTAAATTGAGGAAACATTGTAGGAGCAGTATACGGCTTCTTCTGGAATTGTGCCGAACAGGGCTATTTTTCTTCGTGCTTCCGTGTCAATCATGCTTCTGCATCTTGCCACTATGGTGTCTGGTTGGATACCGATGCGGCGTAGTTCATTTACGCTGTGTTGAAGAGGTTTTGTTTTCATTTCGTCTGTTACATCTAAGATTGGCACAAGTGCAACATGGACATATAATGTATTTTCGTATCCTTCTTCTAATCGCATTTGGCGAATTGCTTCTAGGAATGGTAGTCCTTCAATGTCGCCTACTGTTCCTCCGCATTCGGTCAAAATGATGTCAACCTTTTCTTTGTTAGCCACTAAGCGGATTCTATGCTTAATTTCATTTGTAATGTGGGGAACAATTTGTACGCATCTTCCAAGGAAATCGCCGCGTCTCTCTTTATTAATGACAGCTTGATAGATTTGTCCGGTTGTTATATTGTTGTCTTTGGCTAGGTTGAGGTCCATGAATCTTTCATACCATCCAAGGTCCAAGTCTGTTTCGCCGCCATCGTCGGTTACGTATACTTCACCGTGAATGTAGGGATTCATTGTGCCTGCATCCACGTTCACATAGGGGTCGATTTTTATTGCTGTAATGTTGAAGCCTCTTACTTGAAGCATTTTTCCAATAGATGACGTGACTATTCCCTTGCCAACAGAACTTAGCACGCCGCCGGTTACGAAAATAAATTTCATTTTGCTCCCTTCAAACAAGCCATAAACTACAGTTTATCTCATTTAAATTCTTTCCAACTGTGGATGCCCTATTCTTTTATGTGCATTGGTTCTGAGAGGAGAATTTTTGTTTTTCATTATCACGTTGAATGTTGTTTTCCATGATAGTTGATAATGATGATGAGGACATGATCACCGCGCCGATCTTGCCATATATTTGCGGCAAAAGTTGTGGACGTAAGTCATTAATAAGGGGAAATTCCTTGATTGTGTTACGATGGACTAAAGTAAACAGGGTGACGTTATGACTTGTAGAATGTTGGTAGCTACGGGGCAGTTGCCAATGTCTAAGATTTTGGATGATTTCAAACTTGTTGCTATGAACAAGAATGAGAAGCACGAACTAAATGCGAATGATCCTAATTTCGTCCATTCCGATGGGTGGGGCATAGTGGCAGGCAAGTCTGGCAAACTAGACTTTTATAAGAAAGCAGTTGCATGCTGGAAAGACCCAAA
>Ga0315314_1003914_pt1 | contig 11423 bp, 13 predicted proteins | sample TDP9_MG_FD_203631 | JGI IMG/M metagenome (GOLD analysis project Ga0315314, IMG submission 203631) | Freshwater sediment microbial communities from Lake Towuti, South Sulawesi, Indonesia - TDP9 | ecosystem: Environmental > Aquatic > Freshwater > Lake > Sediment | place: Indonesia: South Sulawesi...
TCTCCTCCTCTATCTCCCTGATCATCCCCCACGCCTGCCTGTACGACATGTTGAGGGCCTTCGCCGCCCGGCTCAGTTTACCGAGTTCTCTAACCTTGGACAGGATCTCGAAGGGGCCCTCGCCGAAGGCGTACCCCTCATCCGTTTCCAGCCAGAACTTGAAGACAGGCCTGACTTTAACCAAGCCAATCACACCGTTACATCCTAATAGTGGAGGCTCCAGATAAATAGGCTAGCGTCAATCATATACACCCGCTCCAGTTCGATGCTTGATAGTCATCGGAGAATCAGGTCTCCTCTGAGAAGAATGTTCCCTCAGCCTCTGTGATGCGCTGGACTGTTGGCTAGTAACTCTTATATACGTGGAACAAAACCTTTCTCGGTGGTGAAGAACCGTGGACAAAGAAGATAATTTGAAGTTCCTGATCGATTGTGGAGTTATAGCCATCATAAGAGTGAGGAGTTCAGAGGAAGCCGTGAAGGTTGGAAACGCGATTAGGGACGGCGGGGTCAAGGCCATCGAGGTGTCGGCAGTCACACCAGGCGTGATGGAAGCCATAGGAACCCTATCCAAAACATTGGGCAAAGACGTCTTGATCGGAGCAGGCACAATCTTAGACCCTGAAACCTGCAACGCTGCAATATTCTCAGGGGCTGAGTTCATAATCGGCCCAACTCTCAACAAAGGGGTAGTCGAACTCTGCAGGAGATACAGCAAGATCTGCATTCCAGGGGCCTTCACACCCAACGAGATACTCACCGCCTGGGAGGCTGGGGCGGACATCGTGAAGGTGTTCCCCGCGGGGCTGGGTGGACCCAGATACTTCAGAGACGTCTTGGCCCCGTTGCCACAGGTGCGGTTGATGCCTGTGGGCGGTGTCAATCTGGAGAATGTTGGGGAGTTCATAAAGGCTGGGGCGGTAGCCATCGCCGTTGGTAGCGCTATAGTTGACGAGAAGGCGATCGCGGCGGGCAAGTTTGAGGTTATCACAGAGAACGCGAGGAAGTTCCTAGAGGTCGTAAAGAAAGCGAAGGGAAAGTAGGCTAAAATCGCTCTCGCATAATTTTCCAAACTTTTTGGCCGATTCTTTTTGAATTTGTGGTTACAAGGCTCAGGGAAGTGTCTTCACTTTAATTAGCTACCTCGAGGCCGGTAGTCAAAAATCTAAATCTGTAGTTCAAAAAAGAGAGTGGTGAGATCTGTCAGCATGGTCTTTTGTTGAGGCTGTCTCACCGAAGCTTCTTCAGCACATCTGGGTTGGCTACGAACTGGGGCTTCTCGCCGCGCAGAGCCTTCACAACGTCTCGAGCCTGAACCAGATCCACGTTTATGATGGCATCCTTCGTGTAGGAGGCTATGTGGGGCGCGAAGACAACGTTGTCGAGTTGGAACAGCGGATAGTCAGCTCCTGGAGGCTCCTTGTAGTAGACGTCAAAGGCCGCGCCAGCTATCTTCTTGTCCTTGAGGGCTTGGTATGCGGCTTTGTAGTCCACTATCTGTCCTCTGGCCGTGTTGATCAGGACGGCGCTTGGCTTCATCAGGGCGAGTTCCCTCTCACCAATCAGTCCCTCTGTATCGGGGGTTAGCATGCAGTGGATTGTCACGACATCCGATTCCCTGAGCAGGGTGTCAAGGTCTACGAACTTCACGTCATACTTCTTTGCTTCTTCACGGTGCTTCTCAGGATGGAAGGTCCAGCACAGTATATCCATACCGAATCCCTTAGCGATCCTCGCAACATTGTTCCCGATCGCTCCTATGCCGATTATCCCTATCTTCTTACCGTACAGCTCCGTGCCTATGAAGGTTCGAGACTCCCACTTCCCAGACTTTGTTGAGACATGAGCGTCCACGAGCCTCCTAGCGAGGGCGAGGATCAGGGAGAATGTGAACTCGGCTACGGACTCAGCGTTCAACCCGGGGATGTAGGTCACTATCACCCCCCTCTCCGTCGCTGCCTTCAGGTCGATGTTGTCCACACCAGCCCCGTGCTTGGCGATGACCTTCAACCTACTCGAGGACTCGATGGCTTTCCTCGTGACATCGTCGTCCCCCACGATGATCGCGTCGTAATTCGGAAGTATCTTGGTCAACTCATCCTCCTTCAATGCTCTACCAGAGGTCGACGTCTCAACCTTGGCTATCTCCTCAACTATCTTCTTAGGTTCCTCACTTAACCTGCCGAACGACCTCGACGAGACAAACACGCTTAGTTTCTTTTCCGGCATACCTAACCTTCCTCAACCTAAAGTTTTGCTAGAGCATATTACACACGTCAATATTTATCTTTGTCGTTCTCCCATCTCCTCAACACAATTCATTCCGATATGATTAGTGTACTGTGGAAGGGCCTCGAGATGGCTTCGACCCCTTCTTATCTATCGCCTTCTATGCTCATCAACTATTGATTGGGCTCTCTCTAATGCCTTTTTGTACACGTCTACCGTCAGCCAGAAACCAGAGTTTATTAGGAGGTCTAGACATTCTTTGAATTCGCTGAAGGTTAGTTGATTATTGGCTAATGCGAGTAGTAGAACGGCCACCGTGCCTATTGGCCTGACTCCGAACACCTGAGCGGTCGTAGACGCCTCCCTCTCATCGATTATGAGCTCAACTCCTAATCTTCGGGCTAGGAGAATGGCCTCAGCCTCGCCTAGATGTATGTTGGAGACCTCAGCCAGCGTCTTAGCCTCCTTCGCCTCTTCTTCTAAGACTTTTATCCAGCCCTCCTCCACAGCCTTTCCAATTAAAATGGAATCTGCAGATTGTTCTAAGGTGGTTTCAGTATATACTTTCCTTGGGATGATGACCTCGCCAAATAGGGCTTTTAGTAGGGAAAGCCTGTTAATCTTAGCCAGCCAGATCAGCGGGCTACTATTGATTACTACTCGTTCTCCGCTTGACATATTCCAAATCACGGCTTAGGTCATCCAGCGTGTAGGGTACGGGTATCTTCTTTTCCCTCACGAGTTCCATCATCACTCGGAGAGACACTCCTGCCATCTCAGCAGCTTTCCAGAGAGTTACCTTACCATCCTGATAGGCTCGGAGAGCATCGTCAACTCTTCTCTGTTGGAGGGCAGCATCTAATAGACGTCTGATCAGCTCGGAGCGATCGACTTTTTCCTTCTGCGCCAACCTCTCAATTTCTAGGAGTGTTTTTCGAGGAAGCCTTGCTGTAACTGTTTCAAGCGTCGTTTATATCACCGTATACAATAGAAACTATTGCACACATATAAGCCTTTAAATCTCCACACTACGAACTGAGCTAGAGCCTTGGCCAAGAACAACTATTTGTGAATAGTTGGATTTAACCCTAACACCGTGATCCTTGAAATAAGGGAAGTCCATGATATGAGGAAGGACTTCAACTCCTAGCCTCCTTGAGCGGTACTTTGACGATGTCCATCGCCTCTCTGTGGTATTTGTCACCCTCCTTTTTGGCGATTCATTTGGTTCTTAAATCATTAAAGTCGTAAACTTTAATAACAATCAGTTCAAACCTCCCCCTTTAGGTTGGTGGAAAATGAGGGTAGAATCTAAGTTAAAGGAGTTAGGCATCGAGCTACTTGAACCTCTGAAGCCCTTGGGCGTGTATGTGCCGGCTGTTAAAATAGGGTCTTGGGTTTACGTCTCGGGCATGGTCTCCATGCAACGCGGAAAGCTCAAGTATAAAGGCAAAGTTGGAAGAGATTTGACTCTAGAGCAAGGCTACGAAGCCGCCAGAATAAGCGGCATAAACGCTCTCGCAGCTCTCAAATTCGTCATCGGCGACCTGGATAGGGTTGAGCGTATAGTAAAGGTGGTGGGATACGTGAATAGTATTGAAGGCTTCACCAAGCATCCTCAGGTGGTTAATGGAGCATCGGAGCTCTTCGCCAAGGTCTTTGGAGATGAGGGTGTGGCCGCTCGATCCGCCGTTGGCGTTAGCGGATTACCGGAAGACAGCCCAGTGGAACTCGAGATGATAGTCAAGATTAGGGAATGATCATTCGCATCTATTTTTGATCGCTTTCCTCAAAATTTTTTTAGAGATATTTCGTTATACATCGCTTATTCCAAAATTGGGTCGAACGTGCAAGAAAATTCCTCTCCTGAGGGTGAGGTCTCCTCAACGCTTCTCGTCCTTGAACCCCCGCAACCAACGGGTTATCTGCTCGTCGAGGGGTGGATGGCGTCTTCTTCTAAGCCTCGGCATAGAGGGGCAAGGGCCTATGGTCTCGTAGGCCTTCCAAGCCAATTCGTCAGCCTCGCCGACGACATGCTCATTCCACCCATCGAAATGTCTATAACCATCAAGGTCCGCCCATTCGGGCATGAAGTTGTCCAGATCGTTCGAATCGGTGCAGACGCAGACCTTGTTCAACTCCTTGTGGAGGCTGAGGGGACAGGTGAAGAGCCGTTGGGGATCAATCTCGTTGTCAACCCTCAGCCCTTCTGAACCCTCTCTAACCAAGAATCTCCGCATACTTTTCCCTTAGCTTTGCATTCGTATATTCTACAATGGCATAGGCCAAGTCAAGGGGGTTGGTCTTCGAACGGATTTCCCTCGATATCGCCCCTTCATTTATGTGAACGTGACAGCCATTTTTGCCCTTATATCAGTTATAGACGATATGAATTTTGGACAAAAATTGAGAAAATTAACGGTGATGTCTTTGTTTTGAAGAGGAGCCAGTTATCCTTTCCCTGAAATTTTGTCTTGGCTAGGCAGTACTCGCCCTTCAGCTTCTCCCCACTAATGTTAACGACCATATATTGTTCTCGCTGATCGAGACTCCTATGGTGAAACTATTTGTAGGCATGTCTGCGATGGGTAATCGTCATCAAGAAGACCGTTTCACTCTTTTCGTCTATCGTAAAGATCAGTCTGTAGTCTCCTATCCTCATGGCATATTTTCCTTTAAGACTGCCGTGTAGTTCTTTAAAGGAGTGAGGTGACGACTCTAAGACCGAAAGGCTCCTGAGAACTCTTCTCTTAGTTTCTGGTTTAAGTTTGGCAAGATCTTTTTCGAAGCGCGGCAGAGATATTATCCTATTATCTTCTTGAGCTCATCCCTTAGTTCACTCAAGGACCTTCCTTTTCCATCTCTCATCTCTAATTCAGCCTCTCTGATCCTAGCGACTTCGTCAGGATTACTCAGCACATCCAAAGTTTCCAGTAACTCCTCAATCAGATTCCTTGTCTCCAGCAACAGTTTCCTGTCCTTTGAATCCAGAATAGAGATCGATTCTTCCATTTTCACCATCAACAAATGGAGTTCTTTAAAGATTCAACCCTCAGCAACGATATATTTGTTGTCGTACCCTTCTTTTTAACTCGTTGCCTATGAGACCTCCCACACTGTACTGTAAGAATTAATTCTGTTGAGCCCATCACTATTAATATCACTCACGAGGACAACCCCCCTTTGACCCATAGCCAAGAATAAGGCGCCTTTCACTTCGTTTTAACGGCCACGATAAAACCCCTCGGTATGCCCCCGCTGATGATCCTGTCGAGTTCGGGGATGCCTGTTGAAAGCCTCTCGATGGAGGGTGAAGCCTGCATAGGATCACGCCAATTAAACAATGTCAAAAGTTTCTTAAAACAGATTCTGTTGTTACCAATATGGAGAGGAAGTTCTCAGTCTACTTAAGACCTTCAGGTATATTGTTAACTACCTTATTCACGTGGGCTTGGAGAAGAATACAACTTCTATTTTTATGAGTCGCTTCTCTAGCATCCTTGAAGTGGGGTCTCCAGTCAGGATCTTCGAGCTCTTCCTTCTGGCCGTGGCTAGCACGTAGGCGTCCGCTAATCCGAAGCCTCTTGTCCCGTACACCCAACCAGGAGAGTGGCCAACACCCGTTAAAAGGTCGTCTTCGTTTCAGCTCTGATAACGTAGAGGTGTGAGAAAGCGGAATCCTCAGTAGCACCATGCCAGTGATTCTCCCCCGCGGGTATGAGAACGGTGTCACCCACGGTGACAACTCTCTCCTCCTCTTCGGTCGCCACTACGCCCTTTCCATCTACGACGTACAGTATCTGCTCGTGGTCATGAATGTGGAACCTGTTTCTAGCCCCTGGCGGAAAGGTCACTACCGCCGCCCTAAATTCTTCAGAGCCCACGGCTCTGTCAACGAGAGGCGTAACATCCACAGTGCCTATGAAGATTCCTCCCGACCTCTTCTCTACCCTAACGTTTTTGGCTTCTATTATTTTCATGAAAACAAACCTCCACTAGGAGTCAAGATTAACTAGTTATACTTAACGATTCCCTCGAGGGGCTTCTTTGATCCTTCCCGTCCTCTCCGATTTTTAGAGATTCGCAGCTGAACCATCGATCAGATATAGGATACGCGGAAAAGACTAAATAGAGACGCTAAGCACCTATTTGGGGTGGCGTTGGATAAGTTTAACCTGAGTCTACGGCTTATGGCCGGGGCGTTCATCCTCTTCATGCTGATCTCCCTCTTCTACCTATACGTCGCCGTTGGGAGTTCATGGAGCCTCGTGGCCAGAGCCCTCCTCAACAGCAGGATCCTAGGGGCCCTGTGGGTCAGCGTCTCAGCGGCGTTCATCGTGGGAGCCTTAGCCATAGGCGTTGCCATACCCACCGCCTACGTGCTCACCTACAGCGAGTTCAGGGGGAAATCACTCATAGAGACGCTTCTGATAGAGTTTCCACAGACCTTTCCACCCGCCACAGTTGGGCTGGTCTACCTCCTGATGCTCGGCCCAGGCTCGCCAATCAACATCGCATACACCTACCCCGCCGTCATCGTCGCCAAGCTCTACGTCTCCGCACCCTTCGCCCTGAGCTTCACCCTGAGACGCTTCAGAGAGATCCACGGAATGGGGTTGGACATCATAGCCGAATCCCTGGGAGGCAAGACTAGGCACGTTCTGCTCTGGGTCCTCATCCCACTCTCAACCATCGACCTTTTGGGCGGGTTCTCCCTGACATGGGCGAGGGCCATGGGGGAGGTGGCCGCAACCCTGATCTTCGCGGGCGCTATTCCGTGGAAGACCGAGATCTTCCCAGCGGTTGTTTATCTGACCTCTCAGTCGGAGGAAACGAAGTCTCTTGCCTTAGCTGCCTCGTTGATAGCCGCCGTCCTTTCGATAGTTGCGCTTATGTTGTTCAGATGGATTGTGGGGAGAAGAAGATGAGCGAACTCAGGGCTGAGAACCTCAGTAAGAGTTACGGGGCGACCAAGGCCCTCGACGGGGTGAACTTGACCGTTAGCCCCGGAGAGTTCCTCGTCGTCATGGGTCCCAGCGGATGCGGCAAGACAACGCTCCTCCTGACGATTCTGGGGGTTCTGAGGGCGGACGAGGGGCACGTGTACATCGACGGCAAGGATATCGATGACCTCCCCATAGGTGAGAGGAACATCGGGTACGCGCCTCAGGATTTCGGCCTCTTCCCCCACCTCTCGACATATGATAACGTGGCCTTCGGTCTGAGGGTCAGGGGGTTTGGCCGAAGCGAGGTCGACGCTAGGGTGAAGGCGCTGCTCTCCCTTGTAGGGTTGGAGGGGTTGGAGCAACGGAAGCCGAGCGAGTTGAGTGGGGGGCAGAAGCAACGCGTCGCCCTGGCCAGGGCCTTGGCCATCGACCCCTGCTTGCTGCTCTTGGACGAGCCGTTGAGCAACGTGGATGAGGCGACCAAGGCTGAGGTTAAGGCGAACCTGAGGGAGACGATGAGGAGGACGGGTGTGACGACCGTCTGCGTCATGCATGACCCTGAGGACGCCCTCGAGCTGGGGGATAGGATCGCGGTGATGTATATGGGGCGGGTGATTCAGTGCGGAACACCGAGGGAACTGGTGGAGAATCCTGGAGGAGAGGCTGTCCGAAGGCTCCTACACCACGGCTGAGAAGTCAGCGTAACTCTGACCTGTGCCCCGATTCTCCATGGAGGTGGCTCGTAGGTTTTGAAAGGAAAAAATTAAATACCGATCAGAAAGAGTTATTCTCGGTGATGTTCTTGGAGATTAAAGATGTGAGGATAACGGTTGTGAAGAAGCTTCAAGTCGGAGAACTCTTCAAGAAATTCGCCGTGGATGAGGTTGTGGAGCCTTGTGACCAAGTTAAAGTTGGACAAGAATGGATCTCTAAGGGCATTAACAAACCCGACGGTTTCTGTAGTTGGGCTTGGGCCGATATTCAGAGAGATGTGGCCCACCTAGCGTTGGGCGGGGACTTTCCTTGGATCAAACAGAAGGGGACGATACTCTCTGCCTGCACCGATGGCCTCAGACCTGTCGTCTTCAAACTCCAGAGGATATAGCGTTTCACGCAAGATAACTGAACACACTTTTTTTGAATTAATCCTCATCGTCTCTGGCATATGAGTGGAGAGAAGAGTTCGTTGCGCTGGACTCACCACGATGGAGGGAAATCTAGTCATCTTGGTAAAACACATACTATATATGGGTGCTGAGTGGAAAACATCAAAGCTGCGTCGACGGGTTAGGGGTGATGTTTATGTCCAACGTCTGGAAAGGCGGTGAGAGGCTCTACTTCCTCTCACGGTACAACAGGAACGTCGGTCTGCCTTCTCTGCTGATCACCTCGCTGATAGCCTCGTTATCTGTGGGGCTGTCCCTCTTCTTTGAAGCCGATTCTCTCACTATTCCCTTAACTATTGTAGCGCGGGTGATGTTGATCTTCATGGTAGTAGACGCCGCGCTTATCCTACTGAACCTATCAGTAATGAGCAATTATTTGAATCACATTCTGAGCGGCCTTCGGAGAAAGGGGTTGCCCTACGACTCTCTCACAGGCGTTGAGGCTATTCAAGACACCCTGATGAAGGAGATCCGATACGCTATTGTCCTCTTTGTGTCCTCCATATCATCTCTAACGATGTACCTCCTAGGAATACTCGGCATCGTGATGTTCGTCTATCTCTCTCTAACCTCATCTCTCATCACCTTCGGGTTCACCGTCATCAGGAGGAGGAGCGCTCTAGATCCTGGGGAGATGCTTGAGATCTACGAGCCCGACACCTACCCCATCGTCCTAGGGAGCAGCACGCTCTTGGAGACGTTCATCGACCCCTTCCACTGGCTGCAGTTCGACGACTACAGGAGGGAGGTCTCGACGTATCTCGGGGAGGGGCTTAGTGTAGGGGATGCGATGAGTAAGATGACCCTCCTACTCTACCAAGCCGTTCAGGGGGTGATCACCGATGAGGTTGTGCGCAGAGAGGTCGGCGAGATGCTCAAGAGTGAAGATTATCTGAGCAGGGTGGAGGAGCATCAGGCCTTCGGCTTCGAAACTCTGAAGATAATCGTATCGAAGGTGAGGAGACTCACACCTGAGCTCACCCGCCTCATCGACCGCATGTTCCTAATCGCGATGGACAACCTCCCAGACTTTAAGAGGAGCGAGACCCTCATAGACGCTGAGGCCTCATGGGAGAGGAGACGGGGAAAGACGTGCAACGCCTTCACACTGCTGTTCAACAACCAAGACAAACCCCAACGACTATCCATAAGCTATAACGCCCCCTCCTTCTCACCAGGCTCAGGCGAGGTGTCGATAACCCTCCCTCCGAGGGACTTCGAACTCCCATCGGAGGACTCCCTACCAATATATTCGGAAGAAGGGATGGACATCATCCATCTCCTGTCGAAGGCTATGGACAACACGCGGTTCGTCTGGTTCTCCTTTGAGACCAAGGAGACGGGGGTCAAACCCGTCGTCATCAGCGTGAAAGACCGGGAGACAGGCGCAACCCTGTTCGGGAAGACCTTTATGGTCGAGGCATACTACGACCTGAGTGGACTGTTATTGAAGATAGCGACCACAAGCAGCGTAATCCTCGGCGTTTTCCTGTCATCCTTCAACTTCCTAAGGACGTTCCTGAAGTTCTAGCTGAAAAGAAAAGGAGTTAAGGAGTGGCTTAAGAAAGACCTCTAGCCTCTCCAAACACGAATTGACTCACTGCGATCTCTGTGCTATCCCCCCTTCATTCTACGCAACCTTTATCATCGACCCCCAATTCTATTCTCATCACGCCATGTCTCAGACCACTCACAGCTACACCCCTCCCAGTAGACCCTACGTTGGGCCGCAGCCAGTCGTGAACATAGGGACTCTAGGACATGTGGAGAACGGGAAATCCACCCTCGTCTTGGCGTTGTCAGGAACGTGGACCGCGAAGCACAGCGAAGAGATGAAGAGGGGTATAACCATCAGAGCTGGCTACGCAGATGCGGCCTTCTACAAATGCGCCGAATGCGGCACCTATGGAACCGCTGAGATCTGTTTCAGGTGCGGCTCACCCGCGGAGTTCCTCAGAGCGGTAAGCTTTGTTGACTGCCCCGGGCATCACAGCCTCATGGTTACCATGTTGTCAGGTGCGGCTCTGATGGATGGCGCCCTACTGATAATCGACGCGACTAGAAATTGTCCTCAGCCGCAGGATAGGGAACACCTAGCCGCAGCCCAGATGATAGGCATCAGAAACATAGTGATAGTCCAGAACAAGATAGACGTCGTGGGCAGAGAGGGGATTCTGGAGAACTTCAAAGAGATCAAAGCTTTCATAAAAGGTACCACCATAGAGGATGCGCCGATAATCCCCGTGAGCGCTCAGCGTGGGATTAACATCGATGCGCTGATAGAGGCCGTGGAGAAGCAAATCCCCACCCCTGAAAGAGACCTGGCCAAACCGCCGATCATGCCCGTTCTGCGGTCCTTCGACGTGAATCGTCCCGGCACTCCGGTGGAAGAGTTGGTCGGAGGGGTCGTGGGGGGTTCCATCCTTGAGGGAGTGTTCAGGGTCGGGGATGAGTTCGAGATCAGACCTGGAATCCCAGTTGAGAGGGCAGGGAAGTCGGGCTATGAGTCGCTTTACTCTAAGATCGTCAGCCTCTACGCTGGAGGTAGACATGTGGAGGAGGCCATGTCTGGAGGGCTTGTCGGCATGGGGACGCTGCTTGACCCCGCCTTGACTAAGGCGGACAGCCTCGTGGGGAACGTCATCGGGAAGCCGAGCTGTCTGCCGCCAGTTCTAGACTACTTGACGATCGACGTTGAACTCTTGGACAGGATGATCGGCACGGAGGAGTTGACGGTTATCGAGAAGATAAGAACGAACGAGGTTCTCGTCCTGAACACAAGCACCTCGGTGACAGCGGGTGTAGTCAAGTCTGCTAGAGACGGCACCGTGGAACTGTCTCTTCGAAGGCCGATATGCGTCGAACCCAAGTCTCGTCTAGCCATAAGCAGGAGGATCAGCGACAGTTGGAGGCTCATCGGATACGGCGTCTCCAGATAGAACAGCATCACAAGGTTAAGATTTGCCCCTCAAAATCATCCTAGACTCGAACTTCCTCCTCGCCCCCATACAATTTCGGGTAGACATAATCAGAGAGCTGGAGCGAGTCACCAACAGGAAGATCGAGCCTGTCCTGCCGTCTC
>Ga0315314_1003915_pt1 | contig 11420 bp, 12 predicted proteins | sample TDP9_MG_FD_203631 | JGI IMG/M metagenome (GOLD analysis project Ga0315314, IMG submission 203631) | Freshwater sediment microbial communities from Lake Towuti, South Sulawesi, Indonesia - TDP9 | ecosystem: Environmental > Aquatic > Freshwater > Lake > Sediment | place: Indonesia: South Sulawesi...
CCTTCACCTTTTCACGATTTTGGCAAAGTTTTTGAGGATGACCGTGCCCGTATCTCCCGACTTTTCTGGGTGGAATTGAGTCCCATATACGTTCCTTTTTGCAATGACGGAGGCGAAGGGCACCCCGTAGGTGGTTTTGGCCACAATTATGTCCTCATTCAAGGGATTGGGATAATAGGAGTGGACAAAATATACGAAGGCTTCCTCTTGAAGCCCCTCAAGGAGGTCACTTTGCCTAACCCTGCTCAGGGTGTTCCAGCCCATGTGGGGAACCTTAACGGATTTGGGGAGCTTCACGTTTTTTCCTTGGAAAAGGGACAGGCCGCGCCCTTCACTTTCCTCGCTTTCAGGGAAAAGGAGCTGCACGCCGAGGCATATGCCCAATAGGGGGACGCCCTCATCCACGACGTCCAGGATTTCAGGCTTAAGGGGTTCAAGGTTCCGTGACGCCGCGGCGAAGTTTCCAACTCCAGGTAAGATAAGGGCGTCTGGGGCCTTCAGTTGCGGCGGAGATGAAACTATATAGGAGTTGAAACTGACCTTTTTTAGGGCGCATTCTAGGCTAAAGAGGTTTCCCACGCCGTAATCGAGGATTGCCACCTTAGGAATTTAGATCACCCCCTTGGAGCTAGGGGCTCCCCTCCTTCTCGGGTCTAGGGCCACCGCCTGTCTTAGGGCTAGGGCCAGGGCCTTGAAGGATGCCTCGATTTTGTGGTGGTCGTTGGAGCCGTATTGAACCCATAGATGAAGATTTGCCTGCAAGGATGAGGCTAAGGTTTCTAGAAAGTGGTAGAGGTCTTCACAGGCCGCGTCTTCAATTTTTCTCCCCTTGAGCTTCAGGTCTACTTTGGCATAGGGCCGCTTGGCCAAGTCCACGGCTGAAAACGCCAAGGAGCAGTCCATGGGGACCACGGCATACCCAAATCGGCTTATCCCCTCCCCCTCGCCCAAAGCCTTTCTCAAGGCTTCGCCCAGGCAGATGGCCACGTCCTCCGCCATGTGGTGCCTCAGATCACCCTTCGCTTGGGCTGTTATATCGATGAGGCTGTGAGTAGCCAAGGAAGTGACTAGGTGATCGAGGAAGGCCGTTCCCGTATTGACGTCAGCCCTTCCCTCCCCGTCTAGGTTTACCTTTACATGAACCTCCGTTTCTCGGGTTTTCCTAGAAACCTCACAAGCCCTCATTTTCATCCCTCCTTCTTAATGACTTCTAAAAGCTCTGGTAACTCGTTAACCGATGGAAAGATCATATCGGCTTCAGCTTTAAGGAAGTCCTTTAACACATCTTCTTTGCAGTCTGAGTGGCGGTAAACGCCCGCGAACAGGAATCGGGGGCCCAGGCGGTTGGCCTCCTTAACCACCAGGGCGTCCTCCATGGAGTCTCCAACGTACAAGGCACGTTTGAAGGGCTTTAACCCTTGAGAAGACCTAAGCAGGGAATAGGGATTCGGCTTCTTCAGGTTTACCCTTACTCCCCCGCTCCGCGTCGCCTCCCGTTCAGCGGCTTCTATGTCACCCAAGAAAACACAGGCCTTGGAATTGAACCCGTTCAGTAGTTCCCTTAACACATATTTCGTAAGTTGACGCTGCCGCCCAGAGGCGATGCCGAAGTTTGCATCACCCAGGGTGGAGACCAGCCGTTTCAAGGTTTCGGGTTGAATAATCACCCGCTCATTTTCGATTAAGCCCTTTCCCCAATAAAATCTGGGCTTCTGACCGTATAGGTCTTTGAAGAGCTGGGGGCCACAGAAGATTTCCTCATAGACGGTGGTTAGGAGGCTTTCCCCCACACCACCTGGATAGGACAGAAAACTTTTCACCACAGCATAAAAGTCGCTAAGTTCCTTTGATTCGCTCTTTACTAGTTCTTCTTCAAAGGAGACGATCCCAGAGGCGTCAGACTTTTCAGCTGCCCCTTTTATGGCATCCTCCAACGCCTCCCTTAGAGTATCTAAAGTAGCGGGATCACACCCCCTTCTGATTCCCCCTTTGACGGAAAGGAAGCGTCTAGGTAAAGCCTTTTCAGACCGGCTCAGCTTAACTCGTTTTTTAAAAGTCGCCCTAAAGTCCTTGGGCATTTTACAGAGAATGGTGGCCAGGAGCACAAAGGTTAGGTCCCAGTCGTTATTGAAGCCTCCACTTTTTTTGAAAAGGTAGACGGTCTCCCTTGAAACCAGGCTTTCAGCGAAGGAGGAGCCGGTGAGCTCCTTCATTATAAAGGCGACGACCTGGGAGTTCGCCCTGTTGTAGGATTCTCGGACGTCGATGAGGACGCCGTCGCAGTCAAAGATTACGGCGTTAACCGCCCTCAAATTATCTAGGCTTTCCCGCCTAAGGTAGGCCCCTTCTCCGCCCATTTCCCTTCGCAAATATTCAGCATTCATTTGCGTTCACCGAGAACACCTTTTAACACGGCAAGGGTTTTTTCGTTCATTTCTGGAAGCCCCACGGTGGCTCTGAGGCACCTTTCCAGGTGGAGAACCCTCCCCAAGTTCCTAACGAGAACCCCTTGCTCTAGGAGGGCCTGATAAATTTCGTCGGATCCCTTCTCCGTTTGGAAGAGGACAAAGTTTGCCTGCGAATCGAAGGCGGTGACACCTCTTATGGCGTTAAGCTCCCCTATGAGCCTTCCCCGCTCCCCTTTCAAACGCTCAATAGCATCCTTAACAATTTCTATGTTTGCCAAGAGTTTCAGCCCCATCCTCAGCGCGATGGAGCTCACGGGATAAGGCAGCTGGGCCTTCTCGGATAGGGTGGAGGCAAAATCTGGGTTAGCCACCGTGTAGCCCAGCCTGAGCCCAGCCAAACCGAAGGTTTTAGAAAAGGTCCTCAGAACCATCAAATTTTCAGATTTTTCAACTAGGGGCACGGTGGTGTAGTCGGCGAACTCCCCATAGGCTTCATCGATGATCACAATGCCAGGAAACTCCTCAATTAGGGATCGAATCTCATCTATTTTGAACTGGTTGGCTGTGGGATTGTTTGGGGAGCATAAGAAAAAGAGCCTCGTCCTAGGCGTAACCTTGGCTAAAATTTTCTCCAAGTCCATGGAGAAGTCCTCCCTGAGGGGAACACTGAGGTACCTTGCCCCCCTAAGGTCCACCATATGTTTATAGATGCCAAAGGTCGGCGCCACGGAGAGGGCCTCTTCGCCCCGCTCTAGGAAGAGGCTTGAAAGGAAGGCGATTAGGGGATCGCTTCCACTCTCCACCATAATACACTTGGAGGGCACGCCCAAATATTTACCCAGAGCCTCCTTGATCTCCCTTTCCTCCTCTTGAGGATATATGCGCAGGTCAATCTCTTCTACCACTTCCTTAAGCAATTGGGTTAAGGTCTCCCTGGACACGAAGAAGTTTTCATTGGAATTCAATTTCAGGATTTCTGAAGGCTTAACCTTGGACCTTTGGGCGGCGCGGCCCAGGGTTTCGCCAGCCCTATACCCCCCAAAGGACCGAATCTCCTTCAATCTTTCTTTAAGCCATCTTCCCTTTTCGTCATTCAATTCTGAACCTCCCCTCCACTGCCAAGGAGTGGTTAGGCAAGCCTTCGGTCTCAGCCAAGACCCTCACGTTATATCTTAACCTTTGAAGACCTTCAAGGGAGCATTCGACGAAGTTAACCCTCCTTACGAAGTCGAGGACCGATAGGCCGGAAAGGGTGTGGCCGAATCCGCCGGTGGGGAGGACATGATTTGTTCCGAGGCAGTAGTCGCTTGCAGCCACGGGCGTGGAGGGCCCCAGGAGAACTAAACCCGCAGAGGTGACCTTCTCGGCCACCCTCCTGGAATTTTCTGTGACGATTTCCAAGTGTTCAGGGGCGAAGGCGTTTGCCAACTCGACTGCCTCATCCATGGTCTGGCAAAGGACTATGAAGCCATTCCTCTGTAGGGCTTCAGCCACAATTCCACCCCTCGGTATCGCTGGGATCTGCCTCCTAAGCTCTGCGGTTACGCCTTCAACGAGTTTCACGGACGTGGTGATTAAGCCTGGGATGCTGTCGATGCTGTGTTCTGCTTGGGAAATCATGTCCAGGGCGACGATGCGGGCGTCCGCCGTCCCGTCGGCTAACACTAGAATTTCGCTGGGGCCCGCGGGCATGTCGATGGCAACGTCGCGGGAAACTAGGAGCTTCGCCACGGTAACGTACCTGTTTCCAGGCCCCACGATCTTCCTCACGGGTTTAAGGGTCTCAGTTCCATAGGCCAAGGCAGCGATAGCTTGGGCTCCCCCAACTCTGTAGACCTCATCTACCTTACATAGGTCCGCGGCCACAAGAGTTAAGGAGTTTACTTGGCTATCTCCCTTTGGGGGGGTGCAAACAGCAACTCTGGGCACGCCAGCAACCTTTGCGGGAACCGCGGTCATGATGAGGGTGCTGGGGTAGGCGGCTTCTCCGCCTGGCACGTAACATCCCACGCTTTGGATGGGCCGAGGGGAACCGTAAACTCTAACGCCATCGCCTTCAAGTTGGACGGTCACCTGCTCTAAGAGGCGTTTTTCAAGGCTCTCCACCCTCTCTTTCATGAATCTGAGGGCGGAAATCTGTTCCTCGTTAACTGTTTCATAGGCCCTTTTTATCTCCTCCTGAGACACGCGGAGATTTTTGGGGGATAGGTCCACATGGTCGAACTTCTTGGTGAACTCGATTAGGGCGGCGTCTCCCTTCTCTTTAACCTCCCTAAGGATGGACCTAACGTAGGTCTCAAGCTTTTTAGTCCCCACTCTGCCCGTTTTTCGCCTTTTCTCCATCCATCTTCGGGCTGGAGCGGAGGATTTCCAGACCCTGATTAATGGTTTACTCACCCTTTTCCTCTCCGGCTATTTCCTCCAGAGGTAGAATCTGCCGCGGTTCGTGGACCACTAGTCCTTGGGCTAGCCTACGGAGGGTGGGCAGAAGCTTCAGGAAATAGTCCTTTTCGATGATGGTGTTCACTGAGTACCAGCCCTTGAGGGATAGGGGGGAGACTGTCGGTCCCTTTAGGGCTGGGAGTTGGCTTAGGAGTTTCTTGAGGTTTTCTTCTCTCACGTTTACGAAGATGTGGATGTTTTTCCTGCCGTCCACCACCCCCTTCAGGAGGGTTAGGATGTCATAGATTTTCTCCCTCTTCCATGGGACGTTTAACGCTTCCTTGTTGGCTATGAGGACCGCGGAGGTCTCCATAACGGTTTCAACGGCCTTCAGGTTGTTCTGTTCCAGGGTTGTGCCCGTTTCGATGAAGTCAACTATGGCGTCGGCGTCCTCCGGGGGCTTAGCCTCCGTGGCCCCAAAGGACAAGAAGAGGCTAACCTTCTGGTTCACGCCCCTCCTCCACCAGGGAGTTATAACCAGCGGGTCCGCGTCCTTAAACAGCCTCTGGTAAGCGGGGTTGGCCTTCACGTGCTCAGTGGTGGTGTTCAGGTACTCGGTGGATATTCGGACCTCCCTCCCCTTCGCCAGCAGGTTCTCTAGCAAATCGGAAAGGGAATCTATCTCAGCCCAAGGCTTAGGCACGGCCAAGACGATTTTTCCCGCCCCGTAGCCCAGGTCCTGAAGGTTTTCCACGCTGACGCGGGTTTCCCGAACCCAGTCTAGGCCCGTGATGCCCACGTCCTGGAGGCCCTCACTGACAAAGAAGGGGATTTCCTGGGGCCTCAATATTTTCAACTCTATCTCAGGGTCGTTGATGGTTGGCCTGTAGGTGCGTTCGTGACCTGAGATTCGGTATCCCGCCTGCTCCAGGATTCGGAAGGTTCCTTCAGCCAGGGAGCCCTTAGGTATGGCAAACCTCACCCTACCCATTTTCGTCACCTTTAAGAGCGTTACAGAAAAGACTTATTCGACAAATAAAGAAGAATCTGGCGTAAATACTTTGCAGTTGGGGGCTTAAGCTAGGGTTACAAGTATTAAGGATGAAAACCATCGCCTTCCGTGAACGCAATCCCTCACTTTCAACCCTCGCCCCAAAAAGGACAAGGCTCCCTTATATAAAACTTTCGCCTAAAAGACTGACCAAAGCCTATCCTTTCCTCGGATTATGTATCTTGCCTTCTTCTCTTCATTGTTCATGCCGTTAACTAAGCTGAAATTCTCCCCTTTCCAGAATGGTTTTGCCCTCAAGTTCCACCGTGGCTTCGGGCAAGATGAAATCCCAATGGAGATCCGACTTGTTCTTTCCGTTCATCCACCCATAATTATCGCCGATGGCGATGTGGACGGATCCACCCATTAATTCATCTACACGCATAGACCCGATTATGTTCTGAACATTCGGATTTACTCCAATAGCGAACTCTGCTATGACATTCTTGTCGCCTTTCGCTTCCTCCAGAATCCTCTTAAATACACATAATCTGGTCTGACTCTGTACACTCTTCACTTTGCCCCTATCAAAATGAAGCTGAAGCCTCCTTATCCACCCACTATGGGCACGCCTTAAGTAAGCCGTCGGCACAATAACCAACCCATTTGCCGAAGTCTCAACAGGCAAGGTTTCCACGATACCGCCCGGCATGTAAACGATATTGTCGACCCGGAGATCCGGATTCCATCTGCCACAGTCAACTGCAACTCCCGTTCCAGCTAGCACAAGATGGAGATCTGTTCCAAGTTCGGTCGTGACGTGCACATTCTTCGTTAAAACAAGTAACTCTCTAAGATTCTTTCCCAACGTAACCATATTTTCGACATCAGCTTCTAAAGCCTTCATTACTGCATCTCGTATTCGTAAAGGACCCTCAGGTACCGTCAAACTGCATTGTCGCACGCCTCTCTCTATGATTCTTGCTATCCAGTCGGGCATGACTACACCCACTTCAGGTTTATTAATGCGTGGAAATGGAAGACAGATTTCAATCCATGCGTCGATTTCTTCGGTTATGGAAAGAAGTTGGTCATTTGTGACAGATCGGAACTTAGTTTGCGACACCTTCCCACCATAAATTTGAGGTGAATCTAGACAAAGTAGAGGTAATGCACCAACTTTTTCGCACTCGACAGCAACTGCATACATCCACTTTGCTGGTCCAGTGATGAGCACCATCTCACTTGCCTTGATTCCAAACGAATCCATAATAATCCTATTCAATTTTTTCCTTGACAGAATCATGGAGACCGCCAGCATGCTAAATTATTTCTCGAAAGACTAGCAGGTAGAGGCTAACGGAACAATCACACATGCACGGAACCACATATAAACCACGACTTATCTGCATAACAACTCCTTCTTTCTCATAATATGCCGAGAGACATAAATGATTTTCCCCCGCGGTTTCTGGGTAACAATGATTTTTCCCATTCAAGTAACAAATCTACCGAAGCAACTCAGATGTGTTTTTGATGCAGGAACCCGTAAAGATCAGGAATAAAGTAAACGAACGGATTTTCATGTCTTGATCGGGTCTTTGATTGTTGGAATCCCATTAAGAGGAGCGGAGAAACAAAAACTTACCAACAGCATTCATATTTTAGAGCGAAATCCTTATAAACTAATGAGCATGATAGTCTTTCCAGAAGAGGGAGTGGAGGTATTTAAGCTATGGCGTTAGAGCGAGCTCCAATAGCACCAAACCCTGTCATCTGCGCATGTTTTGGGCATTGTGGGATTGGGGTAGGGGCAGAAGCCTATCGTTGGATGCTCATCGATGTTGGTGCTGATCCACGTTCTCCCGTTCTCAGGGGCGAAAGGGAACAGATTCAGGTTTTGAGGAGGTACGGCGGGACTGTGCTTAGGTTCGGGATTCCTTACAAGAAGGCAGAAATACCCTTGGTCCCGCGGGCCCTGCTGATAGACCTTGACCCGAGGGCTACAAACCTGATCCTTCAGTCTTACCCTGAACTGTTCGCCATGAAGGATAAGCATGCTCTCTACGGAATGGGGGGGGCGGCTAGGAACTGGGCAGAAGGCAGGTCGAGGTTTAGGGAAGAAATTGAGACCAAGTATGATGTGCAGAGGAGGTTTGAAGAGCTATCACCTGAGCCCGTTCGTGGCTTCAACGTACCCTTTGCCATGGGCGGGGGGACAGGCGGCGCCTTCGCCAGTGCCTTCATGGAGCATGTCAAAAATACAGGGGGCGGAACCCAGGTGGTGGCGACCTTTGGAGTGGTTCCAGAGTTCGGATGGGACCCTGTGATCCTCGGCCCATCATCCGTAAGCATCGTGATGAACCTTGACTATCAGATCAAGTACTCCGATATACCTATACTAATAGACAATAAAGCCTTGAGGAACCTAGCGGGTAGGTTTGTTGAGGGGCTTTCGAAGAGGTCGTCCGTTGTGGACCAGCTTCCTGAAGAGCTTGAGATCGGATGGAGGGATTATAGGAACATGAACCTAATCACAGCCCATATGATGTCAATGTTCGTGGCCTCCTTCACGAGAGAGACGGAGTGGGATATGTCCAACTACAGGACTTGGCTGGCCAGCTCTAAGCCCAAGTTCGTATATGCATGGCTCATCCCTGTAGTGCCAAAGGAATCTGAAATCGAGAACATACTCACCTCCTTCTCAGAGGCTAGGGATGGCGTGCTCTTCGACTTTGAGGGCGAAGAGCCCCGCCGTATGGTCGGGGATAAGGGCGCATGCATCGTACTGGTGAAGGCCCGGGGCAGATTTGAGCATGAGCAGAGAGAGGGCTTGAGGAGGGTCATCAAAGATAGGTTTCCCACGGAGGACAAAAGAATAATCTTCCTAAGAATTCCCTGTCTGGGAAAAGAGCCAGGGGGCGTCTTAGTTCTGCTGAACAACAAGGCCATCAGCAGCAAGATCCTATCCATAGCCAAAGAGGCAGAAGAAGCTTGGGACGGGTACAAGGCTGAATACGAGAGGTGGGGACTGAAGCAGGAGGAGTTCAAGCAGAGCCTCATCAACGTCGTTAACCACTTCAGCTGATTTGAGGTGATCTTGGGTATGGATTTTTCTGACCTCGAGAGCCTTGCTCTTAGGCTTGAAGATGATGAGGAGAAGCTTAGGCAAGTAGAAGCTGAGCTGGCATGGGTTAAAGAGGAGTTGAAGCAGAAGCCCAAAAGGGATGTGAGAGAGTCTAGGTTCGCCAAGCTGGCTGGATATCAGTGGAAGGACGAATCGGACCTTATCAGGAGGGCAAAAGCTCTGGAGGAGAAGAGGGGGACCTTGACGAATGACATCAAGACCGGCAGTCAAAGTTTCGTGAAGGGTTTCTCCTCAGAGGAGCTTACCGTGCCCCTGGAGCCAAAACCCAACCGTGAATCAGGGGCACTCTTCTTTAGCTACAGGAACGGTGTAACATATCCCAAGACTGTCAGGGCCATAAGCAAATTCCTCGGCCTGTCTCTGCCTATAGTGCTTGAGCCTGTTACGATCTCAGATTGTGGTGTCAAGGTCGCCGAGGAAGATCAGTACCTGGCAAAGGAGAAGGTTGTGGAAGCCTTCGAGGGTTTACAGAAGACCTTAGCACTGAAGCTGAAGCAACCGGTTAGGAGAAGACTCTAATCAATCGCACTATTCCATAAAAATCAAGAAATAGTTGGTTGGTTACCTTATCTAAGTCTTTGGGTATTCTTAATGATGCTGGCAGGTGAGATTCGGAGGTCTATCTGTGATAACTGACCAAAGCCTCTCCTTTCTCCCGCGGATTACGCAAATTTGTGCATGAGATTTTTGGTGTGGAAAACTTCCCCGTACTCGTAAGGTTTAAATGTAAGACAAAGTAAAACTTTTTTGTAAGAGGGCTCTATCTTGACGGCTGTGGAAGAGTTGTTTAAGGTGAAGCTGAGCACCAAGGGTCAGCTCGTTATTCCTAAGAGCGCCCGCGATGCATACGGGCTTAAGGAAGGCGACTCGGTTCTTTTAATTCCACGCGAAGAGGGACTACTGATAAAAAGATATGAGGATAAGAGAGGGGGTCTGAGGGGTCTACTTAAGGACGTAGAGGTTAACATCGAAGAATGCGAGAGGATTCTTGAGGAGGCTAAAAAAAGCATTTTTAAGGTAAGAGCATGAAAACTTACGTTTCCGATGCAGTAGCCTTTCTCTATTACATGATAGATAAGCTTCCTCCAAGCTCAAATGAAGCCTTTAAAGAAGCTGAAACGGGGGAAGCCGTAATCTATCTCCCCACCATCGCCGCGGCAGAGTTATTCTATCTATTTGATGCAAAAAGATGGTTCGATAAACAGGCAGAAATGCAGAGAAGAATGGAGGGATCCCCAAACCTTCGCTGCTATCCATTCGATAGAGAAACACTACTGCAGTCCAAAAAATCGAGGGCAAAAGATATTCATGATAAGATAATCATTGCAACAACCAGGGTCCTTAAAGCTGAAGCTCTGCTAACAAAGGATGAGGAAATAAGAAAACTTGGCGAAGTAAAGACCACTTGGTGACTAGGGTGGAAACAGATAAACATAGTCCCACGGAAATCTCCATCGTTTAACACCAATACTCTCTACATCCCAGTTCTGGGTAACGATAATTTTCCCATTCAAGTAACAAGTCTACCGAAGCAGCCCTGCTCACCCTATACCTATCGCTTACCCGCACAGTATCCAACTTCATCCCTTATTTACAGTGAGGGAAAACTCCTTATGAGCATTTTCTCACTCAGCTATAGAGGCCAGTTAGTAGCTAACTCGGGGTGACCATGGTAGGCCTCCCCTTTTCTATGCAAAATTTGCCCAAAAAGGTTTTCTACAGGCTCGGCGTTAAAAACCTTAAAATAATAGCGCTAGCATTTAGAGTCGTTGAGGCGAACTGTTTGGAAGTTAAAATACCAATAGATTTGACGAAAGGAGAAAAATTGGACTTTAAGGCCGTAAAGGAAGATTGGAACGAGTATGAGTTGGCTGATGGTGCGAGACTTAAGGTCAAGTTGGTCCTCATCGATGTTCTGCGTATGCCCGTTTACAATCCCCTAGGTGAACCAATCTACCGGATCATGAGCCAAAACATAGTGAAATGCACCTACGTTCCGGAGGAGCTTAAAAGAAAACCCAAACCCTCAGCGACACCGATTAAATGACTTAAAAACCTTCTCCGAATTTTAAATGACCTAGCCATTGATTACGCGTCCTCCCCTTTCAGCACTTCATCCAGAGTTCTTACGTGAACGCCTTCAGTATACGCTTGCCTCGCTTCTCTATTGTAAAGAAAAGTTTATATTCTCATAAACGGGTTTACTAGAAGGTTAAGGGACTCTCCATGGGCGAAAGGGAAAACGATAGCTTTAACATGCCATTCTTCGGCTATCGCTACTTTAAAGCCTAAATGGAGAGACCAACAGAAAAATTTAAAACCTGTTTGTCTTCTCCTCGGAGGCTTTTATGAATGAGTGAAAAAGGAAAGTTTTCTGTTCCTTGCCTTGTGGTCAAATTCGGAGGAAAAAGCCTGGCCGACGCGCCCAGAATGATCAGGGCAGCTGAAGCTGTGGCTAAGGAGAAGGCCAAAGGGACCAAGATCGCCGTAG
>Ga0315314_1003916_pt1 | contig 11420 bp, 13 predicted proteins | sample TDP9_MG_FD_203631 | JGI IMG/M metagenome (GOLD analysis project Ga0315314, IMG submission 203631) | Freshwater sediment microbial communities from Lake Towuti, South Sulawesi, Indonesia - TDP9 | ecosystem: Environmental > Aquatic > Freshwater > Lake > Sediment | place: Indonesia: South Sulawesi...
AAGGAAGACTATAAACCCTGTAAGAGCAACGATCCTGCCAAAGATGAGCCTTTCCGAAATGAAAAGCAGATTAATTTGAGCCCCTATAAAATCAGGGTGAGCCCACATTAGACCTGAAACGTAAATTATCAACGGGAAAATCATAAGACCAAACCATGGTCCTACTACGGGTATGTACTGAAAAACGAAAAGAAACGTTGACACCAATACCTCGAATGTACGCCTAATTTTGCTGTTTCTGATCCCCTTACACTCTCATCTTGGCGACTTATCATTTATAGCGGAGATTTTCAAATATAAAATACTACATTTTAGAACACAACTCCCTTTTAGAAGTTAATGGATGTTCATCATCGTCTTTGAGGCTTTAAATCTTGGGTAAAGCGTTTGAAAGAGCTACTGCTATGTAGCATAGCTATGCTAATGGAAGAGCTTTGACGAAATCATGGAGCTCTGAAATTTGTTAAGGCCGATTTCAGCATGCCTACAGCATAACTCTGCAAAGCTCGATGGCTTTTTCATGATGGTGTAAGAAAAGCTAAAGAGCAGGAAGGAAGGTTAATGGGGGAGACCCCCTAACACGTTTGAAACCCACAGAGAGAGGGCAGAGCTTGACCACCACCAAGGCGCCTATAAGCCTGCTGATAGCTTCGACCGTCAGCAACCTACTAGTGATGACAGTAGCTGTGATCCTGCCCATAAGAGCAAGCCAGCTTGGGGCAAGCCCCCTGGAGCTTGGGCTGCTGGGAGCATCACCAGCCTTGATCTACAGCTTCACACCGTTCATAATGGGCAAGCTGGCAGACAGAATAGACCCCCGCAAGCTCATAACACCATCGCTTGTCATGCTGGGAGCCGTCTACTTAACGTACGTGTCGGTAAAGGAAGTTTACGCCCTAATCCTAACGAGAGCGGTGGAAGGAGCACTGTGGGCAACCTTCTGGCCGTGCGTTGAGGCGGCGATAGCTGGAACAGAGGCGGATCCTAGGGAGAGGATGAGGGAGTACAACATCTCATGGGGGCTTGGAGCCATGCTTGGAGCTCCCATTCCTGGAGTCTTATCTGGGCTGATGAGCATGGTTGAGCTTTTCTATCTTTCGTCAGCCATCAGCTTTGGTCTGGCTTTGTACGTCGCCTTACATCCGCAGCCAAGTCGTAGAGCCCTCGAGGAGAAAAATGAAAACTGCGGAGGCGAAAGCGAAAAAGGCTCCACCTTCATTACGTTAACTTCCATCTATGCGACCTCCTTCACGATAGCTGTTCTGCTCGCCTTCTTCCCAGTCTATGGTGTTATGGAGGGTCTCTCGGTGCTTGAGGTTGGGATTGTAATATTCCTCCTGGGAGCCTTCAGGCTTTTAGCCTTCACGCTGTCGAACAAACTCGAGAAGATTCTCGGGAGCTTCAGCTTGATCTTGTTGCCACCTCTAGCCGCAGGCTTCTCAAGCATACTGATATGGATGGGTGGGAGGGCAAACTACTACGTTGGATTCGCCCTACTTGGGTTAACCTCTGGGATGGCCTACTCGTCAACCCTATCGAGGATGATCGGAAGAAACACGCACAGAAGGGGTGAGTCGGCTGGAATCTTTGAAAGCATTATTGGGACAGCCTACATAACGGGACCGTTCTTCGGAGGAGTCTTATCGCAGATGCACTTTAAGCATCCGTTTCTACTGTGTTCGGTGGTAGGCTTGGCCGTCGCCTCGATTCAAGGAGTCAGATACAGCTTACGGAACATGCGTGTAAAGTAGGGTTGTGTCATATAAACTTCGGGTGAAAGAAGAGAGCCGTCAACAACCGCATAGAGTACCTTATGATCTGATAGACGCTTCCAGACATGATTCCCAAACTCAACGTCGAACTCGGACTTCTGGGCAATTCCTCCAAAAACCAGCCACTTTATCGAAGAGGAAATCGGTCAGATCAGACACGCCTAAATGAACCTATATAAAGAGTTTGAGGTTGATAATTAAGAAGGCCTTTTTGGGACGGCTTTGAAGAAGAGCAAATAGAACAGAGATAGAAGATTAATAATGCCGACTGCCATGAACATGATCCCAACTCGCAGGTAATAGAAGCCGTAGGAACGCAATTCTTCTGGTATGCTTGGGCTTGTAAGATAGGTGTTTGCATTGCCTAGGGCAAATAGGGCTGGAACAGCCCATAGGGGCATCGAGCAAACAACCGCTATAAGATCCGTTTTGCTCGGCTTCCCGATTTTTAAGAGACGAAAGGATCTCGAAACGAAGAAAACTCCGGCTGTGAACATCAACAAAAGAAAGACGTAAGCCATAAACTCCAGGGGTGGAGGAGCCCTATAAAATTCTAACGGGTTGACCACCATACGCCAAAACGAATAAGCGAGATAGAAAACGCCCTCAACAATGTAAAAAAAGGCAAGAACTCGCATCCTATCAAACTCGGACAATATATGCTCATACCTATATCTGGGCTGACGAAGGAAAATAGGAATCGCTCTTATTAAGATGTTTGGAAAAGGCTGAAAATTTTCGAAGGGTAAAACGTTTATGTGATGCGGATCGTAAAAGAATTCTCAGCCTACTTGAGACCTCAGGGGCATGGTGAACTGCTGCATTAACTGCTTGCATGTCGTGGTGAGTTTCTCGAATACATGGTAGACAGGCCCTCAGCTTACTGGAAGTTATAGGTAAACGCTCACTGCAAACTTGGCATCGTCCCAACGTGTACACCAATAAGTCTTAGGTAATCGTTGTTTAGTGTTTATGCAGCTTCAAATAGACTCCATGGCTGAGCTGGATAATCTATGAGATACGGTCTTTGCCATTCATACTTCGGGTGGGCGGCTAGAAACGCTTCAGCGTCGAATGGTGTCCCACAAGGGTGTCCCCATCGCGCCCAAGTTTTCATTTCTAGAATAAGCGTAGTATCCGTTGCCTTTCCATCGAAGGCTCCACTTGGATAATAGGCCCAAGCCCTAGCGTCCTCACCATGACCGCAAAGCGTTCTATCGCATGGATGATCTTCAAGCTCTCGATATGTATCATAGTGGTCGGCTAGGAACTTCTTCGCTAGCTCGACGTCTATCTCCCCTTTATATAAGGTTTCCAGTTGGCCCCACCGAACGTATCGAGAGTACTCGCTGGTTGAAGGGTCGGTCCAATCAAATAGGAGAGCTGCTTCTTCGCGAATCCTATCATCTAATGGGTAGTTGCATGAACCATAAAATCCGTCGAAGGTTCGCCGAACTGCGCAGATCGACTCGCCCTCAAGGTTGACTGCCAACTCCATGGTGGCGATCTCCCCGGTTTTTGCGTCTCCGATGATCCACATATTTGCATACCCGCCCGTGTTGGAGGTGTTCATCACCTCGATTAAGTCGTCTATGTTATCTGTGTACTGCATGCCATACCTTTCACGAACAAAGACGGGAGTTCCGTCTGGATTGTAGGTCACTACACCGCTTATCGTGGTTTCACTGAGTAGCAGGCCCGCTTCATTCATTATCCAGTCTGGGCCGCTCCAAATCCAGCCAGCGTAGCACTGCATCAAAATCGCATGGCCACTTTCAGGCTTAATGTACAAAATCGTATTGAAGAATTGGCTAGTCATATAGCCAGACCAACTATTATGGGCCGCGACGATTTCACCGTCCTTAGTGTAGCTACCTGTGGCGATGAATGCAGAGCAACCCCCGATCTCTGGAAGAACGAAGTGTTCTGGTTTGAGCTGCCATCCGGAGTGCTCGGGAAGTGGTTGACCCGTATAAAGTAGCCAATTTAAGTAGGACACGACCTCAAAAAGCGCGTTACTTGTCAAGACGTCTACCCAATCAACATTCCTGTAACCTCTGGCTCTAACGCCTGCTGCTATCCCCATTATCTCTTGCTTATATTCTGGTGGGATGTTTCTCCAACAAAGTTCCTTTGAGCAGTGTCGGAGATAATCCCATGGCAGGCCAAGGTATTCAACATGATAGCTTAGGACTTCAATCGATTCTCCTATTCGATCTGCGCAACAGTAGCCGTATTGAAAGCCTCTCTCGAAAGGCTTCCCTTCTATGCGAACATAGATCCATCCATCACGCTCAACTTGATAATTCGACAATAAAAGAGCGCTAGATTTTGGAGCCACTGAGGCTGGGCTGATCGAAACAGCTAGTAGAAGAAGACCAGTTAGAATCGCTAAAATCTTTTTTTTCAACATTTTTCCTTCAATTTAAACCAGTAGATGCGTATTTATGCATTTTGGTCATCCCGCGGGGAGATCCTCCTCGAAAGAAGGGATGCTGGAGAAGAGGAGTTGGAGGCATAACGGTTTCATCCTTATAATTTTAAGGCGTTCTCTTTGTGGCTGTGGAAACCGTAAAATACGTTTACGACTTCTTCAATGGCATTTTAAAGAATCGCGCTAGTGTATAACAGATTCTATTGCTTCATCTGCATTGGTTCATTTAAACACTAAACGGACCTGATCCTTGACATGCACCTAGTGCACGCCTTAAGGTGCTCTCCGCTAAGAATGAAGGGCCGTCTACTCATATCAAACCAGACAATTTCGTTACATGTTGGCGCCTGCCCACTAAATTTTTTTCTAGAAGGGAAAACGTTTTAACTAAAACGTTTATGTGATGCAGATTATCTCATTAAGGGATGAAAAAGGGGTGTTAACATGTGTGAATTTAAAGCGTCGTTGGAGGGAAAGACTGTGCACGACGACGTGATCAGCGCAAAGCTGGATGGAAACAGTGTTGTGTTGAGAGACGTTCTTGGGAGAACTAAGGTTGTAGAGAACTGCAAGATCGTGGAGGTCGACGTTGGCTCGGAGCGTTTAACCTTGGCGCCAGCCTAGATCCTTGGAAGATTACAACGTTTTTATCCCTCTACGCTCCTTTATTTGAGGAAAACATCTCTGGACTGGAAGCGTCAAAAGCCCATCGGGGTCATATATGAAAGTAGCGGTTTCGGGGAAAGGCGGGGTTGGCAAAACTTTCGTGGCGGGCGCGCTAGCAGACTCCTTCGCGAAAAAGGGCCATAAGGTTATAGCGATCGACGCAGACCCGTCGCCTAATCTTGCCTTAACCCTTGGCATACCCGTAGATCAAGCGAGCAAGATCGTCCCCATATCAGAAAACCGTCGATTGATCGAATCCAAAACGCAGACGAGCTTCGCCGGGGTGTACCGCCTCTCCTTCAGGGTGGATGACATCGTGAGAGACTTCTGCGTCGAAACGCCCTACGGTATCAGCCTTTTGGTCATGGGAGGCGTCAAGTCGGCTGGAGGCGGCTGCACCTGTCCGGCCAACGCCGTGATCAGGGCCTTGCTTCAACACCTGGTCGTGGAACGCGACGAAGCCGTCATCGTGGATATGGAGGCTGGAGTGGAGCACATCGGCAGGGGAACGGCGAAGCACGTGGACACCATGCTCGTAGTCACGGACTCCAGCTTCAAGTCTATGGAAACAGCCAGGAAAATCTGCAGCCTAGCCGCCGAGTTGGGCATAAAGAGGTCGTTTTTCGTCGGAAACAAGGTCAGAGACCCGGAAGAAGCCGCTCTGATCGAAAGATTCGCCGCCGAAAATGGAGCACCCTTACTCGGACTGGTTCCCTACGACGAGAAGATTTTGAAGGCCGAGATGCAGGGAGAAACGCCACTAAAGTATGCGAATGATTCACAAAGCATAGCAGCCATCCAAAAAATAGGTGAAAGATTGTTCAAACACACTTTGTGAGAATATTCATGATATTTGTTTCCCAAACGTTAAGACCATCATGAACTCTATGTTGAACCTAAAAATTCTTTTTAGCATCCATTTAAAAATTTATAAACATCCTCTCGAAATGGATAGGAGTGCCTTTTAGAAGAGAGCGATGGTCAAAGGAACTTCAGGGGGCTTTGTAGGAGATGTACAGAGTGGTGGCGTTAACAAAGGGGGACGCCCCTGAAATCGAAGCCCTCTTCAAGAAGGTTTGGCCACGGGCGGAGGAATACCCTCAAGGCTGGAGGGAGAGAAGAACATTGACTCGCGACGAGATAGTCGAGGACATGGAAAGGGGCTACCTCTACTTCGGGGTCAGGATCGACGGCAAACTCGTGGGTATTTACAAGGCTATTATAACAGAAGACGGTTTGTTCGGGGAGCATCAGTCCGTTGATCCGGCTTATAGGCGTCGAGGGGTTGCAGCCACGATGTATGAACAGTTCATCGAGTTTGCGAGGGAGCGTGGCTGCAAAAGGGTTTACGTCAACATCCTCACTAGCCAAGAGGCGAGCGAGAGGCTGGTCAATAGAATGGGCTTTAAAAAGAGTGGAGTGGAATTTGAACAGGCTGAGGGAATGTTCGTTCGGAGATATGAAAAATCAGTCTAAGGCATCACACTCTAGTCGTTGAGGTGTCAACTTGAACCTGACCGCTTTAAAAGTCGAATTGTTATGTAGAGGCGCCCGCACAAACATGATTGATAGAGGACGTGAGAGCGGAGCGGGTCCAGCTGGAGGCCGCTACTTCACGCTGCCAGATGAAAGCTGCGTGGACATACCTCTTCAGGGCAGCTTCGTCGAGAAGTCGCCCTTCTTCCTCACGGAGCGGGATGGCAAGTGGCTCTTACTGAAGAACGGTGAACACTGCGTGGAGGTGAAGCCCGTTCCCAAGCCTGCCTTCTACCAGAAAACGACGTCAGACGGCGTACCGATGCAGAGAATAGCCATACTGCACGGGAAAGACTGCCTAGCCTCAACCGTTTATTCAAGATGCGTCTACTGGCTGACTGGGAGGCAGTGCAAGTTTTGCGGCATCCAAGCACGGCATAGACAGCACGTGGCGAAAAAAAAGCCTGAGCAACTGGGGCAAGTTGCAGCGGAGGCCTTCAACGAGGGTTCCGCCAGCCACGTGACGTTGACCACCGGGACTCCCCCAGGACCGGACAAGGGAGCCGTGATGATGGCACAGGCGACTGAGGGGATAAAGGAGCGAGTTAAAATGCCCGTCCATGTGCAAGTGGAGCCGCCGAGAGACAAGAGGTCTCTGGAAACGCTTCACGAAGCCGGTGTTGATACGGTAGGGATTCATGTGGAATCCTTCGATGACAGGGTTCTCTCCGAGGTCTGCCCCATGAAGGCTAAAAAGAACGCGTACTTCGGGGCTTGGAAGAACGCCGTTGAACTTTTTGGTGAGGGACAAGTCAGCTCGTTCATCATCGCGGGAATGGGTGAAACTGACAGCAGCGTTCTGGAAGGAGCGGAGAAGATGGCAAGGATGGGGGTCGTCCCGTACCTGCTGCCTCTACGACCGATCGTGGGAACAGCCTTCGAAAAAGTCAGCCCGCCACCGCCGGAGAGAATGGTGAAACTGTATGGGCAGGTTTCTCAAGTTCTAAGGGAATATGGATTGGACCCACGGTTGAACAAGGCTGGATGCGTGAGGTGCGGAGCTTGCTCGGCGCTCAAGGAAACTTTTTCGCTCGGAATCTAGCTAGAACCGATATACCCCTTAAGCGACAGCGAAGAATCCGTTAGGGTTGAATCGTTTTATTTAAATAGTGTCATGTTCTATGTGGTGGTTAAAGAGGGGAAACCGCGCCATGGATGTTTCAGAGCGAAGGATTGTAGGTTCTCTATTACTGTTGCTGGGTTTGAGCTTTCTAGCCCTAGGATTGTACACCGGGCAGCTAGGCTATGTTTTAGAGTTTTTGAAGAAGGTATTCGAGCCCTCCATCGCAGGACTGCCGTGACGAATTTCTCCACTTCCAAGAATATTAGGTGTTATCGGAACCGTTTCTTCGACGCCAGTAAGAGGAAGCTGACAGAAAATGTTGGAACGCTCAGCCCTCTACTTTAAATATGCATCGTTTCATTAGAAGTAAACAAAAAGTGGTGATGAGCCGTGCCCATCGTTAAAAGCGAAGAATCAGAAAGAGAAGGGATGATGCAGGCAGCTGAGTTGATGATGATCTCCGCCAGAACAGCCCCGAAATCCGGCGGAGTCGACGACGTGCTTACCGCCATCGTTTACGGAGACGAGAAGGAATCCATGGCTGCGGAGATGGATAAAATAGCGGACGAAAGGAACATTCCAGGGTTTAAGCGGGACGCTAAAAACGTCAGAGATTCCGAAGTCGTGGTGCTGATAGGCGTGCGAGGAACGAAAAAGTATGGGTTGAACTGCGGCGCTTGCGGCTACGCCAACTGCGACGAGTTCGAGAAGGCCGAGAAAAAGCAGGGACTGGATTTCACGGGCCCAACGTGCCTCTTCAAAGCTTTAGACCTCGGGATAGCGTTGGGGTCGGCAGCGAAGACCGCCAGCATCCTCAACGTGGACAACCGCATCATGTACAGGATCGGCGCTGCGGCGAGACGACTCAACCATATGCCCGAAGCCAGCGTGATCATGGGAATCCCCATGTCGGCGAGAGGCAAGAGCGTCTACTTCGATCGCCCCAGATAGGTAGAAACCCGCAGCGAGCCGATCGTTAAACCCAATCATTTTTCTAAGGTTGAAGTTTTCTCTGCTTCAGCTTCTCCCACATCTTTTCTAACGTCCATTGGATGGCTGATTTCAGCTCTCGCAATCTATCGGGAGTAATGTTCCGTATGTTGATCTCCCGGACGACATCTCCGTCACGAGCTATGCTGTATGAGAGGATCTTGTTCGGCGGGATCTCACCCATCCTCGCGGCTTCCCGATCCCTTTCCTGCATTTTTGCCAACACCCTCTCTGCGAGAAACGAAGTGAACGGCGGAGTGTTGATGCTGAATTCCTTGTCTTCTGCGAGGACTAAACGTAGGGAATCACCCTCGATGTACAGGTTGGCCAACAGCTCGCCATCTGGAGTTTTCAACGGAACAGCCCTTTCATATTCAACCGCAGGAGGTAGAGCACCAACCTCAGGCGAAACTAAAGGAGCTGCCTCTTCCACAGGTGTGGGAGCGCGCTCCACGATTTCCGCCCTCTTAAATCCCCTCTCCAGCAACGCCACGTCGATGAACTCCAGCAAAGTCCGTAAACCCTCCAATTCCACCTCAGCCTCTCGTATACGCCTCTCCAAAACGGTCCTATACTCGGCCATTTTCCTCACCTTTGCTCTTTCATCTTCCTCAGCCATGCCTTCTCCCCCAAGATAAGTGGATCACACCCTTTATCAAGGCTTTTCCCCACGTAAACTAAAAGCTGAAGCGTCTGATAAAAACCACTGTTTACTAACTTCTAATAACTTTTGGTAGAACGACAGCGAAAAAGTCTGAGATGTAGTGGATGAAGGTCGCAACGCTAATGGGAAGAGTGTAAGCGTTCAAAGTGAACGACGTGGCGATAACGATTGCTGAAAGGCTCATGGTGTGCATCAACCAGTATACGGCCAACCTTTTCGGTGTGTTCGCATGCATTCCCCCGTTTGGATCACGTATTTCATAATAAATCTTAGCGAAAGAAAAGCTCCTCAGGTATTTAACCATCGTATCTTTGTTGACGAGCAACCCGTAGAAAAAATGATCAGAATCCATGAAAGTCCCGAACGCAGAGCCTAAAAAGATCCACATCGTGGCTTCATTCAACCCTAGTCTAAACCACAGGGACAAACATAAAGCGGAGACAAAAGAGATTAAGAAGTGGTGCAGGGGTTTCATAGGGCAACCTCTTCAAGCACGTTGCAATTCCTGCAACATAAACATGTAGGACATCGCATCATTCCTGACCGTTCCTCAACTAATCCGTATCGTAAACTTCTTTCTCGACTCTGTTAAAGAGGCTGAATTAAATTCGCTAATTTATATAGCTTAACCTTATTAAAGAGCGAGTTTAATTCATCCCATGAGTAGACTTAACGAATTAATAAATGGCGCCTACGCTAGAAATTTTAAATCACACAACTCCTAATCATGGGAAGGTGTTCGAGGCGGTTAAATGGGATGCGTCTTCTGCAACAGGAGCGAGCTTGAGCGCGAGATATTTTTTGAATCGAGAAACTTCATGCTTGTATACAACCTAAAACCCATACTTCCAGGCCACTCCTTGATCGTTCCTAAGAAGCATGTTGAGACGTTAAGTGAACTTTCGCAGGAAGAATTGGAAGAACTCGTGGGACTCATGAAAAAATTTGAAAGGGTGCTGAAGGACGCTTATCATGGAACGGGCTTCAACTTTGCGATTCAGGAGGGCCCAGAATCGGGGGCCACGATACGACATCTTCACGTTCATTTGATTCCGAGAAGAGAGAGCGATGTGCCGAACCCCTCAGATTGGTATGCCCTACTTATCGGTAAGGAACACAGAGAAGAAACCATCTCTCCAGAGGAAATGAAAGAGCAGATCGAAAAGATAAAGGCTGTGATCAAATGAACAGGCACATTATGGGAGCGTCGCAACGCCATTACCACCCTTCTGTTTATCGGTTGCAACCGGATGTTGGCGCATAATCAGGAAATTTTGGAATGATGCGTCTCAAAACCTTGGGAATGATTTTACTTTTTGGAACCGGGGAGTTCTTGCTATGCGAGTGGTCGGTATAGATCTTGCAGGAGTCGAAAGTAGACCGTCTGGTTTTTGCGTTCTCGATGGGATGGAAGCCAAGACTTCTTTGGTGTATGCAGATGTGAGGATCCTCCAACTGATTGAAGAGATAAAACCTGAAGTAACCGCGATAGACGCGCCTCTGAGTTTGCCGAGAGGAAGAAAATCCATCGAGGAGAGAACAGATGTTCATCTAAGAGAATGCGACAGAGAGCTTTTGAGAAGAGGAATCAGGTTTTTCCCCATCACCCTCGGACCGATGAGAAAATTAACTGAAAGGGGTATGAGAGTGAAAAAGCTTTTGGAAAGCAGAGGGTTTAAGGTCATTGAGGTTTATCCCGGCGGCGCTCAAGACGCCTTGGGAATCCCTCGAAAACAGCGAGGAACCAGCAAATTGATGGGGGGGCTAAGAAGATTAGGGATCGAGGGGCTAACAGAGAAGATGAGCGACCACGAGTTAGACGCCGTAACTTCTGCTTTCGTTGGAAAGTTGTTCCTGGAGGGAATGTCAGAAATTCTCGGTGACTCTGAAGGGGGGATCGTTATGCCAAAGGTCAGAACCGTTACTAATTCAACAAACAAGCATTAAAAGCTAAAATTGTTCTGTGTAATTAAGCTAGTTTTTTGATTTTTTCCTCGACGTACGCTTTTGGAGCCGCTCCGACCACGGTGTCCACAAGCTTCCCGTTTTTGAAGAAGAGAAGCGACGGGATGCTCATTATGCCGTATTGCATGGGAACCTTCTGGTTCTCGTCAACATCCAGCTTTCCGAACGAGACCTTTCCTGAATATTCTCTGGCGAGCTCCTCGATCACGGGAGAGAGAACCCTGCAGGGTCCACACCAAGTAGCGAAACAATCGATCACCACCAGTCCATCGCTTTGAATAAATTCTTTGAAGGATGCATCCGTCACCTTCATGGGCTTACCCGGGTCAC
>Ga0315314_1003917_pt1 | contig 11418 bp, 10 predicted proteins | sample TDP9_MG_FD_203631 | JGI IMG/M metagenome (GOLD analysis project Ga0315314, IMG submission 203631) | Freshwater sediment microbial communities from Lake Towuti, South Sulawesi, Indonesia - TDP9 | ecosystem: Environmental > Aquatic > Freshwater > Lake > Sediment | place: Indonesia: South Sulawesi...
AGCGATAATGCCAATTGGCTCACCTTGAATCCCACAAATGGCACTTCCACAGGTGAGCATGATGCCGTCACCCTTTCCGTGGCTATCTCAGGGTTAGCTGCCAACACCTACGATGCCACCATCACCATCTCTGCATCGGGTGCTACCAATACACCCCGGACGGTGTCTGTGAGCCTGACAATTGGCAGTGCCACAACCGTCACAACCATAGCCTATAGCCCATTGAGCTTCAGCTTCTCTGCCACCGAAGGTGGGGCTAACCCGTCAAACCAGACTTTAGACATCTGGAACTCAGGCAGCGGCACATTAAATTGGTCGGTGAGCGATAATGCCAATTGGCTCACCTTGAATCCCACAAATGGCACTTCCACAGGTGAGCATGATGCCGTCACCCTTTCCGTGGCTATCTCAGGGTTAGCTGCCGACACCTACAATGCTACTATCACCATCTCAGCATTGGGTGCTACCAATACGCCTCAGACAGTGCCTGTAAGCCTGACCATAAACCCAGCGGTTCCTCCCGAGCTGCCGGGAACCTATAAGTTCTCGGTGGAATATTCAGACTCAGAGGGAAATACAATGACTATGGATTATTGGATGAAGGAGGGAAAGGCAAGGGTTGACTGGAACTGGACAGCGCCTGGTGAGGAAGAGACAACAGCAATCTTCATCAGCGATGGCAACTTTGACTGGTATTATGTCCCTGATGCAAACATGGCCTATAAGTATCTCCCAGGACATGGGATGAACCCGGGCACATCGTACGTGTATTGGTTTACCGGCTATTACTATGGCTATATGTCAGAGGGCGAGATGCTTGCAGCAATGCAAGCTGCCTGTGACGCTAGCCCAGAGTGCGCCAGTGTGAGCATTGCTGGAGAGGAGACAATTCTCGGGGAAAATTGCACTAAGTTCACGTGGAATGAAACCGATGGCAGCCAAGGCATCTTCTGGATTTCACAAGCCCACGGCTGGCTCTGGAAGTGGCAGTATTACGATGCTTCTGAGGATGTTACCGCGACGATGCAGTTTACAGATGTGGACCTGAACCCAACAATCTCCGATGCCATCTTCGATGTAGACCAAGTTTTCGCACCTGGAACCACAATAATAGATATGACAGGCTTTTGAAATCCACCATCCAGGTCATTTATTAACACCCATAGGGACTCCGATAAATCGGAGTCCCTATGTCTGGGGTGGTGAGACAGGGTGTATGAGGAGGTCTTCTTCTACGACCTCCCCCTTCCCCCTCTATCTCAAGTTAAGGCCTCTATAGACAATCGGAGGAATTACCGCTGATACATCCCTGTAAGCTGCCCCCGGGCGAGGATATGCCCCCGCATAGCGTCGAAGACCTCCTTCTTGGATGCGGTCGCGGTCAGGTCCAAAGGTCGGTCTAGTGCGTAAATGGTGAAGCGGTAGCGGTCAGAGTGGCCGGCAGGTGGGCAAGGGCCACCATAGCCCGTTTTGCCAAAGTCGTTCTTGACCTGTAGACCCCCACTCGCCAATTCAGCCTGAGGAGGAACCGCCTCAGGCAATCCACGACTATCAGCTGGCAAGTCAAAGAGAACCCAGTGCGTGAAGACTCCTCGAGGGGAGTCTAGGTCATACAATACGAGGGCGAAAGACTGAGTCCCTAATGGAGGCTCGCTCCAAGCAAGTGGCGGTGATATGTCCTGCCCGTCGCAGGTGTATTCAGTTGAAATTCTCTCACCCTCCTTGAAGACGCTAGATAGCGATAAAGTCATCTCACCCTCATCTGGAGGTGCTGGTTGCTCCGAGGCACACGTCACTGCGCCCATGGTGAGCATACTGAGCAATATCACCCATAGTGCGACCCACCTTGCAGAGGTAAGCACAGCATAGTCCTTTGACATTGGCATAGATCCCCTACTTAAGCTTCTTGCTCTCCCCGTGGGCTTGAGCAAGTCATTGTTCCTACCTGCCTAAATCGTATTCCTGTGCTTCTTAGCTGTCAAGCATGGCACACCTCCCGGCCTGTAAGGCTAATGGCGGCCATTAAAGAACACAATTCACTCTTTTGTTGAGTGGCCAGCCTGAGGGGTGACAGGCGGTCTGAGGATATGCCTGAGGGTACTCCCAGGGTATAGTCTTAGAGTCTCAGTGTGAATATGGGCTCAGCCTATGACTCAGGGATAAGCTCAGCAGACGCTCAGATAGCCCAGCATAGGGCTCAGGGTTTCCCCTACCCCTAGCTCAGCATAGGCTCCTGCCGTCTTCTGTTTCACCGCTCGCTGAGGAGCTGGACGGAAAGGGGAACTCTGTCCTTCGCTCGTTGTCTTAAAGAGACTAACGGTTCCTCTCTTCTTAGTGCTCTTTTATCCAGCGAACGAGATCCTCCTTGAGGAAAACCCTCTTCTTACCTATCTTGTGAGAAGGTAATCCCTGACCTATGAGCTTATAAAGCGTCTGGTGGCTTACGCCAAAGAACTCTTGCGCTTCCGCAAAAGTGAGGAAGATGCGTTCAACATCCTTTTCCGGCTTTTTCCTCTTACTCATTTAGAGCACACCATCTCCATTTTGATGTGATGGTAATACTCTAATATTTATTAGGCACATCTAGGCATAAATAGGCACATATTGACAAATGGACGATGACTGACTATAGTCTAAAGGAGTGGAGGTACATCTGGATGATTAGTGGCTTACAAACCATCAAGATGGAGTTAAAGCCATGAAGACTTTTCAGCAAGTCAGAATGGTAAATTCAGCAAGTCTTGTTCGCCTGTTTCTTGTTGTTAGTGTTGCCTTGCTGACACTCTTGAGCCTAACTAGATGCGGGCAAAGTTACAGCCCACCATCGCAAACCAATAACTCACCACCACAAACCTACTACAGTCTATCAACATGGGTCATCCCCTCTGGAGGCGGCAGTGTCAGTCCCAGCGCTGGCACCTATGTTAGCGGTACCCTCATTACCTTGACAGCCGTAGCAGCTCCTGGTTATCGATTTGTTTCGTGGTCTGGAGACGCCTCCGGCACAAGCACGATGACCACCATAACTATGAATTCAAATGAGCATGTGATTGCTACTTTCGCATCAGAATCAAGTGGCACCAGCGGACAAGTATTAGCAAATCCACCTGTCACCTCTGAGCAAAAAAAACTGTATATTACACCCAATGACGCTCAAGTAAGGGCAGTCGTAAATGATGTTGTTAATCGACAATTAAGGATATTCACTGATTTTGAAGCTTTGCGAGACTGGGTATCTTCGCATATAAGCTACTGTTCTGACCAAGAGGTACATGGTGTTTCTGAATACTGGCAACTTCCGAACGAGACACTTCAGCGTGGTACAGGCGATTGTGAAGACTTTGCAATTCTGCTTTGCAGCTTGCTTAGAGCCTATGGAGTCCCTTCTGACCAACTCTATGTAGCGATAGGCTACAGTGCAGATAAGACTAGTGGCCATGCATACTTAGCAGAAAAATGGTACAAGGGCATCTGGGAGGTAATCGAGTCAGAAGCACCAGCTTTGACTGGCATATTGCTTAGTGATTGGTTGACATCTGTTTCATATGAGACTGCATATTGCTTCAATGACCAGAATTATATTCAAGGGCTACCCAAACTGCCATCCGGAACTTATGAATTTGAACTCAGCTTGCTTGGTAGCGCATCAGCAGTGTTCGAACGCAATCTGAATACTGGCCAACAAGTAAAGGGATCAGTCGAATGGCTAGGCAAACAAGGCCAACAGCCACCGGGATTCCCTATATTTGGATGGGGCTTAAAGGTTTATGACCCAAATGAGCGTATTGCATTTTCTTGGTTTGGTGGAGACTTGGAATATAGTTTTAGCTATACAGCACAGACATCAGGAGTACACAAGGTTGAAGTTTACCTTGGCTTTATACCTGTGGTTCCATTGCCAGGTCAAATAACGCTCGACCCACTGGACTGGAACTAGAGACATTCATAGTAGATTAGTATGTTTGTCTGACCTGTCTACCTAGAATTAATTCTTCTTGCACTAAATGGTGGATTGATGCATCTCAGGTAACAAATCAGGTAACATGAGAGAGTAATGCACCTCCTCAGTCAATGGTGTAAAGTTTAGGTTTGGGAGAACCCAAATACACCATAAGGAGGTGCTAAGTGAAGTATATTGGTTTAGACTGCCACAAGCAATATGACCATGCAACGATGATTAACACTGAGACAGGCGAGATAAAGAGCAAGAGACTAGCACACACAACGGAAGAATTCAGAAAATTCATAGGGGACAAAGCTGATACTAAGATAGTAATAGAATCATGCTGGAATTGGTCGAAGACATATGAACTCACCAAGGATCTTGTAGAAGAGGTAATCCTGGCCCACCCGCTCAAGGTAAAAGCTATTGCCTCAGCCAAGGTAAAGACTGACGCTATTGATTCCAGAACACTGGCACAATTACTGATGGCAGATCTCATCCCTGAGGCTCATTTAAGGAAGGCGGATAACCGGATAAAACAAAGAATAATCAGGCACAGGGCTTTCCTTGTGGCGATGAGAACTCGTGTAAAGAATCGAATAAATGACATGGTAAACAGTCAGTTGTTACCAACCGAGATGCTTACTACAAAGCCAAAGAACCTGTTTGCAAAGAGAGGTAAGGGTGAGAATGGCGTGGAATGGCTTAAGTTATTGGAATGGTCCCGGGCAGAAGATAGAAGAATATTTGAATCAGGTATGAGACTTGTAGAGCACCTCAGCCAGGAGATATCAACCAGCAACGAGATGGTTAAGGAGATATACGAGAAAGACAAAGATGCCAGGCTTCTTTCTACTATTCCTGGAATAGGGAGGACCCTGGCTGTGCTTATTAGTACCGAAATAGACGGCATTGATCGCTTTGCTTCTCCATCCAGGTTGTGTTCCTACGCCGGGCTTGTGCCGTCCACCCATTCGTCAGGAGGAAAGACATACCACGGTAAGATCACCCTGGAAGGAAATAAGTGGCTGAGGTGGGCCTTAATGGAAGCTGTAGTGCCAGCATCCTATGCTGATTGTGAAATAAGAAGTAGGTTGGATGCTCTTAGGAAAATCAAAAATGCCAATGTGGCTAAGACGATAATGGCTAGGTGGCTGCTTAAGGTCGTATACCACGTGCTCAAAGATGGCCGACCTTATGTGACAGCCAATCCAGCCGGTGAAAACCCGGGCCGCCTTTCAAAAGCCTTAGCGAGCTCGTACTAGCGAGTTGCGCTCCTAAATCAGGTTAAGGGGCTCCGGGTCGGAGGTTACAGTGTGCATAAAACGGATGGCACGAATAGAAGGCTGAGCAAGCTCCTAACCATGAGTGCAATAGAATACAACCGAATATATCAGAAGAATAGCGAGGCTTGCATTATTCTCTCATAGAAGGCTGAGCAAGCTCCTAACCATGAGTGCAATAGAATACAACCGAATATATCAGAAGAATAGCGAGGCTTGCATTATTCTCTCATAGAAGGCTCTTGTTCAGCCCACAGCCTCGACCACTTCTGCCAACTTTCCAGATATTTCTACAATTGATTCGTCTCTTCTCTCTATAGACTTATAAACGAAGGATGGATACATCTCTATCAGCCTTGCTCCCATCCACCTAGCCAGTTCCGCATACCCTTCCCCAATTGTTGCCCCTCCTTTCCAAATTTCGACTATAGTCAAAGAGACCTTCATGGTATTGTGCAGCACACGCCCAGCTTCTCGGTAGGAAAAGCCGGCAGCTACAAGTCGCAATCTCACTGGCTTCATAAGCTAGACCGTTTGCCCCGCCACGAGCCCTTTCAAGTTTTGCAGCAGCCTCTCAACATTCCTTTCCCACTGCCAACTTTTATCAGGAATGAGCTATCTATCTGCCTATCTTTCCCGAAGCTCTTCGTGGCCATAATTAAGCTGTGGTCGGAGTTGCCTATACTCTCCCATAGCGATCTTCTAGCCTTGTGACATCATCTAGCTCCGGTGTCGATACCTCCAGAACCTCACACTCCTCGAGCGCGGTCAAGCGATGTACGCAGCCAGGGGTAATTCTATGTGATTCACCCGCTGATATCCTCATAACCTGGCTTCTGCTCTCTGCATAGCGAACCTCTAGTTCAGCTATTCCTCTATATATGTATATAGTCTCATCCTTCACCTTGTGGCATTGTAAGCTAAGTTGATGTCCCTTAGAAACAAACAGAATCTTACCTGCATATTTTTCAGTTTCTGCGTAGATCAATTCGTATCCCCACGGCTTTTCTACTTTTCGAGGAATCATCTGCCAACTCCGATCAGCATAGACTTAAATTGGGCGGTCCTTCTTTAACGCTAGATACGCTGTGACAAAATCACCGATGTAAGCAAGAGAACACACCCTAGCGAGCTGTGAAGTCCCTTCTCCACAAATTTCTATAACCTCAGGAATGAGATTCTTGTTGGCCTGGGCCAATTCGTGAAACTTTCGGCGCATACCGTTATGTTCATCCGGGTCCCGCAGGAATAGCATTTGCCTCTCAACAGCTAAATCTGGAAAGGGCAAGGATGGTTCGTTTACGATGACATCCGGCAGCTCATAAGCCGCAACAAGTTGCCCTGTAGCTTTGCGAATTTGCTCCTTCCATCGCATTGCTACCCCAGCTGTCATGTTTGCAGTACCGTAAATGAACACTGCTTTTCCAGCAAGGCAATCGCTAATCCTTCTAGCTTGGTTGACATCAGGGTGGATATTTGGCCCCATGACCCAATCAAGTCGAGTCATAACGGCTTCAGGCTCGGTGAAGTCTGCTTGAGTGATATCTAGTTCTCTAATTCCAGCGAGAATGGCGAACGCTGGAACAAAGGAATACCTAGCATCGCGTAACGTGTGGAGTCTAGCTGGAAGCCGAAATGTGACAACATTGCCCCTAACCGAGGGGTCACGAACTGAGATTGCTTCGTGAGAAATAAAAAGCATACTGGCCTCGGCTTCAGTACAATGAGCTAATATATCCTCAGCTACATTGTGCCAGGTAGGCGCATCAAACACCACAACAAGTGTATCGCTGCCCACATAAGCGGGTATGTCCTCACCCCTAAACGACATTAATGGAAGCCGAGCCTCCTTAAATAGAAGGTCACAAAGTATTTTTTCACCCCACATTCCCAGATCACTTGCCACGACAACAACCTTTCTCAAGTTTTGGGGAATGATCGGTTTAACATTAAGAGCCAACCGATATGCCTCTCCACACTCCCGGGGTAACCTATCAAGTTCACCAAGATTCACATCCACGCTCCTTAAGGTTGACTGGCTAGTCTTTTCCCAGTTAACCACAAAGTTTCTAACCCTATACGTATAGCTACATTTTATGATTTACCTTGTATTCGGTCAAGCGTCAAGCTTCGTTCCCTATCACGCGTTAAGCTGCTCAGAATAGGCTTTCAAGGTGCTACCTCTTCCTACCCTTTTGAGCTATCAAGCAACGTTATGGCTTGCATTCCTCAAAGCAGTGCTCTATGAAAGCCTTCGCTTCGGCTATCTCCTTAGCGGACATCCAGCGGGTTGATATCACAGGGAATGGCGTCTCACCGCTTGCCAAGTCAAGCCAATCTAGGCGATGTAGATGATGAGATGTATCAGCTTCAACAAAGTGCACACCCCATTTGCGAAGGTTCTGATATATAGGAGACCCTGGGTGAGGCACGAAGACTTCCACGGATATTTCATTTGGTGGATGCGCTTTCAAAAACCCTACCGTTTTTTCAATGCTCTCCCAGTTCTGAAAAGGGAGTCCGACCATTAGAAAAGCCCTGGCATGGATTCCTTCATTGCGTGCCTTAGTTATAGCCCTTTTCGCTGCCTCAAGGTCTAACCGTTTATTTATTTTACCTAAAAGCTCCTGATCACCACTTTCAATTCCAAAAGATACATGGATACACCCCGCTTCATGCATTATGTGAGCCATTTGAGCATCTCTTACAAAAGAATCCGGCCTACATTGGCAGCGCCACTGAATGTCTAACGATCGCTCGCCCAGCAAGGAGCAAATTTCTCGCACACGGCGGGGTGATAATACGAAATCATCATCAACGAAATAGAAGTTTGAGATATTAAATAATCGCACTGCTCTTTCCATCTCAGCAACAACGTGCTTCGCGCTTCGAAATCTGGGGGCATTGCCCGAAATCGCCTTGTATGAACAGAAAGCGCACCTGTATGGGCATCCGCGCATAGTCACTAAGTTCAGAGTCTTGCCAGGTCGCATATGCGGGACGTCTAGGTTATAGTCTTCCAAGTTCAGAAAAGTTGGTGGCATGAAAGGCAGGGTATCTAAGTTGGGCTTCGGCCCTTGCCCAGTCACACAGATAGCCCCCCTTTTGAATGCAATTCCTTCGACATCCTGTAAATTGGTATCTCTTTGCAATGATTGAACTAGCTTGCTCATTGTAAGCTCCCCTTCACCAATTACGACGATGTCGAACTCAGAATATTTAAGAGTATCAATCGGTAATGCGGAAGGGTGTGCACCTCCGGCTAACAACACACAATTAGGTAGCTCTTGCTTTGCCAATCTAGCTAGCTCGAAAGCAAGAGGAGCGGTTGACGTCGAGTGTACTGAGAACCCTATTAGGTCAGGGTTAACCATACGCAAATACGCTGCCAAATCAAACGATGGCTCCTTTGTGCTCAAATCCAAGAGCCTCACTGCGACAGAATTTTGCTGCCGTAATACCTCACCAATGTAGCAAAGCCCCAGCGGTATTCTATTTGTGTATCTCTTTCCAATATGCTTATCATAAGGAAATGGATGAATAAGCAGAACGCTTTCGATTTTCACAAGGGGCTCCTTTTGGACGGCACACCAGCATTCCTTACTGGCTACTGACTCGTTCGCTACAAGCTTGTTAGGGCTGAGGTCTTGAGCAAGTATTCCGCCGTCAACTCATCTGTGACCAAGGTGTCAAACAACTTTCCCTTGAGTGCGCCTAAGATCGCGGCATGCTTACTTTCTCCGCCAGCTATGGCCAAAGTCCTTTTCCGCGGTTCCTGCGTAATTTGGCAGAGAAACTCGGGGCTGATAGCGAGGATTCTTCTATTTATCTCACAGTCTAGCATCTTTCCAGCGCTATCGAAGACAAAGTAGTTCACCTCTCCCACTGCACCAAGGTTTTCTATGGCCTTTGGCTGGGCATCAATGCCCAAAGCTGCTAGGTATGAGGAGGCTCGGCCAATAGTCGAGCCAGGGCCCAGACCACCAATACTGAAGACAGCAATATCCACATTGTGGGCAGCTTCCCACGTTGTTCGCACATCAGGTCTACTCAAGAGCATTTTTCTTTGGTCGTCGATCTCACGCGAGTCTCTCCCTGAGAGAAAAGCCGGAATCTGGAGATCGTACCCTATCGCGCCAGTCCCATACTTATCACATATAGTTTTCAAAATCACGCTCACTGATATGACACTTAAGTCAGTGCCTCCAACACTTAACGAAAGAGGCACTACTCGAAGACTTTTATAACGCCTGGGTTCCAGTGCCTTGACCATCTCATATAATGTTCTTCCACACGCTAGCCCGACTAATGAGCCCTCCTTAACAATACCTTCGAAGTAGCTTGCTGCAGCAATCCCTAAGCTACTGCGGATCTGAGCTTCATCCTTACTGCCAACCATTACAACTACAGCATCATGCAGCTCAAATTTGGAGGTCAGGTCATTCTCCAAAACTGCTACTCGAGGTGCTCGAACTTTGAATTCAACGATGCCCATTTCGAAGAGCTCCTTCATAAGGTCATCCTCCAGCCCTTCTCCAGTAAGAGCTAGTCCACGTTCTTGAGCAAACCTCAGTAATGACCTCAGCTTCTCATCACTCCCTTTGGCACGTTCAATTCGTGTTTCTTTTTCTTGCAGCAGCTCTGGGAATCTATGGAAAAAGTCCTCCCCTGAGTAAAAATCATCAAGGACTAGTTCATACCTACCTAATGGAGTAAATAATCTACAGCTGATCCTCTTATATGAGGTACCAGACATTGCGAAACGCATACAATATTTCCGCTCATCGTTTATCTTCTTAAGCTTTCGCACCACCATTTGGACTGAGTTAACATTTTCACCTTTGACTGTAAACCTCCGCTCTAGATCATCTTCAGTGAACTCTACTCGAACAGCAATATTTTCTTCGCTTGGCTGAGGCACTATAGACTTGATACACTGGTTTCCCCGCCAGAAAGCCTGCGATTCTTCGGATAACTCTAGCTTCGTATAGATACGGGCTTGTGCTCTCCTGCAATCTTCGTCTAGTTCGTCAGCCATTCGCAAAAGCATAGCAAGGAATTTGGGCCGGATGGAATACCCAGCGATCGACTCCACGTCCTCATAGTCTCTAAGTACCTCCTCTATCTTTTTCTTGCTACTATGGCATTCAACAAGCAGGCCAATGAGCTTTACATCTTCAGGGGTTGTTATGTAATTGTTAATGTCCAGGCTTATCATGTCCATTGAAGAGGTACTGTGATCTAGCCGTCCTCGCAAAAGCCCAATATCATGATAAACCGCCGAGCACAGCAAAACGAATAGCTCATAGTACGACATGGTCGATAACGTATCCGGCGGTATCAACTTATCCAAATATTCAAGCACTCTCTCGATGTGAAGCGGCCCATGGTCGTTACCACCTTGAAAGTTGGTCAGTGTAAAAATGTATTCTCCGCTCAGTAATCCCTGTTTAAGCACCTCAAGTTTGGCGTAATATTTCCGCTTTTCTGAAGAGTCGAGTTCACACAACCTGGCCTCGAGCACTCCCATTGTAGCTCCTCCTACGCTTTCTCAGAAACGTGGTTTCTTACAGAGTCGAACGTTTCTTTAGCACCTATTGCTGGAGGTCTGCAACCTAGCTCAACCCATACGAACATGGTAGTGCTTATCCCTCCACTGGGCGTCTTTCACTGTTGTCAAGTTCTTGCAGTTCTCACATTTTTTGATGACACCGTAGCAATATCCATAGAACTGTATGATCTTCCTTTTGCAGTGTTGGCAATAGCCATCCTTGAAAGTAAGTAGCCCGCTATCATCCTCAACGATAATGATTTCCTCTCTGTTAGGATTTGAAGTACTGACAATTTTCTGTAACTCTAACACCAAATACTCAATGAGCAACCTCCGATCGTTGAGGAGCCAAGTCCTCCTGCGTACCTTCTCGTTGACAGATATGGCAGTTTCGAAGGTTCTTACCCCTTGAGCCAGCAAAGACTTATCGCAGGGCCTTTCCTCGAGTGAAGCCTCCACTATCTTCCTACGACCATTTCGCTGTAATATATGTAGAACGACTTTGACCACCATATATCTCCAAAAACCGACAACGTATAACGAAAAGACCCATGCCTTAGGGACATGGGCCGTAAAGACCGCCGTGATACTCTCGCAAACCCAAGGACTGAGCTTTTTGAGAGCCTGCTCTTATTCAATTT
>Ga0315314_1003918_pt1 | contig 11417 bp, 11 predicted proteins | sample TDP9_MG_FD_203631 | JGI IMG/M metagenome (GOLD analysis project Ga0315314, IMG submission 203631) | Freshwater sediment microbial communities from Lake Towuti, South Sulawesi, Indonesia - TDP9 | ecosystem: Environmental > Aquatic > Freshwater > Lake > Sediment | place: Indonesia: South Sulawesi...
AAGCAATTTTTCATGCAATTGTTCGTAAAAACTATGGTTGTACACATTTCATTGTAGGAAGGGACCATGCAGGAGTGGGTAATTATTATGGTACATACGATGCACAAAAAATATTTTTAGAATTCAAGCCAGAAGAGATTGGCATTACACCTCTATTTTTCGAACATACTTTTTATTGCAGAAAATGCAGTAATATGGCTTCTTTGAAAACATGTCCACATGGTATAGAGGAAAGAATTATGCTTAGTGGAACAAAAGTGCGAGAAATGCTTCAAGGAGAAGAAATACCATCACTTGAATTTACTCGTCCTGAGGTTGCAAAAATACTAATTGATGGAATGAAAAAGAAAGTTGCAGATTTTAATATTTAGAAAATGACTGGAATAATTTTATTGATTATTATGGGCATATTTCTTGCTATTAACATGGGCGCAAGTGGTTTTTCCATTTCTTTTACTCCTTCTTGCGGAAGTAATCTGTTAAAGAGAAACCAAGCGGTAGTTTTATATACAGTTTTTCTATTAGTAGGCGCGATGCTCATTGGCCCGAGGGTAGTGGAAACCTTGACACGAAAAATAAGTCAGCAACAGATAAGCGGATCCTCAGGATTGATTATCTTGATTTCAGCAGTCATTACGATGTTTACTGCTAATCTATTAAAAATTCCACAGTCAACCAGCTTTATAACCGTAAGTGCTTTTGCAGGAGTTGGACTTTTTCATCATCAGTTAAACTGGTTTACTATTTTAAAGATATTTTATATTGCCTTGATTTTTTCCTTTTTGGCTTATCTGAGTGCCTACTTAATTGGAAGTGTCTTCTATCCTCCAAGAAATAATAATTTACGATTTTATGAGAAAGTTTTTATACATCGGAATAAATTGAGAAGATTTATCATCTGGACTGATTGTTATTCCGCTTTTGCGGTAGGGACTAATAATGTAGCTAATGTGGTTGCGCCTCTTTTGGCTGTGCTAAGTGTTGATCCACTTATTCTATTGGCCACAACAGCACCGTTTTTTGGTCTCGGTGGATATACTTTTGGCAAAGGAGTTCTGCATACTATTTCCAAAGAAATCGTTTCACTTGGGGAAATCTCTGCTGGAATTATTTCTCTAGTGGTTTCTAGTTTTGTAGTTATTGCTTCACTTTTAGGCTTACCTACACCTTATGTTCAGTTTACTACTTTTTCTGTTTTAGCAATAAGTAGTCTTAAAGATAGTTTTAATGTTACTTTTAAGAAGAACATTGTTAAGAGAATTTTTGTTGTTTGGGTAATAATACCTTTACTTACTGTGACCATAAGTTTTATTTTACACCAATTATTCTTGAAATGATTTATTTAACTAAAGAAAATTTCCAAGACATAATAGGACATTGTCAAAAAGAATATCCTAAAGAAGCCTGTGGAATTCTCGCTGGAAGAGAAGGGAAGGTATCAAAAGTATATAAAATGGTTAATATTTCGGATAGTCCAGAGACCTGTTATTTTATGAAACCCGAAGAACAACTCAAAGTATTTAAAGAAATGCGTAATTTGGGTATGGAGATGTTAGCGATATATCACTCTCACTCAAAGAGTTCTGCATATCCATCTCAACGCGACTGCGAAATGGCATTTTATCCTGAAGCATCTTATGTAATAGGTTCTCTGCAAAATTTTAATAATCCTGAGATTCATGCTTTCAAGATTGTTGAAAGTAAGATTGAAGAAGAAAAAATTGTTGTAAGAAAAAATATCCTTTTTGTATGTGTGAAGAATTCATGTAGAAGTCAGATAGCCGAAGCAATAGTTAATAATCTTTACTGGCAAAAATTTGTTGCTTTTAGTGCTGGCTCAAAACCTTTAGGTATGATAGACCCATTAGCAATAGAGGTAATGAAAGAAATTGGAATTGATATTTCTAACCAAAAAAGTAAGGGCTTTGAATCAATAAAAGATATTGAATTTGACTATATAATCACAATGGGATGCGGTGACGAATGCCCGACATTCTTACAACGCTCAGTACACAATGTTCAACGAATATCTTGGGATATGCCTGACTCAGAAGACAAGCCAATTGAATTTTTCCGTGAAGTAAGAGATGAAATTGAAAGGAAAATAAAGGAGTTAGTTTAATGAAAAAAGTCAAGAGAAAAATTATTAAAATTGATCAAGAATTGTGTAATGGCTGTGGAAACTGTATACCTGCCTGTCCTGAACAGGCAATACAGATTGTTGATACCCCAAAAGGACCAAAAGCAAGATTGGTAAAAGAGCTTTACTGTGATGGACTTGGTGCCTGTCTTGGTTCTTGTCCGACTGGGGCATTAACTATTGAAGAAAAAGAATCTGAACCTTACAACGAAGAAGCCACAATTGCTCGAATAAAAGAAACTGCACCTGAAATGTTAGAAACACATTTGAAACATCTTAAAAAGCATTTACAGGAATTACCTGAACATCATTCACACAAAATGCCCAAAGGTATGAACGCCTATGCTTCAGCAAAAGTTCTTCATTGGGAAGAAAAGAAAAAGGTATCTAAAGAACTTCCAAGGGTTTACTCAGAACTACGGCAATGGCCTATACAGTTACATTTGGTACCGCCTTCGGCTCCTTATTTTTCCCGTCCAGGCAGTACTGACTTATTGATAGTTGCTGATTGTGTCCCTTTTGCAGACGCAAATTTTCATCAAGTTTTTTTGAAAGGAAAAGCAATAGCTATTGGTCGCCCAAAACTCGATGATGTTGATGCTTATATAGAAAAGACCACTCAAATAATAAATATAGCACATCTTAAAAGTGTAAAAGTTGTCCATATGGAAGTACCATGTTGTTTTGGCCTTGTTCATATTGTTAAAGAAGCATTGAAAAAATCAAACAAAAAACTTCCTATTGAAACAGTTATTATCAGTATAAAAGGAACATTGGTATGAAAGAAAAGATTGTTCTTGTAGGTAGTCCAAATGTAGGTAAAAGTGTGATATTTAATGCTCTCACAGGGAGTTATGTTACTGTTTCCAACTATCCAGGAACAACCGTAGATGTTTCTGAGGGAATAGGTAAATTTGATAACAAGAACTTACTGGTTATTGATACTCCTGGTGTAAATTCACTTATTCCTCACTCGCAAGATGAAGAAGTTACTACTGATATTCTTTTGGACAAAAGTATAAAAACAGTAGTGCAGGTAGCAGATAGCAAAAATTTAAAAAGAACGTTACTTTTGACTTTTCAATTAATAGAAACAGGGTTACCTTTAATTCTTGATTTAAATATGTACGATGAAGCAAAAGAACACGGAATAGATATTGATACAAAAAAACTTTCGCAAATTCTTGGAATTGAAGTTGTAAAAACAGTGGCAATTACAAAAGAAGGTATTTCACAACTAAAAAATGCTATTTTAAAAACCACGCATAAAGAGTGGACTAAATTTAAAATTGAATACAATTCTATTATTGAAGAAGCTTTTGTAAAAATAAACGATGAATTGCCACCCTTTTTGAAAAACAATCGTGCTGTAGCAGTAAGATTGCTATCATCTGAAATTGAGGAAGAAGGCATATATAAATTTATCGGTGAAGGGACTCTTGTAAAGATAAAGGAAATAAAGAATTCTTGGCAGAATAAATTTTCAAAATCTCTTGAGGTTATTTTCTTGGAAGAAAAGACATCTATAGTAGAAAAAATAATAGATGAAGTTATGAATTTCTCAAAACCTTTAGGTAAAGTTTTTCAAGATTCTGTTGGAAAACTTACACTGAAACCTATAACTGGCATTTTTATACTATTGTTTGTTTTATTTATAATGTACAAATTTGTAGGGCAGTTTGCTGCAGGGACAATGGTGGATTTTTTTGAAGAGGAAGTTTTCGGTGAATACATAAATCCATTTTTTATAAAAATATTCAAAGAATTTATCCATTATATTTTTGTTCAAGATTTTTTTGTAGGAGAATATGGAATTATTACCATGGCTTTAACTTATGCTTTTGCTATCATTTTTCCTATAGTTACTGCATTCTTCCTATTTTTCGGGTTTTTAGAAGACTCTGGATATCTACCGCGATTATCCGCTTTATCAGATAGAGTATTTAAAATGATTGGTTTGAACGGAAGAGCAATATTGCCGATGATTTTGGGACTTGGTTGTGGTACAATGGCTGTTCTTACAGGAAGAATTCTTGATACAAGAAAAGAAAGAATTCTTATTACTTTGCTTTTGGCTTTGTGTATCCCATGTTCTGCTCAGTTAGGTGTAATTATGGGATTATTAGGAAGTTTGTCTTTAAATGGACTAATTATTTGGTTAGTAGTCATATTAACTGTTCTTGTAGTTATAGGATATATTGCATCAAAAACTATTCCTGGAGAAAGAAGCAGTTTTATCCAGGAAATTCCACCAATCAGAATTCCAAAAATAAATAATATCCTGATAAAAACATTTGCACGCCTTAAATGGTATATCAAAGAAGCTGTGCCGTTATTTATTCTTGGAACAGTAATATTATTTGTCTTTGATAGAATAGGATTACTTTTATGGATAAAAAAATTATTAAGTCCTTTAGTGGTAGGTTTATTGAATCTACCTGTAGATACTGCAGAAGCTTTTATAATTGGTTTTTTAAGAAGAGACTATGGAACAGCAGGACTTTATATACTATCTAAAAATGGACAGCTTAATAATCTTCAACTTCTAATCAGTCTTGTAGTTATAACTTTATTTGTTCCCTGTATTGCTCAATTTTTCGTTACTATAAAAGAGAGAGGATTAAAAATCACTTTAAGTATAGCAATTTTTGTTTTTGTAATAGCCTTTTTTATTGGAGGTATTTTAAATTTATTTTTAAGTTATCTTGTTTCAAGAGGTTTTCTTGTAATTTAATGGTAAACAGAAAATGGAGGAAATGGGATGGAAGAGAAAGAGATACAAGAAGCATTAAGTATAATTTGGGAATTAAAAGAGAAAAAGGAAGTCAGTAAAGAAAAAATATCATCAGAGATCTTACAAAAACTCCAAAAAGATTTCTTAGATGATTTAGTAAAAAAAGGATATATTCTCCTTGAAGAACAAAAGGTTAGATTTACTCATTCGGGAGAAAAAATAGCTTGCGACTTAATCCGTAGACAACGACTTGCTGAAAGACTATTTTCCGATGTCTTAGAAATTAAAGAAGAAATATTATCTCCTTTTGCCTGTGAATTTGAACATATATTACCTAAAGAAGTTGAAGAAAGTATATGTACTTTATTGGGACATCCAAGACAGTGTCCTCACGGTTCTCCTATACCAGAAGGTGATTGTTGTAAAAAAGTAGAAGAAGTGGTAAAGAGTATAGTCGTATCTCTTGCTAAATTAAAGTCAAATCAAGAAGCAAAAGTAGTTTATATACTGACAGGTGAACATTCGCAATTGCATAAACTTCTGTCTTTGGGTATTACTCCAGGAAGCATGATAAAAGTGCACCAGACATATCCTTCTTTTATTATTCAATCAGGGGAAACTCAAATTGCTCTTGAGAAAAATATTGCCAGGAATATTTATGTAAAAAAACTATCTGATGGTGAATTTCATAAAACAAAGTAGGAGGAAATTAATGGAAGAAAAACAAAAAATAGACCCCGTTAGAAATTCCCAACAGGAAAATCTTGAAAATAGAAAAACTAAAATTTCTAACGAGGTAGATATCGAAGCATTAAAAAGAGGAGGAGTAGTCAAACTAAAAGGTAAAGATATGTTTTCTATCTGGGTGAAAACTGCCTGTTGTAATTTGACTTCTAAGCAATTAAAGAAAGTTGCGGATACAGCAGATAAATATGCGAGAGGATTAGTTCTGTTCACTACAAGACAGATTCCCATTATTCCATTTGTAGATTTGAAAGAGGTGGATGCAGTTAAAAAGGAACTCAAGGAAGTTGAATTAGAATTGGACCGATGTGGAGCGAGAGTAAGAAATATCAACGTGTGCTATGATGCTAATATTTGCCCTGAAGCTATAACAGATTGCATATCTTTAGGTGAGAAGTTAGAAAAATATTTTTATGACCCTATACTTCACAAGATAAAGATTGGCATTGCCGGTTGTAAAAAAGATTGCATTATTTCTCGTGTTCTGAACGATATCAGTTTTATTGGTGTAGAAAAGGATGGTAAGAAAGGATATGATGCTTATGTAGGAGGCAGGTTAGGTTTAAATCCGTTCGCAGGTGTAAAGATGTCTATGAACCTTTGTGAAGAAGAATGTGTGAAATTTGTCCAGAACTTTTTTGACCTTATGAAACTTGAAGGCAGAGAAGGAGAAAGGTCTGCCGATGTAATAAATAGACTTGGTATAGAAAGAGTACAACAAGAACTGAATAAAAACTTAAATGAAAAATTATATAGTGAAGTAATTAAATGTGAAACTAGATTAAAAGAAAGAGAGAAAGATGAAAAGATAATTTTGAAAATCCGAGCAACCTGCGGAGAAGTAACTTCTGAACAGGTAAGGGAAATTGCTGATATCGCAGAAAAATATGGAAAAGGATTTGTACATTTTGCAATTAGAGGTGACCCAGAAATACCATGTGTGGCTAAGAGAGACATTGAGAATGTAAGAAAGGAATTAGAAAAAGTAAGTCTGAAAATTCTGGATAAAGGAATTGATAATATTCAAACCTGTTTCGGTGACTATTGTACTAATAGTGCTTGTGGTACTCAATCATTGCTAAGAAAAGTAGAGAAAAAGGTTGAAGAGTTAGGAATAAATAACTTTAATATAAAAATCTCTGGTGCAGGTTGTCCAAACTCTTGTGGTATTGCTCATCTAAATGACATTGGCTTCTTAGGTGTTGTAGAACCGGAAGTAGATAAAGAAAAATGCAATGGTTGTGGTATATGCGAAAAGGCTTGTAAGAGGAAGGCAATCCAAATAGTAAGTTCTGGTAAGGACGGAACGGGTAAGATTGCTGTAGTAGACAGAACAAAATGTGCTTACTGTGGAGAATGTATAAGGTCTTGTCCTTTTAATGCTATATCGGAGAGAAGAAAAGGCTTTTCCATTTTAGTTGGTGGCAGAGAGGGTGAAGATACGAGATTAGGAGAAACAATAGCTAAATTTTTGACTGAAGAAGAGGCTCTTGAGATTACTGAAAAGGTCTTAAAAATAGTAAAGGATAAAAACGTTAATGTCTCTACAATTATTGATGAAATAGGAATAGAAAAATTCAAGAAATTGCTTGGAGTTTAATTATGAATTCTTCGCGTTTAGTTAAAATATTATTGAGAATTGCAGGGACTCTTTTAGTGGGAATTGCTATTCTCGGAATATTTTTACCTATTTTACCGACAACACCTTTTCTTCTTCTCGCGGCTGTTTGTTATGCTAGAAGTTCAGAAAAACTTTATAACTGGCTTTTAAATAGCAAATATTTAGGTAGTTATATTAGAAACTATCGTGAAAAGAGAGGTATTCCATTGAAAATAAAGATAATAACTATTTCACTTTTAGTTTTAACGATAGGGTATGCATCGATTTTTGTAGTCCATATTTGGTGGGTTAAAATATGTTTATTCTTAATAGCTGTTGGTGTCAGTTTACATATACTTTCTTTTCGTACCTTAAAAAGATGATAGGCGAATGAAATGATAAAAGTAATTAAATCAAAAATCTTATTATTGATTTATTTGTACATATTTTATGGTTTTCCTGTGTTATTGAAGGGAGCAGATAAAAATTCAGTTTTTCTATTCTTACCAATGACGGGATGGATTGAAAATAATATTGAGTTTACTATTCCAAGTAGTTCTACTAAACAGAGTTTAAAAGATGATGGCCAGTTGTATGCAATCTATATGATATATGCCAATCCTAAATTTATTATTGGCAGTTTAGGCCATTACTCTAGATTAGATAAGAGTTATGAAAATGGTTATCTTTTTTTTGCCAATTATTATTTTTGTCAAAAAAAGGAGATTCAACCAATGATAGGATTTGCTGTTGACTACATTCATTTTTATACACAGCTTACTATAAAAGATGTATTGCCATTAAGTTCGTTAGATGTAGATACTTCAATTTGGGCTTTTCATCCTACGGTAGGTATCTCTTATAAAAAAGCCAATTTTAGAATTTCTCCTTTTATAGGTTACTTTAATGAACAAGTGAATACAGTTGCTTCTTCACCTGGTATGGAGATAGCAGGAGAAAATCGCTATGGTTTTAATAGTGGATCTTCTGTTAGCTTAGACTATATCTCATTAGGTTCAAAATTTGAACTAACTTTTTATCATGTTGTCAAATTGGATACTAAATTTTATTTTAGATTTAAACAAAATGAGGAGACCATATATACTTTAAGGAATTGTATAGATTTTTATTTTTCAAGAAAACTTGGTTTATCTACTAAAATTGATTATTTGCAGGATAAATATGAAACTAATTTTTTTATTTTCTTGGGACCTTCTTTCATTTTTTAGTATAAGAGTAAGAATATAGGAGGATGCGATATGCCAGTAGAAATCTTGATTAATGGTAAAGAAGAAAGTTTAGAGAGTGAAATGAGTGTTCTTGAACTGCTTAAGAAAAAAAATATCCGTCCTGAAATTGTCACAATTGAAGTAGATGGTAAGGTCATAAAGAGAGAAGAATATAGAGAAATATTTTTGAAAAATGGCACTCAACTGGAGATGGTATTTTTTATGGGTGGAGGTGATTCTATGGAAGATAAAAGAGAAAAGAAAAGCGGTAAAAAAGTAGCCAATAGTGTACTTGACTTGATTTTTAATACTCCGATAGTAAAGCTGAATCGCGTCGTAGATAATGATATGGCCGGGATTTATGCTAAACTTGAATCTTACAGTCCTGGAGGAAGTGTCAAAGACAGAATAACAATCAGTATGATTGAAGATGCAGAAAGGAAAGGTAAGATAAAACCTGGTTCAGTTATTGTTGAGCCAACAAGTGGTAATACGGGGATAGGGTTAGCTCTTGTTTGTGCAGTTAAAGGATATAAATGTATTCTAACTATGCCGGAATCAATGAGTTTAGAGAGGATATATATCCTAAAGTCTTACGGAGCAGAAGTGGTTTTGACACCTGCTGTTGAAGGTATGTCCGGAGCGATAAAAAAAGCAGAAGAGATAGTGAAGAGAACTAAAAATGCGTTTATGCCACAACAATTTAGAAACTTAGCTAATCCAGAGATACATAGAAAGACTACTGCACAGGAAATATTAAGCTGTATGGATGGGAAATTTGATACTTTTGTTGCTGGCGTGGGTACTGGCGGCACTATTACCGGTGTAGGTGAAGTCTTGAAGAAAAAATATCCAGAAATAAAAGTGATAGCAGTTGAGCCAGAAAGTTCTGCTGTTCTTTCAGGGAGACTCGGTGGACCTCACAAAATACAAGGTATTGGTGCTGGCTTTATTCCTGAAGTATTAAATAGAGAAATAATTGATGAAATAATTACAGTTAAAGATGAAGAGGCCTATTATACAGCACAGAGGTTAGCAAAAGAAGAAGGAATATTCTGTGGAATATCATCAGGAGCAGCATGTTTTGCAGCATTAAAAGTTGCAGAAGAGTTAGGTAAAAAGAAAAAAGTAGTTGTCATCTTTCCTGATACAGGAGAAAGATATTTCAGCATCCAACAGTATTTTGAAGTATAAAATGCGAAGAGGAGTAGGCGTAATGGAAAAGATGGAACCAGATAAAAAACTCGATTTACGAGGAATAATTTGTCCAGTGAATTTTGTAAGAACGAAGTTAAAACTTGAAGAAATGCAATCAGGTCAAATTTTAGAAGTTATACTTGATGACGGTGAACCAATCAGAAATGTACCACGGAGTGTAAAAGAAGAAGGGCATCAGATTATCAAGGTAGAGAAACTTGAAAATGCTTTTAAGTTATTAATCAAAAAGGCGTAGAGGGGAATAGCACGATAATGTCTTATGTTAAAGGATTAAAATGTAGAGAGTGTAGTAGAGAATATCCTAAAGAGCCACTTTATGTATGCGAATACTGTTTCGGGCCATTAGAAGTTGATTATGATTATTTAAGAATAAAGAAAAAATTAACTAAAGAATTAATTATTTCACGTGCTAAGAATCTATGGCGTTATCGTGAACTGTTGCCTATCGATGGAGACCCTGTAGTAGGTTTAGAATCCGGTTTTACACCTTTAGTCAAAGCAGATAATCTGGCTAAAGAATTAGGAGTAAGGGAATTATATGTTAAAGATGATTCTACATGTCATCCCACATTATCTTTTAAGGATAGAGTTGTTTCTGTTGCTATAACCAAAGCAAGAGAATTTCGATTTGATACAGTTGCTTGTGCTTCTACTGGTAATTTAGCTAATGCTGTTTCTGCACAGGCTGCTCAAGCAGGCATGAAATGTTTTGTTTTTATTCCGGCAGATTTAGAATTAGGAAAAGTAATTGCTTCACTTATCTATGCACCTAAAGTAATTGCAGTTGAAGGTAATTATGATGAAGTAAATCGTCTTTGTACTGAGATAGCCAATAAATATAAATGGGCATTTGTGAATATCAATATCCGTCCTTATTATGCCGAGGGGTCAAAAACATATGTATATGAGATTATTGAACAATTGGGATGGCGTGTTCCCCAACATATTATTGTACCGGTTGCAGGGGGCTCTTTAATTTCTAAGATTTGGAAAGGACTGCATGAATTTCAAAAATTAGGTTTGATTGATGAAGTTAACACAAAAATATATGCTGCACAGGCACAGGGTTGTTCACCAGTGGTTACTGCAATCAAAGAGAACAGTGAAATTATTAAGCCTGTCAAACCAAATACAATAGCTAAGTCCTTGGCAATTGGAAATCCTGCTGATGGGTATTATGCATATAAGACAGTGATGGATAGTGATGGATGGGCTGAAGAGGCAAGCGATGAAGAGATAGTAGAAGGAATAAAATTGCTTGCCTCAACTGAAGGTATATTTACAGAAATTGCCGGTGGAGTAACTGTTGCTGTAACTAAAAAACTTATAGAACAAGGTAAAATTCCCAAAAACGAATCAATAGTTATTTCAATTACTGGTAATGGATTAAAAACTCAAGAGGCAGTTTCATCTAAATTGGATAAACCTTTACATATAAAACCAAATTTAAACAGTTTTGAAATTGCTGTCAGTAAAAAAATTAAGACAAAGACAAAATTAACCTGTCCCAATTGTGGTTTTACAGAAATAGTAGAAATGCCAACAGATGCCTGTCAGATTTCATATAAATGCATGAATTGTAAAACATTACTTATACCTAAAAAGGGTGACTGTTGTGTCTTCTATTCTTATGCAGAAGATCCATGTCCACCGAAACAAATGAAGGAGGTTACAGGATGAGTATCAAAGTACGAATACCAACTCCATTGCAAAAACTAACTGAAAATCGGGTAGAAGTAGAATGTAATGGAG
>Ga0315314_1003919_pt1 | contig 11415 bp, 13 predicted proteins | sample TDP9_MG_FD_203631 | JGI IMG/M metagenome (GOLD analysis project Ga0315314, IMG submission 203631) | Freshwater sediment microbial communities from Lake Towuti, South Sulawesi, Indonesia - TDP9 | ecosystem: Environmental > Aquatic > Freshwater > Lake > Sediment | place: Indonesia: South Sulawesi...
CCTTGATGCGGTTGCCTGAAGTCTCACCCTTGTGCCATAGCTTGTTTCGGTTCCGACTATAAAACCAGGCTTCGCCACTGGACAAAGTTCGGCGCAGTGCCTCTTCATTCATATAGGCTAACATCAGCACCTCGCCGGTATCAGCATCCTGGACTATAGCCGGGACAAGCCCATTTTCATCAAAATTTATATTCTCTATCAACCCCATCCCCCTTCTCTCAACTAATGGCGGCTAGGGCTTGTTTTAGGTTGATGTCTCCGGTGTAAAGTGCCTTACCTATTATAGCCCCTTCTACGCCGAGCTGCTTCAACATTTTAAGGTGGTTTAGTGAGGAAATGCCGCCGGCGGCAATAATTGGTAACCTGAGGGCATTGACCAGCTCAAAGATAGCAGCAAAATTAGGCTCGGTCAGGGTGCCATCACGATTAATGTCAGTGTAGATAAAACGCTTTACCCCGAGCTTGACCATAGATTGAGCAAACTCTACCGCCCTTAGTTCGGTTTCTTGACGCCAGCCATGGATGGAGATATATCCTTCCCTAGCATCAATACTAACAATAATAGACTCGCTGTAGTTATGGCATGCCTCTTTAACCAGCTCGGGGTCTTCTACCGCTGCCGTACTCAGGATGACACGCTCTATGCCGGCTTTAAGCAGTTGCTCTACCGTTTCCAGACGGCGGATGCCCCCACCCAGTTGGGTGGGAATTAATATCACATTAGCTATTTGGGTGATAATGTCCAGGTTGCCCAGCTCGCCACTAGCGGCACCATCAAGGTCAACAATGTGTAATCTTGATGCTCCCCGCGATTGCCACTCTAAAGCTACATCTACCGGGTCATCGGAGAATATCGTTTCCTGATTATAGTCACCCTGATAGAGGCGAACGCACCTACCCTGTCTAAGGTCTATAGCTGGGATTATTTCTATGGTCTTACTCCTTCCTGCCTATGAATTCTCTGGCATCAACGAGCACTATCATATCACTATTGCCACCGTGCTAACAATGGTTATTAGCCGGTTTCTTGACATAGCTGGGTGAGGTTGTTAGACTGTCATTACCATCGCCCCATTTTTTAGTTAGAGGCTTTCATTGACGGAACAGGTATCACAGCGAAGTCCATCGTCAGGTCCCTTTTCCAGGGGTTTGGTCCAGGTCTTCACTGGCGATGGTAAGGGCAAGACCACAGCCGCACTAGGGGCAGTAATCCGAGCCTTGGGTCATGGTCTAAGGGTATGTATTATTTTCTTTATGAAGGGCGATTACCCCTATGGGGAATGCAACATCCTATCTCAGTTACCTAATGTCAAAATAGCCAGGTTTGGCAGTCGGCAGTTCATTGACCCGACCAATATTAAGCCGGAGGAAAAAGAGCAGGCGAGAAAGGCTTTGGCTGCTGCCGGTGAGGCTATGCTCAGTGGTAGTTATGACCTAGTAGTGCTGGATGAGGTTAATCTAGCGGTAGCCTGGAAGTTGGTCGAATTGGACGAAGTAATTAAGCTTATTAAGGATAAGCCACCGAATGTGGAGCTTATTCTCACCGGTCGCAAGGCTGATACCAAGTTAATTCAATTGGCAGACCTGGTCACTGAGATGCTGGAGATTAAGCACCCTTATGATGAAGGGATAAGGGCGAGAAAAGGGTTCGAGTATTAGAAAACAGGTAAAGGAAAGGAGGGTATCATGACTATCACGTTGAGCGTAATTAAAGCCGATGTTGGTGGTTATGTTGGGCATTCTGAATCCCACCCCGATGTGTTAGCCAAGGCTCGGGAGTGCTTGACCAAGGCAAAGAAGGAAGGGCTACTAGTTGACTACCATGTAACCAAGTGTGGTGATGACCTGCAACTGATTATGACCCATCAGCAGGGCGAGGAGGGTGAGAAAATCCATAAGCTTGCCTGGGATACCTTTGTTGACTGCACCCAGGTGGCTAAAAAGTTAAAGCTTCATGGTGCTGGTCAGGATTTGCTGTCGGACGCTTTTGCTGGCACGGTAAAGGGGGCGGGTCCCGGGGTAGCTGAGATGGAGTTTGAAGAACGGGCTGCCGAGACCATTATAATCCTTATGGCTGACAAGACCTCGGCTGGGGCGTGGAACATGCCACTATATAAAATATTTGCCGACCCATTTAATACCATCGGGCTGGTTATTGCCCCCAATATGCATAGCGGTTTTGCCTTTGAGGTGCACGATGTCAAGGGACATAAGAAGATAACCTTCAATGCCCCGGAAGAGATTTATGATATGTTGGTTTTTATCGGCGCACCTTCACGCTATGCGGTAAGAGCCGTCTATCATCGGGGGACCGGGGAGATAGCTGCGGTGTCTTCCACCCAGCGTCTGTCTCTAATTGCTGGACGGTACGTGGGTAAGGATGACCCGGTGTGTATAGTTCGGTCTCAGGGTCAATTCCCAGCGGTAGGAGAGGTTCTGGAGCCATTTGTCGCTCCTATCTTGGTGGAGGGGTGGATGCGGGGTTCCCACCAGGGTCCTCTTATGCCAGTATCTATTTCTGATAGCACCCCAACCCGCTTTGATGGACCACCCCGGGTAGTGGCGGTTGGTTTTCAGCTCTCCGAAGGTATGCTAGTGGGTCCTCGTGATATGTTTGCTGACAAGTCTTACGACCTAGCCCGTCAACAGGCTAATGAGATGGCTAACATTATGCGCCGTCACGGTCCTTTTGAGCCACACCGCCTACCGCTGGAGGAAATGGAGTACACCACTATGCCTGAAGTGGCGAAAAAATTGAAGGGAAGGTTTGTTGACCTTGATTAAATAGATGGCGGGGGCTATGATTTGGGAAATGCCTCTAATACTAAAATAGGGGAAGTTAGCCGGTTCACCCCAATATTTTAAAAATATTTAGTGGAGGTAAGGCAGATGGCGATTTATGTTATGCTGACCACTTTAACTGATGAGGGAAGGAAGACGGTAAAACAAAATCCACGGAGAATCAAAGAGGTGAATAAAGAGGTCGAGGCTATGGGAGTTAAAATACTAGCCCAGTATGCCCTTCTGGGTCCGTATGATTTTGTCAATATCTTGGAAGCCCCGGACAACATCACTATATCTAAGGTAGCTATGGAAGTGGGCTCAAGGGGTACGCTCCAGACTATGACTATGGCTGCCTTGACCCTCGACGAGTTTATTGCTAGAACTTGAAGCGATTACCTATTCTGGAGTCTAATTGCGTTACAAGCTGTTCCTGGCATCAAACAACGAAGCTAAGGTACGTGAGTATCGGGATTTACTGCGGGCTCTCCCCTTCAAGCTGGTTACCTCGGCCGAAATAGGCATGACTACTATGGTTAATGAGGTCGGCGAAAGCCTGGAAGAGAATGCCAGATTAAAGGCAACAGCCTCGGCTGCCAAGAGTCAGCTGTTGGCTTTAGCTGATGACTCCGGGCTGGAGGTTGATGCTTTAGGTGGTGAGCCTGGTCGGCTGTCGGCTCGCTATGCTGGTGAAAAGGCTTCAGATAAGGACAGGATTGGATACTTATTGGCACGACTCAAGGCAGTGCCCTGGGAGGGGCGCTCTGCCCGTTTCAGGTGTGTCATTGCTGTAGCTACCCCTGATGGTAGAGTGGAGCTTTGCTCCGGGGAGTGCCTTGGCGTTATAACCTTTGAGCCTAGAGGGGAACAAGGCTTTGGCTATGACCCAATCTTCTACCTCCCTGAATTAGGTAAGACAATGGCTGAATTACCCCTGGAAATTAAAAACCAGGTTAGCCATCGGGGCCAGGCAGCCAGGAAAGTGCCCCAGGTGCTGAAGAGGTTAGGCTATGACTGGACTTTATGATTCCTTCCAGCGTCCGATAAACTATTTGCGTATCTCGGTAACTGACCGCTGCAATCTACGCTGTATCTATTGTATGCCAGCCAAGGGTGTGCGGCTGATGTCTCACCGGGATATTCTAACCTATGAGGAAATCTACACTATAGCTCGGGCAGCCGCTGAGCTGGGGATAAATAAGGTGAGGCTTACTGGTGGCGAACCCTTGGTGAGGTCAGGGCTGACTGAACTGGTAAAAATGTTGGCACAAATAGAGGCTATAGATGATATTTCCTTGACCACAAACGGTACCCTACTTAGTCGTTATGCCGCTGAACTGAAACAAGCTGGCCTAAAGCGAGTTAATATAAGCCTAGATACCCTTAAGTCAGGGAAATTTGGGTTAATTACTCGGGGTAGTCTTAATCTTGATGATGTGCTGGAGGGCATTGAGGCTGCCAGGTCGGTTGGGCTTAATCCAGTCAAGCTTAATATGGTGGTTATGTCTGGCATTAATGACGATGAGCTGCTTGATTTTGCGGCTAAGACTATCAATGAGGAGTGGCATGTGCGCTTTATTGAGTTTATGCCTATTAATAGCTCAGCCTCATATTTTGTCTCAGTTAGCGATATGAGGAGGCGCCTTGAGCTTTTGGGTCAATTAGAGCCTTGCCTGCCCAGTGTCGGTAATGGACCAGCTAAGTATTTCCGTTTTCCTCACGCTAGGGGCACTGTTGGCTTCATCACCCCGATTAGTGAGCACTTCTGCTTTCATTGTAATCGGCTACGGCTTACCGCCGATGGTAGACTGCGCTCCTGTTTATTAGCTAGTGATGAAGTAGACCTGAAGCAGCCCCTGCGTGGCGGCATACCTTTAGCTGGGCTGAAACGACTGATTGAGGCAGCAGTAGCTGATAAGCCGTTACGTCATCGCCTAGCCGAGGGCTATGTGCCTAAAGACCGACCGTTCTCCCAAGTGGGGGGTTAAGAGTTAATCTATCAAGGGGTAGAATTTCATTCATCAAAGGGGGATTAGGGGGGTGAGGTTAAAGGGGTTAAATATGATTGAGATATACACCGATGGGGCTTACAATCCAGTTCTAGCTCAGGGTGGCTGGGGAGCCGTTATTGTTGAAGGCGGTCAAAAGCGTGTTTTCTCAGGCGTGGTCAAGCATACTAGTAGCAATCGTATGGAGATTACGGCTGCTCTAGAAGGCGTCTTGCGGACTCCGCAGGGTGCGGAAGTGGCTATATATACCGATAGCCAGTATCTTTTTGGCTGTGCCACCCGAGGTTGGCAAAGACGTGCTAATCGTGACCTTTGGGAGCAGCTAGACGAGGCTATTAGCCAGCGAAAGGTGCGTTGGCAGTGGCTTGAGCGAGATACCAAAAATCCCTTCCACAAGGAAGCCCATGCCCTGGCTACCAATTTGGCGAGTCAAGCAGAAATGCCGGTGGCAGAAAAACATCCCGGAGTCTCAGAAGTCCAAGTAGGGGGAAGGCTAACCCATGTCGATGAGTTAGGTCTACCTCGGATGGTGGATGTTACCGGGAAGCCTGATACCCAGCGTGAGGCAGTAGCCAAATGCAAGGTGAGGATGAAGGCGTCAACACTTGACCGGTTGAAGAGGGGGGAGATGGAGAAGGGGGATGTTTTAGCTGTAGCTCGGTTGGCTGGTATTATGGGGGCTAAGCAAACACCCCACATAATACCCCTGTGCCATCCAGTCCTTGTTGGGGATGTTAAGGTTGAGTTCAGCTTGGATGAAGAGAATAGCACCGTGGAAATTACCACGGTGGTAAAAAGCATAGGTAAGACCGGGGTGGAGATGGAGGCGCTTACAGCTACTGCGGTTACTGCCTTGACTATCTATGATATGTGTAAAGCAGTAGACCGGGGCATCCAGATTGAGAGCATTCGGCTAATCAGAAAAAGTGGTGGCAAAAGCGGGGTAATTGACCTTGAGTAGTGTTAATTATTAGTGTATACTACTCGGCTACAGGAACATAGTTTTGGGGGGTGTATTATGAGGTTAACATGTCTTCAGGAGAACCTAAACCGGGGGCTTGGTGTGGTGGGGAGGGCGGTAGCTACCAGACCAACCTTGCCTATAACCAATAACGTCCTCTTAGCTACCGACCAGTCTCGGCTTAAACTGGCGGCTACCAATCTGGAAATGGCTATCACCTGCTGGATTGTTGCCAAGGTAGAGGAAGAAGGGGCAATTACCGTTCCCGCCCGACTTCTCACCGAGTTTATTAACTCTTTACCCAGCGAGCAATTTGATAAAGAAGGTGAGAAAATGCCTGAGAAAGTGGATATTAACCTCCCGCCACAGAGTAAGACCCTGGAGCTAAAGTGTGCCCGATTTGAGGCACGAATCAGCGGGGTTGATGCTAAGGATTTCCCGCCGATACCTAAGATTGAAGAGGGGGTTACCACTAAGGTTGGGGTGGAAGACCTTCGTCGGGGAATTACCCAGGTTGTCTTTGCTGCTGCCATTGAGGAATCTCGCCCGGTACTTACCGGCGTTGATGCTGACTTTGATGGTGACCTGGTGACGCTGGCGGCAGCCGATGGCTTTAGGCTGGCGGTATATAAATTATCGCTTGCCACCCCGGTTAGCCAGAAGACCAAGGTCATCATTCCCGCCCGAACCTTGGCTGAGCTAAATCGGCTTATGACTGACCAAGAGGGACCGGTTGAGATAACGGTAAATCCCAGTAAGAGCCAGGCTCTATTCCGCCTCAAGAATGTGGAACTGGTATCTCAGCTGGTTCAGGGTACTTTCCCCAATTATGCCCAGCTTATTCCAAAGAGTTACAATACGCGGGTAGTAGTTGATGTGGCTGAATTCTTGAGGGCGACCAAGACCGCTTCTATCTTTGCCCGTGATGGCAGTGGCATTGTCCGTTTGATGATGGTTCCCGGTGGTGAGCTAGCTCCAGGGAAGATGATTGTCTCCGCCCGCTCAGAGGAGATAGGCGACGATGTTGGTGAGATTGATGCCATCGTTGATGGTGAAGAGGCAAAGATTGCCTTTAACGGTAAATATCTAACCGATGTCCTGAGTGTGCTTCACGAGCCACAGGTAGCCCTGGAGACTACTAATCCATCAAGCCCCGGTGTTATCCGCCCGGTAGGGGTGGATAACTACATCCACGTCGTCATGCCGATGTTTGTCCAGTGGAGCTAAAACCCTCTGATGTCGGCGTGGCGGTAAGGTCTATTGGGATAGCCCCGTTAATCTCAATATGGTCTTGAGTAGCTACAACTTTTATATCGAGTGCATCCAAGGCGAGCCTCTTGTCCTCGATAGAGCAGTCAGCAAGGTTCTGTCGAACTCTAGCACAAAAGTCGTTGAGCTTTATCTCGGCTGTAGCTAGCTTGGCCAGTTGTTCTTTTGTCTCGCGAAGGCGGCATAAGTGTTGTTTATCTTCCTCGCGGTCTTTCTTGAGTTGGTTCATTTCGTCAAGGATGTAGTCCTCAGTGAATTCCCCGTGACGAAACAACTTGACTAAGCGTTTCTGTTGAGCATCGTAACTCCGCAATTTGCGCTGTAGCCTTGCTATTTCCTTGTCTAGAGACAGGCCTTCACCAGCTTTATGTTGCTCTGCTTCAGCCTGCCGGTGGAGCTCCCCCAGAATAACCTTTGGGTCTTCTAGGACCTCTCTCACCTTGTTCCAGACTATCTCTTCTAGGCTGTCAGCCCTAATGTAGCGGGCGTTGCATATTGCTCCCCGACTGGTGGTTTCGTAGGCACCTCGGCAACGGTAGTAGCGGTAGCGGTGGTTAAGGCAGCTCCCGATAAGCGAACTATGGCAATAGCCACATATAATGTGACCTGTTAGCAGATAATCATGTAGTGGTCTACCAGGACGCGAGTCTTTAGAGCGTTCCAGAACCTTTTGCACCTGTTCAAACAACTCCTTGCTTATAATGGGCGGTGTGACATCTGGGAGTAGCTTCCATTCTTGTTGAGGTTGAGGCTGGAGGGATGTTTTTTTGCTACCGCGGTTTTTGCCAAAGTAGGTAAGACCGATATAAGCTGGATTGGTTACCATCCTCTTAATAGTCAAAGGATGCCACTTCCCACCTGATTTCGTTGGTACACCCTGGTCATTGAGTGTCTTAGCCACCTTAAAGCGACTAACCCCTTCGGCTATCATGTTAAAGACCCTTTCCACTACTTTAGTCTCAAAACCTAAGGGGACCCGCTTCTTTTGGTCCTTGTCCCACTTATAGCCGTATAACCCTACTCCTGTTCCCTGGGGTAGCACTCCTCGCTTGACAAGGTCTGTTTTGCCTCTAGTAGTTCTTTCCCTTATGTGGTCGGCCTCAACTTCGCTAGCCCAGCCCAGCATAAAAGCCACCAATTTGCCGTTGAGGGTATCATCCCACTGTTCCCTGACAAACAGCAACTTTACGCCGTTTCTCTTAAATTCCTTAGCTAGGTAAAGGATATCCTCTCCGACACGGCATAGCCGGTCTGGCGTATAGACTATGATAGCTTCAATTTCACGGTTTCTAGCCCTGTTTCGCAATGTGGTAAGCTGCACTCGGTCAAGAGTTAGGCCCGAATATGTCTCTATGAAGGTAAGGTCCTCAGGCACCTCGTAGCCGAGCTCACGTCCCTTAGCAAGGCAAGCCTCTCGCTGAGTATGAAGGCTTGTTCCTTCCTTTTCTTGATCCTCAGTTGATACCCGGCAATAGATTGCAGCCTTCATTTTTGTCCCTCCTTACTAAGTTTTTGCTCTCGCTCAATCTTCTCTGCTATTGCTCCCTCAAGCCACTGCCCCAGGGTCTTCTTTTGGGTAATGGCAGCGACACGGGCTTGATGGAGAATATCGGGCTTTATCCTTATAGCACAAATCGGTCTACGCTCTTGCGCCTTCACAATTATATTGTATAACAGGTATAACCGAAATGTCAAGGCGCTTTTGAATCTCAAAAGGCGGACTTTTAATCAGTAGACGTGTAGCCACCATCTGGGCAGTTTGGTGCGGAAGGAAAAGGTTGTCAGCTATAAGCCTTCCTTTAACCATTTCTAAATTAGCACGGAGCGGCAAATACCTATATAGTCGGTCAAAGGACATATACCCATGGTGTAGCTGGAGTGCACCCCTATGATTGGACAGAAAGGGTTAGGAGAGTCTGGCGGGGTAGCACAGTGTTTTGTTTCATGGTAAGTAACTCTTCGAAGTCATTCGGTGAGTGATAACCCAGCACCGAATGAAGTCTCTTTAGATTATAGACTTCCTCAATGAAATAGGGAAGTCTGGTCATCACATCCTCATAAGTCTCATATTCACATAAATACACCTCCTCGTACTTCAGCGTTTTGAAAAAGCTCTCCATCACGGCGTTCTCGTAAGGATTACCCGCCCGAGCCATGCTAATTTCGAACCTATGGCTCTTGAGTTTGTTTACGTACTCACTTGAGGCGTACTGCACTCCCTGGTCTGAATGATGAATAACTCCTCTGCCAGGCTGTCTCTCAGTGATAGCCATTTGCAGGGCCTCCAGTGTCAGCATGGTATCGAGTCCGGTGGAGACGGCATATCCAATTACCCGCCAGGAGTAGGCGTCAAGTATCGCTGCCAGGTAGACAAAGCCGGCATTGATGCGGATATACGTGATGTCAGCCAGCCATACCTGATTCAAATGGTTAATAACCATCCCCTTGATGAGATTGGGATACCTGGGGAAGTGGTGGTGGCTATCTGTAGTCCTCACCCACTTCCGTTTAACCCGGCAGAGAAGTTCGCTCTCACGCATCAACCGCAGCACCCTCTTGTGATTTACTTGCCGTCCCTCGTACTTCAGCCGATAAGCGACCCGGCGGTAACCATATCGGGGGAATTTAAGGCAGATAGCTTCAATACGGTCTTTCAAGTCAGCCTCTGCCTTCATCCAGCCAGGGCTCTTGGCTTTGGATTTGTAGTAGAAACTGCTTCTAGTAAGATTCATTAGCTGGCACCCCCACCGAATATTGCCGAGGAAGTGTTCCCACCTAGCGATGATTTCCCGTTTCTTCGAGACTGGCTGAGACTGTTCTGCAATCCCCTTTTTAGGAACTCATTCTCCAGGGTCAGTTTGCCCACCAACCGCTCCAGCTTCTCTATCCTGTCCCTGAGAGCTGCCTCCTCGGTCGGCTCATTACTAAACTTGCCCCGACTGTAGTGCTTCTTCCACTGATAAAGAACGCTCGATGAAATGTTATACCTGCGGCAAATCTGTGCCGGTCGGCTTTCACCACTTAGAAGCTCCTCAACTACACGACGCTTAAACTCTAGACTGAAACTTCTTTGATTCCTCATGGCAGGTCCTTTCTCTCCTCCATTATAGGATATTCTGACCCTGCCAAACCCTCCTAACCTCAAGTGTCCAGTTTCAGGGGTTCACTCCAAGCACCTAATGCATGTAAAAATAAAAAAAACTAAAAAACTACCATAGCTTTTTAGATTCTAGCGATTTATACAAGCATTTTTTCCGCCACTCCTGAGCTAAAGGGAATAACCTGTATTGCCCCTAAATTAGCGTATCATATTGCCCTCCAGCCAAGGGTATGATATGATACTACCGTGACCAAAAAGTCAGGGCGTTTAGCCCAGGCGAACCACGTAGACACCGCAAGGTGCCCCCAAGTGGGTAAAGTGGTCGCCGACTTTTTGGTCACACAAAAGAAGGTGCCTAGCCCGCAAGGGGGCTTTTAATGACCGGTGCAGACTTCAAGAAAGAACCGAGCTTCAGCTATGCCCCCTCAAGTTAGGGTTAAGGACGCCCAACAGTGAATTTGGAGACGAAAGTGGCAAAATGCCCTAACTGTGGCCAACAAAGCAAAGGCGATTTCTGCCAATGGTGTGGTTACCCTTTACCTAGTAAATCAGGCAGAAGAATGAGCAAGCGGTTCTTAATTCTAATTGTGCTCGCAGTCATCAGTGGTATTAGTGCTGGCTATGCTATTTTGGGGAGTCATCCAGCGCATGTTCCGCAGCCAAATCCACCCATGTCAAGTCCGAGGGCGCCAGAATCCGCAGCCGAGGTGTCTCCCATCGCTCCCTCCAACCTAACAGCTGAGGCGGTATCACAAAGCCAAGTTAAGCTACACTGGTTTGATAATTCCAATAATGAGGAGGGCTTCAGGATATACCGTGATAATAATCTTCTGGCAACTGTCGGGGCAAACGTTACCACCTATCAAGATACACATTTAGAGCCAGCCACTACCTACCAGTATGTGGTAAAAGCCTACAACCAAGCTGGAGAATCTGGGGCTTTGTTATGCACTGTAAGGACACCAAATCCGCCAATTACAGTGACGCTAGAAAGAATAGGAGTCTATGATAACGGGGAGTCTTGGCTAAGGGAGCTATTCAATGAGGGTGAGGTCTATTTATATATTGTTGTTTATGATGGAAAGAAGACCACAGAAGAGATGCGATTCCCTCAACAAGAAGGTAAATACTACGAATTGGCGGAGAATGAAATTGTAGATATCGGGGCTATCATCTTCTCTACTGATGAGGTTGGGGATTCTCTTACAATAACCGCTATAGGCTATGAGAATGACGGGGATGATTTTGAATTATTCGTTTATGAGGCACTTACAGGAGCTATGTTATCAAATACG
>Ga0315314_1003920_pt1 | contig 11414 bp, 10 predicted proteins | sample TDP9_MG_FD_203631 | JGI IMG/M metagenome (GOLD analysis project Ga0315314, IMG submission 203631) | Freshwater sediment microbial communities from Lake Towuti, South Sulawesi, Indonesia - TDP9 | ecosystem: Environmental > Aquatic > Freshwater > Lake > Sediment | place: Indonesia: South Sulawesi...
CCCCTGCCTGGCAAGGCCATGCGGGTATGTACGTAGGGATTGCGGTACTGTTTGCGCAAGGTATGGAGTGCGGCCGTTTCGTCCGATGATGTGAGGCCGTCTTGTGCGGCCTGGTTGATGAGGTCTACAAAACGCGCCTTGTCGACTCTCTTGTGCTGATTAAGCCATTCACCGCCACATCTGTAATGGGCTCGTAGCATCTCCTCTAAGGTAAGCTGGCTCATCATGATGGTTGCCACAAAAGCGCCGACATACCAGCAAAGTCTTGCTTCTTCATAGTACTCGTACGCGAGGACATGAGCGGGAAAAGGCCGCGGGTCTTCGTTCGATAGCAAAAACCGTAGGCGTTCCAGACGCCCACTATAGGCGCGCCTATTCGCTTGCCGGATTAGCCGGGCTAGTTGCTGGGTGGTGTACTGTCGGCGCATCTCTACATTGCTCCTAAATGGTATGGGCCATGTTATCTCAGTACAAGCATAACTGGTTCATCTCGATTGCTCGCTTGATGGCCTGCATGCCCTTTCCGATGGGAAGCCCAGCGAATGGAGACAAAACTCGAGCAGGCGTCCCAGCGAACGCTGCTCCCACAATGACGCGATATTCCTTCCCTCCGAGTGCAACTACTGTCTCGAAGGAGTCGAGAGCCATTGCTCGGACCTGCTCGCGCAAGGTGGCGATGGTCACTGGATTCGTCGATTTCTTCTTGAACGTTACGTTGTATGGACCAGGGATGAGAAAGTCAGGGCATATAAACCCATACTTCGCGCTCAAGATGACCCACCGCTGGCCAAACCGTTCGGCGTACTCCCTGTTAACTTTGAAAGGTGCCCCGGTATAGGTTTCGCGAGCTAGCATAGGCCCCAGGTTGGGACTCTTGTCCCATATTTTTCCTTGCCCGCAGGGCACAACGACGAGTATCCCTTTCATCTCTGTCCCTCGGTATGTGCGAAGCAGGTGCGGGCGGCGAGGATGGTGTTGGTCATCGTTTGACGCCCATGGCCAGGGCGACCAGGTCGGCCATCTGCCGGAGGCGGCTTTCGGAGAGGCGTCGCGGCGAGACCGGGAGCTTGCCTTCAAACAGGGATTTGTCCAGCACGTGGATGTTTTCGCACTTGGCGATCGAGCGGTGGGGCAAACCCGTTTCGCCCGGGGCAAGCTCCAGATGCGTTTCGTACCGCTTGGGAGAGGTCGAAAAAGGGATGACCAAGACGTCTTCTCCGTAGCGGTTGCGCGCTTCGATGGACACGATGACGACCGGGACAGGTCGCTTATGAGGGTCACCTGGAACTTCGACGAAGTAGATCGCACCGCGCTCGGGCATGGGTTACTCTCGCGGAAGGGTTTTGGCCGCCTGCGCCGTGGCAAAGCGGGCCCAGGCCCGCTGCTCGGCTCGCTCTTCATCGGAGAGACTCAAATAGTAGGCTTTGGCCCGTTCCTCTAAGAGTTGCCGCCAGAGTAGCTCCTCCAGCGCCGCGGAAAAGGAAGAGATTCCTGCCTGGCGCTGATATTCAGCCACGCGTTTGATGAGCTCTGGGGCGAGCGTGGCGCTCACCTTTTCTCGCCGGCGTTCAACTGTTCGAGCCATAGGAATCCTCCTTGGGTCTTACTTATTGTCCGACAAGTGTCGGATAAATGTCAAGGCTCAATCTGAGCTCATAAAGGCTTGGCGGGCGGCGAGGATGGTATTGGTGTGGATTTGGATGGTGTCTGCGAGTTGGCGGGCCCCTCGACTGCGCTCGGGACAGGCTCGGGGTAAACTGCGCCGCCGGCGAAGCTGATAGCGAGCTGGCTACCGGGTTGCAGCATGGCTAGTCGCCACCGAGGGTCTTTTCTTTAAAGGCTTCCCGAGCGGTGATGATTGTATTCACGTGGATTTGGACGGTGTCCTCCACCCGCCGGGCATAACCACCGGCAAAAGTGACGGCGATGGGGATGCAGCGGTCGCGGGCAGCTTCGAGCACGATGCGGTCGCGCTGGGCCAAGCCTTCCATGGTCAGGGCAAGGCCGCCGAGTTGGTCTTCGCGGTAAGGGTCGGCGCCGGCGAGGTAGAAGATCAGGTCAGGGTTCGGGTGTCCCGGAACCTCAGGGGCTAAAGCCCCTGACATGCGGGGGCCGGGTTCGGCACGACTGTCCGCTCGAGGCGGATGCGCCTCGGGCGCAAAGTCGTGCCCTGACGAAGCATCGGCAAGGCATTGGGCAAACTCTTTGAACGCGCGGTCGAGGGCCTGGCGGAGCAGGCGCAAGTAGTCGGCGTCGGGGATGCGGTCGGGGAGGCCGATGTCGAGGTCGGAGGGTGGCTTGGGGAAGGGGAAGTTGTTCTCCTGGTGCATGGAGAGGGTGTACACGGTAGCGTCGCCAGCAAAGATGGCGGCAGTGCCGTTGCCCTGGTGGACGTCAAGGTCAACGATGAGCGCGGTTTCGATGGCGTGGTCGAACTGGAGGCGGCGAATGGCTACGGCGACATCGTTGATAGCGCAGAAGCCTTCGCCGTGGTCGGCGAAGGCGTGATGGAAGCCGCCGCCGAGGTTGATGGCGCAGCGGTCGCTGAGTGCGCGTTGCGCGGCCAGGGTGGAGCCGCCGGCCGATAGCCAGAACGCCCGCACCAGTTGCGGCGAATAGGGCACCTCCAGCCGCAGAACCTCAAACACGTTTAGCTTGCCCTGCTTCAGCTTGCGCGTCCACTCCTGGGTGTGCACGCGCAGGATGTCTTCGTCCGGTGCTGGCGCGGGCTCGAGGAATTCGTCCGGCGTGGCGATGCCTTCTTTGAGGCATTTATCACGGATCAACTTGTACTTGACGGCAGGGAAGACGTGGCTGCCGAGGTGCAGGTCGTAGTCAGCCGAATAGATGAGCTTGAAGGGCAGCATAGCCGGGCCTGCCTGCGGTAGGCAGGCAAACATTTTAGCACTGGAAGGCCGAGATTCTTCGCCCGTACGCCCATAGGGGCGGGGGTCTCCCCGGCCTCAGAATGACCGAGCTACGTAGGCCTGAAGGCGCGGAGAGGAGCGCGGGCGCTGGCGACGCGGAGGCAGAAAAGCCCGCGGCAGGGGAAAGAAATGGAGTAGAATAACGGCGGTTATTCTAGGCCTGGCGAGCCGTCCACACGCAGAAGACAATGAAGGCTCAGGTCTATGTAACGCTGAAGAAGACGGTGCTTGACCCGCAGGGCAAGACGATCCTGGCGGCGCTGGCTTCGCTCGGCCACCAGGCGGTCAAAGAGGTGCGGCAAGGAAAAATTTTCGAAATTGAACTCGCTGGGCTCAGCCCTAGCGACGCGCAGAAGGAGATCGAGCAAATTGCGCGCGCTGTGCTCACCAATCCAGTCATCGAAGAGTTTCGCTACGAGCTGGAAGAATGACGAAACTCGAAAAGCGAAACTCGAAAAGCGGCTCTTCCTGTGACGAGTTCCGATTTTCGCGGCACGGAGTACTAAGATGTGTGGGATAGTCGGTTACATCGGCAAGAAGCGCGTGGTACCGGTCTTGCTGGACGGGCTGAAGCGGCTGGAGTACCGCGGCTACGACTCGGCCGGCATCGCGGTAGTGACCGACAAGGGTGAGCTGCATATCCGGCGCTGCCAGGGCAAACTACGCAACCTAGAAGAGGCGATTCGGTTGCAGCCACTCGACGGCAGCTACGGCGTCGGGCACACGCGCTGGGCGACCCATGGCCGGCCGACGGAGGAAAACGCCCATCCGCATCGTGACTGCCAGGGCAACATCGTGGTCGTCCACAACGGCATCATCGAAAATTATCTAGCGCTGAAGCAGCAGCTCAGCGCCGAAGGCCACAAGTTTGTAACTGAAACCGACACCGAAGTCATCGCGCACTTAGTGGAGAAGTACAGCACTAGACCTCAGGGGCTAAAGCCCGCTAGGGCGGAGGAGGATGTCGCGGCTGAAGCCGCGACCCACAAGACAGCAACCTCTGAGGAAGAGAGCGTGCCGCTGGAAGAGGCGGTGCGGCGCGCGGTAAGAGAACTGGGCGGAGTGTTTGCCATGGCGCTGCTCTCCACCCGCGACCGCAACAAAATCGTCGCTGTGCGCTCGGGGCCACCCGCCGTGATTGGCCTGGGCCAGGACGAGTACTTCGTGGCCAGCGACATTCCCGCCATCCTCTACCACACCCGCGATGTCTTCTTTCTGGCTGACGGCGACCTGGCCGTGCTCACCCCGGAGGGCGTGCGCCTGATGGACTTCGCCGGCCAGCCCGTCACCCGCGACATTACCCACATCACCTGGGACCCCATCCAGGCCGAAAAAGGTGGCTTCAAGCACTTTATGCAGAAGGAAATCTTCGAGCAGCCGCGCGCAGTGCGCGACACCCTGCTCGGGCGCGTGGCGCGCGACTCCGGCCAGGTCTTCCTGGAAGAAACGGACATCACCCCGGAGGAGTTTCGCAGCTTCCGCGACATCAAACTGGTCGCCTGCGGCACCTCCTGGCACGCGGCCTTGGCCGGCAAGTTTATGCTCGAACGCCTGGCCCGCATGCCCTGCGAGGTAGATTACGGCTCTGAATACCGCTACCGCGACCCCATCATTGATAATCGTACCTTGACCATCATTATCAGCCAGTCGGGCGAAACTGCCGACTCCATCGCCGCCCAGCGCGAGGCGAAGCTGAAAGGGTCAAAGACCCTGGCAATTTGCAACGTCGTGGGCTCGATGGTTGCCCGCGAAGCCGACGGCACCCTCTACACCCATGCCGGCCCGGAGATTGGCGTTGCTTCGACAAAAACTTTTTTGACGCAACTGGCCGCGCTTTACATTCTCGCCCTCTACTTGGCGCAGGTGCGCGGCCTGCTTACCCCGGAGCAATCGAAGCCGTTGCTCGACGAGCTGCTGAAGATCCCGGCTAAGCTCGAACACATCCTCCAGCGCGATGACGAAATTGAAGAGATCGGCCGGCGCTTCTTCCGCTGCGGCGACTTTCTCTTCCTCGGCCGCGGCATCCACTATCCCATCGCGCTCGAAGGCGCCCTAAAGCTCAAAGAGATTTCCTACATCCACGCCGAAGGCTATCCCGCTGGCGAGATGAAGCACGGGCCGAATGCCCTGATTGACGAAAACCTGCCGGTGGTGGTGCTGGCCACCGTTGACCGGCGCGAGCCAGACTCGGTCATCCGCTATGAGAAGACAGTCAGCAACATCAAAGAGGTGAAAGCGCGGGACGGCATCGTCATCGCGCTGGTCACCGAAGGCGACGAGCAGGTACGCGAGGCTGCCGACCACGTCTTCGAAATTCCACCGACTGGCGAGCTGCTCTATCCCATCTTGGAAGCGCCCCCGCTGCAATTACTTGCCTATCACATCGGCGTCCGGCGCGGCTGCGACGTTGACCAACCACGCAATTTGGCGAAGTCAGTCACGGTTGAGTGACTGGCAGGCCAAATTGCCCTGAGCTCGTCGAATGGGCAACCTAGCCAAAAGCGTTACGGTCGAATAAGCTCAGCCACTTAGCCTGAGCGTCTCGAATGACAAGGCTGCCGCAGGCTAGTGAAAAATGAACTTATGATCGGCGCCTATCGTAGTTTCTACCAGAAGGAGAACTCCATGCGCTGGGGCTTTTCAGTTTTGGTTTTGACCCTGTTTACACTCGTCGCTTGCCATCCGCTGCCGGTAGCGCGTGAGGGGCCGAGCGAAAAAACTTTGACTTCACGGAACCGCTGGAGCCTGGCGGGCGCGTTGAGCTCAAAGCTTATAAGGGCGAAATTCGCATTCGCACCTGGGAGCAGCCGCAGGTAACGGTGCACGCCGTGGTGCGGCCAGGCAGCGAGTTCTTCCCCGATGAGCGCTGGCGCGCTACCAGCGTCGAGGTCAGCCGCTGGGGAAACACTATCCGCATCCGGTCGCGCACCGAGCGTGGCCCACGCATTGTGATTGGCTTTTACGGCGAGTCCGAGCCTTACGTGGACTACGACATTCAACTGCCGCGACGCGTCCAGCTCGAACTCGATGACTACAAGTCCCACACGGTTATCAACGGTCTGGAAGGAGGGCTCCGGTTCAATACCTACAAAGGCGACGCTGAGGTCAGCGAGTTTCGCGGTCACTTCGACCTAGAGACTTATAAGGGCAACATCCGCCTCGAGCTCGTTGACCTCACGGAGCCGTCCACGGTCGAGACCTACCGCGGCGAGGTTGACCTGCGCGTGCGCGGCGATACCTCTTTTCGCTTTGAAGCCGACCTCGGCCGACACGCTGAACTCGACACCGACTTCGAACTCACCACTTTCGCGCGCCGGCGTGAGCAGCGCTTGCTGGGTCAAGTGGGCACGGGCGCGGGGCCACTGCTGCGCCTGAAGAGCTACCGCGGCTACTTTCGCCTGCGCCGCTAGCTGGGCACGCAACCAGCGTGCCTATAGCGGCGCTTCTGTTTCAGTTGCAAAGTTTTTGATCAGGAATTGAGCGCGGCTGCGAAGCGGGCGAGTAGGACGCCGCGGTCAGCCAGCGTACAGAAGGCCGACTCGAAGGCGGTGCGCGCGACGCTGATCAAGTCGTCGCGGGTAAGCCCCAGTTGCAGAGCGCGAGCGTACTCAGCGTTCAGCGAGGTAGCAAACAAGCCGGGATCATCTGTGTTTAGCGTAACGCGCAGGCCGCGCCGGTAGAAGTCGGCTAGCGGATGCGCCGCTAAGTCGTCTGTGCCGCACTGGAGGCGGAGTGCGCCGGTACGCCGATTGCTTTCTAAACACACTTCCAGCGGAATTTGCGCTTGGGCCAGGTAGTCGAGCAGTTCCGGGTCGCGGCAGGCGGCCAGGGCGTGGCCGAGGCGCTCGGCGCCTAACTGGCGTAAAGCGGCCCAGATGCTTTCGGGGCCAGCGGTTTCGCCGGCGTGTACGGTGACGCGGAGCCCGGCAGCGCGCACCAGGTCAAAAGCTTCGCGGAAGCGCGCTGGCGGCGCGGTCTGCTCATCGCCGCCGATGCCGAAGGCGACCACGCCGGCATCCTTCCAGGCGATGGCGCGGCGAGCGACATCGAGGACATGTTGGGGGCCGAAGTTGCGCACGGCATCAAAAATCCAGCGTACCTCAACCGGAAATTGCGGGTAAGCTTTCTCGTACTCCTCCTGCAGGGCGACGAAGACGGCGTCGAGGTCTTGCCGCTTCCACAGCACCACCCCGGCAGCGAGCGTAATCTCCGCGTAGAGCACATTCTGCGCGTGCAAGCGGCGCAATAGCTCGTGCAGCAGCAAGGCGTAGTCGGCGGGCTGCTGCAATTGCTCACTCACCCACTTGAAGGCGAGCAGGAAGCCAAGAAAGTCGCGATAGGCGTAGCGCTTCTGCACGCGTGCCAAAGTCTCCTGGTGCTGGCCGTTGCGCTGCGCCAGTTCCAGGGCCATCTGCGGGTCGAGGCTGCCTTCCAGGTGCAGGTGCAGCTCCGCCTTCGGCAAGCGCGCCAGCCACTGCGGTACTTCAAGCATAGTTTTTGCGCCTAGCGGCTAGTTGCTGGGAACGCCTTTCGCGTACAGACTCGACATAGGCTAGTGAGCTGCGAGTAGAAAGCAAGCTAGTGGGGCAGGCTGGGACTGCCGGCGTTGACCCAAGCTGTGTACCAGTAGGAGCCGATGTCCTGGCTGGCGTGCGTGAGTTGGCGGATGAGAATGGCTCCAGCTTGGTCGTAGAAGGTATCGTAGTAAGCATCGTTGTAATCGGGCTGTTCAGCGCGGGCTTGGCTGTCGGCGAGCAAGATGTTGTCCACCCAGGTGTGGGCTTCGAGCACCATGCCAAAGGCATACTCTGTGGGGTCGGCGATCTTGAAGGCGCCAGCGGGCCGAATGATGAAGAACATCTGGTAGCGCTCGACGAGGCTCTGCGCGTAACGCGCGTCCACGCCGACCTGCCCCGTGCGGCTGCCGTCAAAGTTCTGCGTGGTGTTGAAGGGGTCGTGCGCCTCGGCTACATAGTGCGCCAGCAGCGCCGCCTGCTGCACGATGCGTTCGGGGTCACCAGCCTTGAAGGCCTCCTGCAAACGCAGGCTGTAGAGGCCAATCTGCCAGGGCAGCGTGCCCCGCTGAGTCAAGCGTTGGCGACCGTACTTGCGCAGTGCCGCGTCGTAATTGCGGGGTAAGGCAGCGAAGGGGAATTCGCCGTAGGCATCCAGACGAATATAGCCATGATAGAGCTGCTTGCGGTCGCCTTCGTCCCAGCGGCTAGGGTCACTTGCCAACGTGGCGATCTCGTACCGATGAGCTTCGAAGAAACTGCGCAGGGGATAAGGCAAGGCATCCATGCCTTTATTAGTGACTAGGCGCGCGCCCGTCGCTTCCCAACCCGCCGTCGGCTGCGCCAGTAGCAGTAGTAGCGCCATAGCGAGGGCAGGCTTGCGGGCGTGTCCTCCCCCGCTACCACTAGCAGTCATGCGTGCGTGTTTCATTCAGGTTGCGTCAGCGCGCCTCTAGCGTTGATGCAGTTCGCTCCGCTGGCGGCTGTAAGCAAAATAGATGACCAGCCCGATCATCAGCCAGACTACAAAGCGTACCCAAGTTACCAAGGGTAAGGAAGTCATCAGGATTACGCAACAGAGAATTCCCGCCAGCGCTACCCAAGGCATGCCCGGCACGCGGAAGGGCCGGCGCAACTCCGGGCGGCGTCGCCGCAGCACCCATACTCCCGCGCAGACCAAGGCAAAGGCAAACAGGGTGCCGATATTGGAAAGTTCCGCTAGCTCGCCAATATCCCACAGCCCCGAGGGAATCGCCACCACGAAGCCCGCGATCCAGGTGCTGATATGCGGCGTGCGGAAGCGTGGATGCACGGCCGAGAACGCCCCCGGCAGCAAGCGGTCGCGCGACATCGCAAACCAGATGCGTGCTTGGCCGAGCTGATAGACTAACAGCGAACTCACCATCCCGCACACGGCGCCGATCGAGACCCAGCGCGACATCCCGCGCAGGCCGAGCTGGTTCAAAGCGCTCGCTACGGGCGCATCCGGGTCGAGCGTTTTGTAGTTCACGATGCCCGTCAGCACCACCGCCACCGCGACGTAGAGCACCATAGTGAGCAAGAGCGTCATCAACAGCCCGAAGGGCATATCGCGCTGTGGCTGCCGACACTCCTCCGCCGCCGTGGAGACTGAATCGAAGCCGATGTAGGCGAAGAATATCAGCGCGGCTCCGGTCAGCACCCCTTGCGCTCCGTTCGGCGCAAACGGCCGCAGGTTATCTACTTCGACGTACTTCGCCGCCCCCACCACAAAGACCAGGATGGCTACCACCTTGATTATTACCATCACCGTGTTTGCGCCGACGCTTTCCCGGATGCCGATCACCAGCAGCACGGTCAGCAACATCACGATCAAGAAGGCGGGGACGTTGAACACGGCCCCAGTTGCCGCGCCGCCGCTGAAGACGGGTTTGCTGAGCGCCAGCGGCAAGTTGATACCCCAGCCGCGCAGGATGCTGTCGAAGTAAGCAGAGAAACCCACCGCCACTGCCATGTTGCTCACAGCATATTCCAGAATCAGGTTCCAGCCCACCACCCAGGCTACGAGCTCGCCCAGCGTGGCGTAAGTGTAGGTGTAAGCGCTCCCAGCCACAGGAATCATGGCGGCGAGTTCGGCGTAGCAGAGAGCCGCAAATGAGCAGGCAATCGCCACCACCACGTAGCTGAGCGCCACCGCCGGCCCGGCTCCCGGCCGCCCCGCGATACCCACTGCTTCGCTGCCGTGCAGCAGCAGGTCGAGTAAGGGCGCGTGGAGAACGGACTTTATCGCTACCGCCTTGCCCATCGCGGCTGTGCCCGACAGCACCCACACCCCGGTGCCAATCACCGCCCCGATACCCAGCGCCACCAGACTCCACGGCCCGAGGACTTTCTTCAGACGGTGGCTAGGCTCTTCGGTCTCTGCCAGCAACCGGTCAATGCTTTTTGTCCGCCAAAGCTGAGAGCTCACACGTCTCCTTTCGTCGGCAATTCAATTCAGCCCACTCGTTCCAGCCCCGCATAGCGCGCCACCAATTTTTTCCGCCCGTAGCCGGGAAAGCTGACCACAATCTTGCGGTCGGGGCCTTGGCCATCAATGCCGATAACAGTTCCGGTGCCGAAGCGCGGATGCTGCACCGCGCAGCCGAGTGGGAACTGGGGATCGTGTTGCTGGCGCAGCGGTGGCTCCACGTCCCATTCTTCGCGCCGCCGCTGACCGCGGCGGCGTGATTCCCAACGGTGTTCTTCCACGGGTTCGTACACCCATTCGCCTGACGTGGCTGGCGCGCCGATGCGCTCCAGCAACGCCGCTGGAATTTCGCCTAGGAAGCGCGAAGGCTCGCTCGCTTCACCGCCGAGTCGCCGTGGCCGCAGCACCCGCGTCAGGAAAAGCTCATTCTGGGCGCGCGTCATCCCTACGTAGCAAAGTCGGCGCTCTTCTTCAACTTCGGCGTCGCTGCCCAGCGCGCGGACGTGCGGGAAGACACCTTCTTCTAAGCCGGTCAGAAAGACCACCGAAAACTCGGTTCCTTTGGCGCTGTGCAGAGTGAGCAAGGTGACGGGCGCACTCGGGTCGTACTCGTCGGCATCGGCGACCAGCGCCGCGCGGTCAAGAAACTCTTCCGGCGGCTCACCCTGTTCCTCGCTTTGCCGCGCCGCCTCGATTAGCTCCTGCAAGTTTTCCAAGCGCGAGAGCGCCTCCGGCGTCCGTGCCTGGCGCAGTTTGTCCTCATACCCGCTCTCGCGCAGGATGAATTGCAGCACAACTGACAACGGTTCGCGCGTAAGTTCCTGCTGTATGCGTTCGAGGAGCTCGCGGAAGGCGCGTAAGGCCTGCGCGGTGCGTGCTGGCAGTCCGGTGCTTGGCGACCTTGCCACGGCCGTCAGAGCTTCCCACAACGACACAGCGTAGGCTTGACTGTACTCGACCATAGCTTCCAGCGTCGCCGCGCCCAGGCCGCGTGTCGGCACATTCAGAATCCGCAGCAGGCTCAAATTATCGCCAGGATTGCGTGCTAGGCGCACATAAGCGAGCAGGTCTTTCACCTCGGCGCGTTTGTAGAAGCTGAAGCCGCCGACCACGCGATAGGGAATGGCGTAGCGACGTAGCGCCTCCTCAAACAGCCGCGACTGCGCGTTGGTGCGATAGAGCACGGCGATGCGTTCAGCGCGGTTCTCGCCTCGGTAGCGCCAGATAGTTTCGGCTACAAACTGCGCTTCCTCGGTCGCTTTCACGGCCTCGTAGAGCTGCACCTTCACGCCTGCTTTGCGCGCGCTCCAGAGCACTTTGCCTTTGCGCGCTAGGTTGTGGCTGATGAGCGCGGTAGCGGCGTCGAGGATGGGTTGCGTAGAGCGGTAGTTCTGCTCCAGCAGGATCAGCCGCGTACCGGGATAGTCCTGCTCAAAGCGAAAGATGTTGCCGTAGTCCGCGCCACGCCAGCCGTAGATGGACTGGTCTTCATCGCCCACCACGCAGACGTTTTGGTGCGCTTGC
>Ga0315314_1003921_pt1 | contig 11411 bp, 15 predicted proteins | sample TDP9_MG_FD_203631 | JGI IMG/M metagenome (GOLD analysis project Ga0315314, IMG submission 203631) | Freshwater sediment microbial communities from Lake Towuti, South Sulawesi, Indonesia - TDP9 | ecosystem: Environmental > Aquatic > Freshwater > Lake > Sediment | place: Indonesia: South Sulawesi...
TTGGTTTGTCCGGTGGACTGCTGCGTTCCCGACCCGGAGCACGAGGAGTCCCGGGAGGAACTCCTGGCCAAATTCAAGAAGATGTACCCGGACAAGGAGCCCAAGGTTTAAACCGTCGCCAAGGTGCAGCAGCCTGGCGAGGCGAATGGTGTCAATTTGAAAGCCCCAAAGGCCAAGGTCGCGGGAGCGGCTTCCTCTGGGGCTTTCCTTTGGAAAGGCTCTGATGACTATAGATCGCCTGCTAGCCATAGATGTAGGGGCTAGGACACAGGATATCCTCCTCTTCGAGAGTGACAATCCGATGGAGAACTGCGTCAAACTAGTCCTCCCCTCTATGTCCATTATTGTGGCTCAGAAGATCAAAGAGGCCACCGCCCAGGGGGAAGATATCTTCCTGGTGGGGAACCTCATGGGGGGCGGCCCCAACGTCAGCGCCCTCAAAGCCCACCTTAGGAGAGGCTACCGCATCTTTGCCACCCCCTTGGCGGCCAAGACCATCCGGGACGACCTCAACGAGGTTAGGTCTATGGGGGTGGAGATAGTGGAGGAACGTCCAGATAACGCTATGGTCATCGAGACCCGAGACGTCGATCTTCGCTCCCTGGGAAGAGCCTTAGCCCTCTTCAATCTAGAACTTCCCAGAGAGTACGCCATCGCCGTCCAGGACCACGGCGAAAAGCCCGGCATCAGCCAACGGAGGTTTCGCTTCCAACAATGGGAGAGGTTCGTGAAGGGTGGAGGCCAATTGGCGAGCCTGGCCTACCGGGAGGTACCCCCTTATCTCACCCGTATGAAGGCTGTGCAACAGGATGCCCCGGGCTCTTTGATGATGGATACCGGTTCGGCAGCGATGTGGGGTGCTCTTTGCGATGAGACGGTGGCCGCACGACAAGATGAAGGCCTCATCGTGGTCAACGTGGGCAATCAGCACGTCCTCGCTGTCCTAGTGAAAAGGGAGAGGGTCTGGGGGCTCTTCGAGCATCATACGGTATTGATGAACAAAGAGAAACTCGTTAATCATATCGAGCGGCTGCGCCAAGGGCTCTTGACCAACGACGAGGTCTATGAAGATGGCGGCCACGGGGCTTTCATCCACCCCGATTACAAAGGCCCTTTTCAGTTCGTGGCCATCACCGGGCCCAACCGGCGGATGGCTCAAGGGTTAGGCTACATGGCCGTGCCCTACGGCGATATGATGCTCACCGGCTGCTTTGGCCTGGTGGCCGCGGCCAAAAGAACCCTCCAGGGGGAAGATCGCTAATTGCTAGGGAGAGCCTTCCAGTGCCTAATCACTCGATAGGGAGAATGTGATGCCCCACGGGTATAAGGGTCGAATCTTGCGCCTCGATCTCACAAGCGGGGATAAGGTGGTGGAAGAACCAGGAGAGATCTTCTATCGACGCCACTTGGGAGGATGGTCCCTAATAGCCCATTACCTTCTAAAGGAGTTAAAGCCAGGCATAGAGCCTCTCGGGGAGGAGAACAAATTGATCTTCGCTTGCGGGCCTATCACCGGAGCCCCCATAGCGGGGAGCGGTCGTAACGCCGTGGGTGGTAAATCGCCCCTCACCAACCTCTTTGGAGAGGCAGATGTGGGAGGCTATTGGGGAGCAGAACTCAAGAGGGCCGGATATGATGCCATAATTGTGGAGGGCCGGGCGAAGAAGCCGGTCTTTATCTGGATCCACGACGACCAAGTGGAGATCCGAGACGCTTCCCATCTCTGGGGTCGCCCCACCGCTCCGGTCCAGGGGGCCATCCAAAAGGAACTGGACGACCCCCTCATCAGGGTGACCCAAATCGGGCCGGCCGGGGAGAGGCTAGTCCGGTTCGCCTGTGTAGTAAACGACCTCCACCATTTTGCTGGCCGTACGGGGATGGGAGCGGTGATGGGCTCCAAGAACCTCAAGGCTATCGCCGTGCGAGGAAAGGAACCGCTCCCCATCGCCGACCCGGAAGGGCTCCGCGCCATCTCCCGCTGGCTCCTGGAGAACTACATAGACCTGGAAGGGGGACTTCACGATGACGGCACCGCGGGTGGGGTGGAGTACCTCAACAAGAAAGGGGGGCTCCCTACCCGAAACTTCCAATCCGGCTCCTTCGAGGCGGCGGAGGCCATCGCCGGCTCCACCATGACCGATACCATTCTGGTGGGAAGAAAAGGGTGTTTCTCCTGTGCCATCCGTTGTAAACGGCGGGTGGCCGCTGAGGAGCCATACGAGGTCGACCCTAACTATGGGGGGCCCGAATACGAGACCGTCGCCGCCTTAGGCTCCAATTGCGGAGTCGGCGACCTAGTGGCCATCGCCAAGGGGAACGAACTCTGCAACGCTTATGGGTTGGACACCATCTCCACTGGGAGCGCCATCGCCTTCGCCATGGAATCTTTCGAGCAGGGGCTCATCACCCTGAAGGAGACCGAAGGGTTAGAGTTGACTTTCGGCAACGCTCCGGCCATGATAGAGATGGTAGAGAGGATCGCCCGTCGAGAGGGTCTGGGAGACCTCCTGGCGGAAGGGGTGAAGCGGGCAGCGGAAAGGATGAGGCCAGAAGCACAAAGGTATGCCTTACAAGTCAAGGGGCAAGAGATCCCCATGCATGAACCCCGTTGGAAACAGGGTCTGGGAGTAGGCTACGCTCTCTCGCCCACAGGAGCGGATCACAACCATAATCTGCACGATAGCATCTACACCAAGGAGAACCGTGCTATGCGGGAGATAAGAGCCCTGGGCATCCTAGAACCCTTGCCCGTCCATGACCTCAGTCCAGCCAAGGTTCGCCTCCTCTTCTACGTGACCAATTGGCAGATCCTCACTAATAGCCTGGGGCTCTGCTACTTCCTCCCCTACGATTTCCATCAAGTGCGGGATATCACAAGCGCCGTCGCCGGCTGGAACACCAGCCTCTGGGAACTCCTCAAGGTGGGGGAGAGAGGCCATCTGCTGGCCAGGGCCTTCAACGCTCGGGAGGGCTTAACTCCCGAGGATGACCGCCTCCCCCGCCGCTTCTTCGAGCCCCTGGGGCCAGGGACGCTCTCCCAGGAAGGGATAGCCCTCAACGAAAGAAAAGTGAAAGAGGCTATCTCTACCTACTATGCCATGGCCGGTTGGGATCCAGCCACCGGTATCCCCACCCGGGGAAGGCTAGAGGAGTTAGATATAGGCTGGGTGGCGGAGGAGTTAGCCCGGTGGGGAAAACTTCCCTGACCAGATGGGAAAATCCTCGTTACTATTAAGGTGTGGGGGAAGGGCTCAACTGAGGGGTAGGGGTGACCACGATGGGAGTAGGCGTGGGCGGAGGGGGTGGCGGCGAAAAAGAGCAGACGTAACTGGTAGCCATGCTGATAGCCACCAAAAGACCTAGGATGACAAAGATCATCTGCCCTGTAAGGCGCTTTTGACGTTTCCTCCGCGTCACTTTCTATTACTCCCGAATCAATTATACTACCACTCTTATCCTGAGACAAATATTGACATCCCTTCTGGGCGATATATGATTAAGTAGAGTGGATTTCGCATATTTGCAAAGGAGGGTTGGATGAGAGAGAAGGTAGCAAAAGCGTTGGAGACTATCAGGCCTTACCTCCAATTCGATGGCGGAGATATCGAACTCCTGGGGGTTACCAACGACGGAGTGGTGCGGGTTCGGCTGCTGGGAGCCTGTGGCGGCTGTCCTTTCTCCCAATATACCGTGCAAATGAACGTGGAGAAACGGCTCAAAGAAGAGGTGCCAGGGGTTAAAAAGGTCGAGGCGATACCCTAGAGGCAGGAAAGAGAAGGGATGATGACCAAGGAAGAGCGGATTAGGGCTGCTTTCAAAAGGGTGGCTCTAGATCGGGTTCCCGTCGCCCTATGGCGCCATTTCCCTGGTGACGATCAAAACCCTGAGCGCCTGGCTCAGGCCACCTTGGCCTTCCAGGAGCGTTTCGACTTCGATTTCATCAAAGTGAGCCCCTCCAACGCCTTCTGTGCCGCCGATTGGGGATCAAAAACCATATACCGGGGCAGTGAAAATGGCACAAGAGAATATATCGAATATGCCATCAAGGAGGCCGAAGGTTGGCAGAGGCTGAAACCCCTCGATGTGACCAGAGGGGTTTTAGGAGGGCAACTGAAGTGCCTTCGCCTCCTTCACCGGGAGATCGGGAGGCGAGTTCCCTTCATCCAGACGGTCTTTAACCCCCTGATGGTAGCCAAGTATCTAGCCGGCCCGGAGTTCATCGTCCATCTACGTCGCTATCCCCAAGAGTTCGAGAGCGCCCTTTCGGTTATAGGGGAGACCATGAGCGACTTTGCTCGAGAGGCGATCAGAGCCGGAGCCGACGGCATCTTTCTCGCGGTCCAACACGCCTCTTATGATCTCCTCAGCGAAAGCGAATACCGCCAATTCGGCACCCCCTACGACCTCCAGATATTGGAAGCCGCCTCAGACGGCTGGTTCAACCTCCTCCATATCCATGGCCAAAAGATCATGTTCGACCTCTTATCTAACTATCCCGTCCAAGCGGTCAACTGGCACACCCGAACTACACCACCTACCCTAAGGGAAGCCCAAGGCCGCTTCTCAGGCGCCCTAGTGGGGGGCCTAGGGAGGTGGGATCCCCTCGTTTACGGGAGCCCTGAAGATGTGAAGGCCCAAGTGAAAGAGGCCATCGCCCAAACTGAAGGACGAGGGCTCATCATAGGCCCGGGCTGCGTCGTCCCCATCACCGCGCCGGAGATGAACATAAGAGCGGCTAGAGAAGCGGTCGAACTCCCCACCGATTGTAGATAGGCCGTTGCTCTTGGCCCTGACGGCGAGATGTAGCGGTCTAGATAGAAGCTAACGCACAACGAGGACAGGGCAGGGGGCGTTTTCTACCACCTTGTCGGTTATGCTCCCCACGAAATAATGGCGCAGGCCTCTGGCAACTTGGGTAGAACCCATGACTACTAAGTCATAGCCCCCCTCTCCTATCTCCTGGAGGATTTCCTCGGTAGCAAAACCGTGCCTGAGTTTCATCCCCACCTCTATGCCCATCCCTCGTAGTACATCGTACTCTATAAAGAAATGGCGGGATTGAGGGATGCCTATTCCTGCGAACTCCTCCAGGCTGATCCTCTTCTTGTGGGCAAGATACCCCATAGTAAGAGGGTCGACGACGTGCAATAAGGTGGCCCTTGCCCCTGCCATTTGAAGGATTTTCCCCCCAAAGCGAGTGACCTCATCGGCGTGGCTCAGCCCACCGCTGCAGACGAGAGCCCTTTTCAAGGAGAAGGGCCTCTTCACCTTAACAATTAGAACGGAACTCTCCACGGCTCTCAATATGTGGCGCCAGGTAGGGCCTCTTAGGAATCTACTCCACCAAGCCCGGCCCAAAGAGCCCACCACCACTAGGTCGTATCTTTTCTCCCTTGTCTGCCGAACGAGTTCAGCCTGTGCCCTCCCTCGACGAGTGACAGTCTGAAAAGGTATCCCCTCTTCTTTTAAGAGCGAACGAACTTCCCCCGCCGCCTTGTCAACCCGCATCACCAATTCGGCTCGCTCCATGACCCCCAGGACGGTGACCTCCGACTCCAATACCCTGGCCAATTTCACCCCATAACAGGCCGCTATCTGGGCCTGCTCCGAACCGTTAATACAAAGAAGTATGCGCACATCCGCCTCCCAAATACCTTAGGCAAGGAAAAGGATACCCAAAATCGCCGAGGCGATAAGCACGGGGACAGCATCCAACCGAAAGACAAAAAGGGCGACAGCGCTAGCAGCCAAAAGAACCCATTGGGAGAGATCAAGATCACTTCCCAAGGCGAGGCTGGAGAGTCTAGTGGAGAGGGGTGTGAATTTAAGAGCAGAGAGGGCAAGGATTACGGCAATAGTTCCCATCCCCACCACAATCCACCGGGTCTTATCTAAGGGGGCTGCCTCTCCTAGAAGGCCGGCGAGTTTGACAGCGGTGAGAACCAAGATGACCACTACGGCTGGCAGAAGGCCTCTAACAAAGCCTTCCAACCAAGGCTGCCTTCCCAGCCTATCCAACAAGGTGGCAACGGTCAGCATGAGTATCGTAGGAGGCAGCGTGGCCGCGAAGGTTGCCGTCAGGGCCCCTGGAATCCCGCCCACGTAATAGCCCACAAACATGGCTGTCTGTAGAGCATCCGAGCCAGGGAGCACGCTGCCGAAGCCCACCGCCTCCACAAATTCCTCTTCAGTCACGAATCTACTACGTGCCACCGCTTCCTCGTGAAGCAAACCGACAGAGGCAGGACCTGAGGTGGTAAGAAGGTTAATCTTCAGAAACATGAGGAAAAGACCGAGTAACTTGCCACCCATTTCAGCACCTCCTTCATAAAACGATATGAAACCCAGAGACATAGTCGCCCCTGGGCCTCGATGACTACATCTCCCCTTAAGCCTGCGTGGTTACTGACGGGTTCGGGCGGGGAGAAGAGCCCTACTCGCCACGGCGAGATTCACCCCCTCCATCGAAAATGACGGATAATTGGGTCCCCCGCTTCCCGGAAGGGAATTCGGCCTTTAGATTATAGACACTGACTATATCCTGAAGCCACTCTACCACACTCATCTTCCTCCGTCAAGATGGTCCAGAGGGCATATATTCTCACATCTAAAACCCAGCGCCTTATCAACTCCCCCCTACGAACGACTTGGCAAAACGATCTTGCCCAGTTCGGCCCTCCCTACCTCCTCCAAGTTCTCGGGCCGATATAATATCAGCACCAAAGAGTATTCCCCCGGGGGAACCCCCACCAACACAGGCAGGTCATAGGAATCAACGATCGTTTCCCCTGGCTGCCAAGCGGTGGTGGGATAGGCAAAATAGACTGGCCCCCTATCCAGTTGACTAGCAAGGTGCCCTTGTTCGTCGACCAACCGCATAGATACCCAATACTCCTCTTCTATCTCGCGCAGAGCCTGCCAATAGAGGACAACACGTAACTTCGTGCCAGAAGGCTTTGACTTTAACTCAGTATCGAAGCCGTTGAGGAGGATCGAGTCACCAAAAGCCACACTCGTGGGATAGTCAGGGGCTATTGAAAGTTGTCCCGGCCTCTCCCTCACCCTAATCAGGGGACCCAAGGCCGAGAGGTGCCACCTCTCTTCCGCCCCAGGGAGGGGGCGGGTGAGGTAGACGGGGTGGCCGGCTGCCAGTTGCTCCTCCACTACCTCCAGCCGTAAAGCCTCCTCATCTGCGGCTATAGTCTTTATCTCCGGCCGTAACCCTTCCGTCTCCTGGAAGTAACGCAAAAGCGTCATCTCTCCCAGGATGCCCACGATAACCGCGTCCTTCTCCAGGGGCTGAGATAAGATGTCGATACCGTAATCATGGGCTTCCCACTCTTGGTTTAGATTAACGAGGTCGTAATTCCTACCCCAAAGATAGAGGGGCAAGAGCCCGCCCAGGATAAGAAAGGCCGCATAACCAGCCCTGGGGACCCCCTTTGAAAACCGCTCCCAGAGGCCAACCACCCCTTGCCAGAGAAGGGCCAGACCACCGCCGAGGAAGCAAGCCCAAACCAAAAATAGGGGTATGAAGAAGACCTCGATATCTGACACCCGATAGCCGAGGAGAAAAACCAAATTGGTCACCCCGGCGAGGCTCAGGAGGAGCAAGATTTTAGGCCGGCGGAAAGACCAAAATAGACCCAAGACCCCCAGGGCTAAACCTACCAAGGTGAACTGTTGGCGGAAGAGAGCAAAATAGAAGGCCAGGCCTCGGCTCTCCCCCAAGGGGTTCTGGGTAAAAAATACCCCGTATCCGCCGGCGGTAACCTGTTTGATGAAGCCGGAAAAGGTGTTCACATAGGTACCATCGAGTGAGGAGGTGTAAATGCCTCGTATAGGGATATAGAGGTAGAGGAGAAGGGGAACCAATAAAAGCGCAGCCAGCCTGGCCCACTCCCTCTTAATGAGCCCCCTATCTACCCAGAGGATAAAGGCGACCACGGCCGGGGCCAAAAGCAACATAGTGCGGTGATGGGTCAGGCTTAGGCCGTAAGCCAAGGCCAGAGGGCGGAGACTCGCTTCTTTGCCCTCCTCTACGGCTTCCTTCCAACAAAGGAGCAAAAACAAGATGAGGGCCACGAAAGCGCTATTAAGGGTATAGACCTCAGCCATGAGCGCTTGAGACCAGAAAACGGGGGAGACGGCGAAGACTAAGGCCCCAAGAAGGGCGGCCACCCGAAATTTAAGGGCCAACCTCATCGTCAGGTATAGCAAGGCCACGGTGAGGGCTCCGAAGAAGGCGGACATCAGGTTGACCCGGTAGGCCACATCTCCCAGGGGGAGAATCGTGAAGAGTTTGCCCAGAAGGGTATAGAGGGGGTAGCCGGTGGGGTGGGCGATGCCCAGCCTATAAGTAACCAGTTGAAACTCCAGGCTATCGCAGAAGATACAAGCCACCGAGGGGGCCAAGGTGCGAAGATAGAGGAGAAAGGCAGCCAGCCCTACCCCACTGGCGATCAGCGGATCGGCCTTGGCTAGCACGAAACGCTTGACTCGTGCAACTACCGAAGAAGCCTTCTTCATGGTTAGGATTTTACATTAAGAGCCTGGCTAAGCCAAGAAAGCAAGGGAAAAGTCTTGCGGGGATGAGAACTTGATGTTATGCTTTGAGAAGCGCAGGGAATGGTGGGGGAGGAGGGAGTGAAACTCTGACCTCGGCGAAAAACTAGCGCCAGGAGGTCTGTGGCCGAGACTTCCTGGCGCATCCAAAGGAGGAGAACGCTTGACAATGTCGTAAGGAGCCGCCTCACTGTCTAGAGCGTTCAATCTCAGCATAGATTAAGATGCTTCGTTATGGAAGGGGGTAATTAGTACCATTTTGGTGGAAAGGGTCACCAGGGCCAACTTGGGTTAGTTGTGGCAGATGCTCAAGGAGTGGTGGGGAAGGAGGAGAGGAGATGAGCCCAGTGAAATCAGTGGACGAACTTTGGGAAGAGTTTGGAAGGAGAGCACCAGAATCTGCATTCATCATACAGTCGAGCATGGTATATTCACTACGAGGGCAAAAGGAGTCGTGGCGAAGAACGCTGCGCGAGATGCAACATGTCACTAAATACTTCGCGTCAGAGATAGAGAAGTACAAACGACGGCTAGATGATATAGAGGATGACGTAAGGGAGTCAGGCAAATGCAGTCTGTATGTCATGGGCAGGTTAATGGGAGACTCGCGGATGTTCCTGGAGGAGTGGTCAGCTGTAAACGACCTGCTCTTGGGATACGTCAAGAAAGTTGAGCGCGAAATCAGAGACGCAGTGTAGGCGAGCCAGTCGGGCCTTGATGAGTAGGCAAGCGGCTCAGGGAGTGGTGGGGGAGGAGGAGAAGATGAATGAATCTATTATCGTTGGGGTGGTAGTTGGCGCAAGTGTAGCAGTTATCGGAGCTCTTGTTGGCCACTTTCTTCGATTGCGAGAGATGGACCAGCATTGGGACAAGGAGCAGCGGAGGATGGAGGCTCTTTGGGCTGAGGAAGAGCGGAGACGGAAATCCGACCGTAGACGAGAGCTGTATGAAAGAGACTTGAGGATAGTGGCTGATACGGTGAATGCACTTGTGGGGGTGGTGGATAGAATAGAGTGGTCGGCAGGGACAAATCTTAGCCCAGATGAGCGTCTTGCACTGGGGATAGAAGCTCATTTGATGGCAGGCAGGGCCAATTTGATCACGCTTTCTCTAGACGACCAGCGATTGGATGAGAACCTGCACAGACTAATCCGGGTTTTCAATCGCTGGACTGATTTAGTCGATTTGGATACCGGAGAGCCCTACGAGGGCACAGAGGAAGAGTTTCAAGAGCTGCAAGAAGAGATACGGAGGACAGGGGCCGAGGTACTGCGCCGAAAAAGGGAGATTTTGGAGGAAGTTTGAACGTGTGCGCGTGGTGAGGCCTGTGAAAGCCGGCCTCTTTTCCCTTCCCCGATCCCCCCAACCCCTTGACAATTTAGAACGTTTGTGCTATAATCCCAATTGGGATTTGGTCATTTGTCATTTGGCCCAGGTGGTTGTTTCCCATTTTTTATTTAACTACCTCCCCTACGCCTAGAGGGGGGTATATGCATATTTTGCCTCCAGTCACCTTTTCACCTTTTCGCCCGCTTGACAACCCCCCTCCCTTCCGCTATGATTAGAACACCTGCTCGCAATCAGATTCGAAGGTTCAATATGCCCATAACCATCATCGACCACGCTCGTGAAAGGATGCTGGAAAGGGGAGCCTCCGAGGATGAGGTGAGGATAACCTTAGAGGAAGGTATCCCCAGCGAAGCAAAGAGCGGGCGCAAAGCGAAGGAGAAGATCTTTGCCTACGATGGCTTCTGGCTAGGGCGAAGATACCCTCAGAAAAAGGTTAGAGTGATATATGTAGAGGAAGGCGAGGAATTGGTCGTGCTGACGGTCTATGCCTATTACGGCCAATGGGAGGGCTAAGACATGAAGGTCTCCTATGACTCCAAATACGATATCGTATATATAAAGTTCGTGGAAGGCTCAAGAGAGGTTACTACCCGCCAAATCGATGAGGATATCGCCCTCGATTTCGATGCGGATAGAAGGCTAGTAGGAATCGAAATACTCTCAGCCTCCAAATATCTAGACTGGGAGTCCCTTCTGCCGGTAGTCTATGAGCGCGAGACGGCGTAGAATAAGAGGCGAGCATGTGCCCCGCCTCACTCGCTCCGTTCCTTGACAATCCCCCTACCTTCCGCTATACTATTTAGGCAAAGAGGCTTTGGGGATGTAGCTCAGTTGGGAGAGCGCGTCAATCGCACTGACGAGGCCAGGGGTTCGAATCCCCTCATCTCCACCTAGCCTCCCCATTAAGAAAAAGGCTGTGAACAGGAGTAGTAGGCCATCCCTCCCAGAGAGCCGGGACGGTGGAAACCAGCAGAGTGCAAGGGGGAGCGCCATAAGGCCGAACTCGCCTGGGAGCCGCAGCGGTGAACTATCAGTAGCCGCTGCCGGAGGCGACCGTTATCGCGCTAGAGTGGGCAGATCGTGGGCCTGTGGCGCAGTTGGGAGCGCGTCTCAATGGCATTGAGAAGGTCAGGGGTTCAAGTCCCCTCAGGTCCACCTGTCAAACAGGGTGGTACCGCGGAGTGGCCCTTCGTCCCTGAGGCGAAGGGCCAAATTCTTAAGGCCGATTTTATTAAAAGGTCGCGAGACAAAGGGGTCGGTGGCCGGGAAGGAGACCCCAATGGCTGACAAGTACATACCCCAAGAGATAGAGCCCAAATGGCAGAAGAGGTGGGCGGAGGACAAACTCTATTACGTCACCGAGGATAGTGAGAAGCCCAAGTTCTATGCCCTGGTGATGTATCCCTACCCCTCCGGCGATCTCCATGTGGGCCACATGAGAAACTATGTCATCGGCGACCTCGTAGCCCGCTATAAGATGATGCAAGGCTATAACG
>Ga0315314_1003922_pt1 | contig 11406 bp, 5 predicted proteins | sample TDP9_MG_FD_203631 | JGI IMG/M metagenome (GOLD analysis project Ga0315314, IMG submission 203631) | Freshwater sediment microbial communities from Lake Towuti, South Sulawesi, Indonesia - TDP9 | ecosystem: Environmental > Aquatic > Freshwater > Lake > Sediment | place: Indonesia: South Sulawesi...
ATTATCTCCCGGCGACCAGGTAAGAATCTGCGTCTGCTTTACATCCACAGCGCCGTTAGAAGGCTTCAGGCTCAAAACCGCGCCCTGAGTAGTAAAGCTCCAGACCTCGCCTTTATACGTCTTGATAGCGTCAAACTCATCGACCCGCCAGTAGTAAGTCTTACCCAATTTAAGTGGGCCAGGAGTATAGGTCGCAGTTCCCTGAGGAAGTCCACCGGTGGCGTTGTCCACATCGTCAAAATTACTACCGAAATATACGGTATGCAGCTTCGCACCAAAACCTGCCGTCCAGCTAAGCTTCGCATCGAGGGCTACAAGCTCGGCACCATCAGCCGGCTTGGCACTGTATGCAGTCTTGGGTGGAATACTAAAGCTCCAGACATCGCCCTTCCAGGGACTACTCGGATTGGCCTCATTGACCTCATCTATCCGCCAGTAATATGTCGTGCCCGGAACAAGACCCTCCGGATAAGCAAATCCTGGAAAGCCGGCAACCAAAAACATAGCGGTCTGGTTGCCCTGGAAGGTGCTCTCAGCACCTGCGTTCACATCGTCAAAATTATCGCCCAAATACACATTGTGTGAGACCGCAAAACCTCCCGGCTTCCAGGAAATAGACACCCAGGTATCGGCATGCATAGCACCATTGGCTGGCTCAGGGCCCCAGGCATACGGCCACATCTGGCCTTTCATAGCACTGATAACCTCAATCCCCGACAAAACGTGGTCGTAGATGCGGACCTCGTCGATAAGCCCTGTATAGTAACGCGAATCGAGGACATTGCCTCCAATAGCAATTGTATCCAGAGCATTCAAGGGGCCGCTGTTTGCATGGTCAATAGTTTTCTCATGCTCGCCGTTGATATATATACTGATTTTATTTTCCTGTGCACTCCTCGTCGCAGCAACATGGACCCATTCGCCTGTTACAACGTCCTTGTCTGAGTTTACAGATAGGTCCGGATTGCCACAGAAAAATGAGAGTTTTGTACCGAGGATTGCCAGAATAAAGTCATTCGCCACACCGCCGACATCCGACCATATCAATCCGCTGCCCTGATAACCCTGGGAGCCCAGGCTAATCCCAGGCGTATCTGCTTTAATCCAGGCCATTAATGTAAATTCATCCTGCACGACCCGTGTTATCTCCACATAGTCGCCAGTACCATCGAAGTCTAAGGCGCCGCCTAAATGCCCAGCCGTCCACTGTGGGTCACCATTCAATGTCCCATTGTGGCCATTGCCGGAGATGTCTATGGCGGTGTTGCCGCTTCCCTCATCGAACGGGTAATGGGCAACCAGGCCAGCAACCACGGTGCTTGCAGTCAACCAAAGCACCAAAACAAAAGAAGATAAATAAATAAATTTTCTGCACATAACAGTCCTCCTTCAAAAAGTTAAAATATAAATGTGTTTTGGTATCAACCAAACAATCAATTTTCACTTACAATTTCTATGGCGTTTATGGTCCCGGCGGCGGAGGATACAGACGAATATCGTCGAAGTACATCGTACCTGAGCCGCCGACTGCCGGATTCTTCTTGTTGCCAAGACCAAGGGCAATCGTATTGACATTGGCTAGGTTCACGCCCTGGTCTGCAAAGGCCTGCAGGTTGATATTCCATCGGGTCCACTCATCTACCTGCGCTGCATTAGGATTATCATTCGAGACAATCGCATTGCCATTGAGAGCAACATACAACGTCTCGGCAGCATTAGTCGAATTGCCTCTGAACCAAATCGTCAACGTGGTGACACCTTTCTCAGTCCAGTCACGCGGATAAGTCAAAGTCTTCTGCGCCTCCGAATACTTCAAGACGCTGTTGTCATAGAAGAGCGGCATCGATTGTCTGCCACCGTGAACGATAGTCTCCTCACAATAAGAACCAGTGCTCTCGTCGCCCACGGCTGCACCGGTTCCGTTGCCGGCATAGGCCGGCTCATTACCATGAGCGGCATAGCCCAGCCCATCTTTCCACGACCACCATATCTCATTGTTGCCAACGTCGTAGTCCTCGAAATCGTCCACAATAAGGAAGTTAGCTGTTGTGAAGCTCCAGAGATTGCCTGCCCAGGGACTATCGGGATTGACGTTATTGACCTCATCAATCCGCCAAAAGTAAGTGGTATCCCATTCGAGTTTTCCGGGGTCATAGCTCTCAGAGCCGAGGGCCTTAGCGCCTTTATATTCAGGCGAACTCGTGGTGGCATTTTTCACGGCATCTCCATCAGTGCCGAAATAGACCTGATGCGAAGCGGCATAGTCTCCCGGCGACCAGTTGAGAATCTGTATTTGCTTTACATCCACAGCGCCATTAGATGGATTCGAGCGGCTGGCCCTGACAGGCAGCGATAGCGCTGCTTGAGGAATGAGCTGCTTCGGCGTGCGGGGACTCGACCAGCGTAATTCAGCAACAGCATCACCATCGTTCTCATAATACTCCATTACAACACTGTACGTTTGCCCCGCAACCAGGTCAATATTTCCGCTGTTTTCAGTGTTTCCGTGGTCAGTCCAGTTATCAACGAGCTGCTGGCCATTCACCCACAAACGCACACCGTCATTGCTATTGGTGTAGAAGGTGTAGGTCTCGGTAAATGCAGCCTCCACTTCGCCGGTCCATCTGACCGAGAAGTTATTCTCGCCGACCGCCTCATCCGGCGCGCCGGCCCAATTAAAGCTGATTTGAGGGTCTATGCGAGTAAGCACACGATTCATTAAGTTCCTGCCTATGAAGTAGTCAGCACGCACACCTCCGCCGGGACCGGCGGTCATAAAGCTCCATACATCACCTTTGTAGGTGGTGACGCCATCGAAATCATCAACCCGCCAATAGTAAATTTTACCCAATTCAAGCGGGCCGGGTGCATAGGTCGCAGTTCCCTGAGCAAGTCCTCCAGCAGCACTGTTTACATCGTCAAAATTGTCGCCGAAATAAACGGTGTGCAATTTTGCGCCGTAACCAGCCGTCCAGATAAGAGTAACACTCGGGTCTATAAATTTGGCCCCAAGAACGGGTGCGGGTTTATAGGCTTTTTTGGGAGGCACTAAAAAGCTCCAGACATCACCCTTCCATGGACTATTCGGATTTAGCTCATTGACCTCGTCAATCCGCCAGTAATATGTTGTGCCTGGAACCAGACCATTCGGATAAGCAAATCCGGGAAAGCCGGCAACCAAAAACGTCACGGTCTGATTACCCTGGAATGCGCCTTCGGCGCCATTGTTCACATCGTCGAAGCTGTCACCGAAATAGACATCGTGCGATACCGCAAAAGGCCCCGGCAGCCAGCCGAGGTTTACCCATGTATCCGGATGGAGAGCACCATCAGCCGGAATCGGTCCCCAGGCATACGGCCAGGGCTCGGCTACCATAATGGCCTGAATCTCTTCCTGTGACATCGGCCGGTCATAGATACGAACGTCGTCAATCGCACCCGGAAAGAGCCGGGCAGGAGCTCTCTCATGGTCAAGGATGCCCAAGACAACCCCAAATGTGTCACCGGGATTGAACTTACTGGTATCGGCTGCCGAGCCTATCTTCTCGCCGTTGATATATAGCATTATCGTATCTACCGATTTGACCATCGCCGCGTGATACCACGCACCGTCACCGTATGTAGTAGTGGTGTAGATATTGGTGCCTCCCCCCGTACCCAGCGGATAGCGGTGCAAATAGCGCAGGGTGCCATCTCCACCGAGCTCAAGCAAAATACCATGCTGTACGCCCGGTGCGTAAGCTGAAAAGATGTCTCTCTGTCCCGAGCCGTCCTCGACTCGAAACCACAGAGTAATCGTGTACACCGGCACCTGATAGGACCCTTCCATCAAAATGTATTCAGGAACTGCCGTAGTCCCGTTAAACAGCAGAATACCTCCGCGGCCGGCCTCTTTGCCCCAAGTCGGCTCGCCGAAAAACACTCCATCGACGCCGTTACCGCTGAGGTCTTTGGCGACTCTGCCGGAGCCATCATCGAACGTCCACCAGCCGACAAGGCTTGGGTCAATATTACCGGCTGTGCTTGTTCCAACCAAGTACGACACTAAAATAAAATAAATCAGACATAGCAATTTTTTAGGCATAATGCTTCTCCTTTCTAAAAAGTGGAAATAAAAACGACTGGATAAAAACCTGTACCTTTTCCATACCCAGTGTTCACACAGGATAATGTTTTGCAACTTGGCGGCACCTCCTTCCTTCGGTAGTAACTCCTTTATCAGATAACGACAAGGATTCTGTGGATGAGAAAGTCAAAATCCGCAGAGTCAACGGACTATTTTATACCAAATTAGCCATCTTCTCGTCAAGGAGAATCTCTGGATTATGCCTCCACTCTTGCTTTCACAATCCGCAGGATGCCTTTCGGCAGAAAGCGTGGGGGGCAGATGGTTTTTGAAAAGATTGTGCCCAAATGTAGTACCCCAGTAGCTCTTCACTTAGCTTTTTTGGGAGTACCGCTACCGGCCGGCTGTTAGAAAACGAAGATGGCTGCCGGGCAATGGCTCATCATGCGATGAAACGGTCAGATAAGCTATTAGAAGGATTACAATGGGAATAAGTAACCAAATTAGCCAATATTTCTTACCAAATCTCCAATAAGAATCGGATGGGCTTAATTGTTGTTCTGAACGCGGCCTGGGTGTTCCGGACAAATTCAATACGACCAATGAACAAATCGCACCGGTAATCCAGAAAGTTATATGTACAAAAAATACTCCTTTATTAGTCATACCGGGGAATGCCTGCATAAAGGCAGCGGCAATAGCAACCCAAATAATGATGAGGAATAAAAGCTGACCTCGTCCGAATGCACTGGATGGCGCCAAAGGCAATACCTGACGATGGTACCGAATGATTGCTACTAATACTATTGCTGAGAGCATAAGCCCAATCATAAGAAACCACCATTCTATTCTGATTCCGAAAAAATGTCGGAGGATGTGCTCACCTTTTACCCAATTGCGAACATTTTTAAAGAGGTTGCTCCAGGTCATAATCAGCAGAAGAAATAATAATGCCACGATATTCAGCTTGCCCCGTAGCATAAGGCGGTCTTTGACAACGCTACGGGGCTTGCCGCCATCCTCATCTTCCGCGGCTGAGGCCAGCTTTGGTCTTACAGAGTACAGAAAGGCTAAACCTACACCAAGACCCATAACGAGTCCAAATAGCTGCTCCATCCATTTCCAGTAGTCCAGGCCTTGCAGTGCTTCATAATGACCGATAGGTCCCCATTGTGCCCGACCAAGCATGTTGACAAAATCGCCCAGGGCAAAACCAATGCCGCCAATTAAAAAACCATAAAGGGCCAGCTTCAGGGCGGCTCTATCTTCCTGGCGTATCAGATAAACCACCAAGGCAGTGAACAGCCCAACACAACCCGACCAGTTGTCACTACGCGGCGGGGTCATATGCAGACCAAGAAGCCCGGTTAAAATTGCATAGCCCGCGCACCAACCACCGGCCAGCACCAAGATTAGCCCGCACGCCGTCCGGCTGCGGGGGACAACAACTGCGTATATACCGGCCACAACTAAAGCTGAGAGAGCCGCGAACCAGTCGGTATCATTCAGATACCATCTTTCAACCAACCATGCGGTCAATCCGCTCAAGTCCATTATCAGCCAGGTAATCCATAGCGCCACCAGGGGTCCGGCAAAGCGTTCGAGATACGACCTTGGTTTAGTTACGCTCAGCGCGAGCATAGCCGAGCCGGTGCCGGCCCAGAGTCCTCCGACCACAAACAGACAAGCATACCCATACACAACATCCGGCAGGGAGGAACTTGCTGTGTAGCCTGTAATCCGGCCGTAGCTCATCTGCCCTCCGAATGCCCAGCCTATCGCCCCGCACATTGCCATAATGCTCGAGCGTTGCCACCAGTCAGGCCGACCTGAGGCCAGGCAAATTGACAGCCCCAGCAGTGCACCCGGCACCATTGCCCCTGCTTCATGCCCGTAATCACCCCGGAAGCCCCATCCCACCGACATCGCCAGCGCACACAAAACAATGCCTGTTAGTGTCGAACGCGATGTACTCTTCGTTGAATCCATTACTCACTCAACCCCGCACCAATTGAACCCAAGCTTCGGGCCTTCGAACTGCAAAGATGCACAAACTTTCAAGTCTGGACAATTGGTGCGGGGTCGTGCCTCCGGGCTTTAATAATCGACAGCATTCTCCGGACGAGGACACGCATCTACAAACTTGACCGCCTTTTCGATGAAAATCTCACCGGTCATTTCTCCCAAACACGTTCTGCTAATGTAGTCATAGCGGTCAAAGCTGTTCCAGTCCACCTTTGTCAGAATATAGCCAAAAGCATCGTTGGTCAGACCGAATAGAAAGTTATGCCTGCCGTGCATTTTGCGCTTTAAGTAATAGCCGATGTTCGGCAGGGCTTCGCCGGGAATCGTAAGAATCTGGGCATCACCGAGGTTTACGACGTTGACTTGCGTAGCTATGGTGCCTCCTTCGTTTAGCTTAAAACCTAAAGGGGACAGCTTTATAATAGAGAGCGGGATTTCATTTTCGACCGGGAATTCAACGGTTGTGCTGCCGCAAAACAGCGTGGGATTTTTCCAGACCGGGGCATCGGCGACAATGCGGAGGGCCTCATCCGCAAGAATTTGGCCGATACGAATACATTCATCCCAGGTCTGAATGTCTTTGCCATCGGGGCCTCGGCAGTCGGCGGTAACCATTCCTCCCAAAGCACTATTTATGAAGATACCAATACCTCCACCCTGGTTCTGGATGCGGTCATAAAGAGGCCCTACAAAATCCGGGCAGAGGATTCCCTGATGCGGCCCGATTACTTCGGGATGACAGGCATAGTTCACGAGAGTAGCCAAAGGCCTGCCTTCGACATCAAGGACCTGAATAACGTGACATTGAGGGTCATAGAGCTTCTCCGCGTAGTAATTGTAGGCAATTTTGCCCTGTGCCCTGCCGGTAGCGATTCTGACGTGCGAAGGCTGTAACTGACGGACAGCCTGGTTAATCGCATCTGCCAATTTCGTGCAGACACCATTGAGGTATTCAATGTCGGCTCGCCCGCCACGCTGATTGGCGGGCAAGGTTTGGCCGTCCTTGTTCGCAAAGCCATAGCAGTCCGGCCCGCTGTGGTTGTGGGTGGCACCAATGAGAATATTCTCTGGAGGGATACCTGATACCTGCTGGCGAACCCTGCTGCAAAGCACGCCGGGGAATCCGAGAAAATCGGTGCTGCAAATTGCGACGCGAGTGTCTTCCTTTTCAAGAACGAGCGCACGCACCGTTAATTCTCCAACCTTCCTGTTGACAGGCTCGGATGGCCCAACCCCTCCCGAGACTGGCAGCAGTGGAGCAGGCGTTACGTTTCGTAAGACAATGGCAGCACGAAAAACTGCGAGGGCAGAACTTGTGCAGAATATACAAATAGCAATCATTATTGTGAGCAATCCACAGGATGGCTTGCGCCATAACAACATCAGACTATGCCATTTACGATTCATATATTGTTTCTCCTTTTCACCGGGTCAGCTTTTATTACTCGAATTAGTATGCTGTTCACTGACAACACTTTCGGTAAAGCTACACTTTTGACCCTTGCGTTTGTTTTTCTGATTCTATTGTACCTGCAATATCGAATAAATGCCACCACAGATTAATATTGCGGAGCCTGTTGACCAGACTCGCACAAGGTTTATGTGGGCAAATTTAAGTTTGTCATCTTTGAATTTGCTCTCATATTCGCTTACAATTGAAGCAAGCCCGCCACGCTGATTGGCGAGCAAGGAATCGGACCGAAGGCTTTGGAACCGTTGTTGACTACATTTTAAAATATAGCAGGTGAGCTTGTGAAACGAGCTGCGTTGATTGGTGCGATAGTGTTCGTAACTATTCTGTCCCGGCATTCCGCCGCCCAGACCCAACGGGAGAAAGCGTGTGCACGGATGAACGACCTGCGCTTCGGGTCATACGCCACATCGCGCCAGGCCGAGCAGCTTGCCACAAGCGAGGCAATGCGGACGCGGGCCTGGAAAACCATACAGCGTATAGGCATCACGAAACTTTACATCGAGGTCTATCGCGGCGGTCATATCGTGTCAGCCGAACACCTTACCTTCCTGCGCGACTGGCTCCGGAAGAAAGGCATTGAGGTTGTTGGCGGCATAGCAACCGTTCCAGGCGGGGATTTTGGCGTGCGCCAAAAAGGTCCACTCGGCTGGTTCAACTGGCAAAATGAAAAGACCCAACACGACCTCGAGAAAGTTATCCGTATGGCGGCGGGTATCTTCGATACCTTTATCATCGATGACTTCCTCTGCACAGGCGATGTGGGCGAGGAATCGAAAGCTGCCAAAGGCGAGCGTTCCTGGGGTGAATATCGGCGAGCTTTGCTAACCGAATTAGCTCAATCGGTTTTCGTTGGGCCTGCAAAAGAGGTCAATCCCAACATCACGATGATAGTTAAATATCCCCAGTGGTACGACCGGTTCCACCTGTTCGGCTACGACACGGAAACATTTCCCCGGATATTCGACCGGGTTTGGGTCGGCACTGAAACCCGCGGCCGCAAAACGCAGCGATTCGGTTGCGTCCAGCCCTACGAGGGATTTGTCAACTACCGCTGGCTGGCGGGCATCGCGGACGATAAGACCGGCGGCGCATGGTTCGACCACGGCGACTGCGCCGAGTTCGACTTTCTCGACCAGGTCTATACGAGCGTCCTGGCCGGGGCGAGGGAGTTGGTCTTCTTCAACTTCGGCAACCTAATGGAAGGCCACCCGGACCACAAAAAGATTATCACCGAATTCGACCAGCTTGCCGACCTGGCCGCGTTCGTCCGTGAACATCCTGTCGTCGGCGTCCCCGCCTACAAGCCGCCCAACAGCGACCCTGCCGGAGATATTTACATTATGGATTTCTTAGGCATGTTAGGTATTCCGCTGATACCTGTGCACGAATTTCCTGAAAGTGCGCCGGTCATCTTCCTGCCGGCAAGTGCCGCTGCAGATTCAAATCTTTTAGAGCACATCAATAAGGCACTGTCCAGAGGCGCCCACCTTATAATTACGACAAGTCTGCTGATTGCACTGCCCAATGGCAACGAACTTGCACGCATCCTTAAGGTCGGCACAAATATACAATCAAAGCCGATTCGTGCATACCTGATGACCCTCTCGCCCAAAACACAAAAGCTCGAAAAAACGAACGTGCTCATCGACCTGGAATCGCCAATAGAAGTCCAAGCCGGCCCCGCAGACATATTGTGCTCTTTCGAGAACAGACAAGTCGCTCTTCTTACCGTAAACGAAACGTCGGCGGGCAGCATCAGCCTGCTCAACACGCACACTTACAGCCAGGCCGACTTTGATGCAGTAGGGGAGGTTTTGCTCTGCCCCCGGCCACTTGGCCTGGCCGCTATGCAGGGGTCAGCCCTTTCCGCTCTCCGCAATGCGTTTGGTAATCGTCTCATAAGAGAGAATGACACTTTCACTTCACCGAAACTATGGCTTCCAGCTTTTGATGGTCCGGGCTGTGTTACGTTTCATCCGTTTGGCTCTTCCGCCTATGGTAGCTCTGTTATACAAAACTTCAATGATGAAGCAGTGAATGTCACTATCACCATTCAAAATCGAGGTGACAATCGATTTGTAGAGGCGTTCGCCGGAAAGCCCATTCCTATCCGTACTATCAAGTCAGGGAATCATATAGCGATTGACCTGCTCATTCCCGCAAGGGGGCGCATCTGGGTTCGGGGGGTTAATTAAAACACGATTACCGATACCTGCGCAGATTTACGTACCACGAAAGATAGAAACTACGGGCGTTCGGCGACGGCCACAAGATGATGTCTGGTACGAAAGAACAAAGTGCCCTGCGAAATTGCAGGGCTCGCCATACAGATTTCATTCATTTTATTAGTGCCTATCAGGTTGAATTCTGGCCCTGCTTTTACAACAAATACGTCACCATTCTCGGCGGTGCAGTAGATTTTCCCGTCTGCCGCAACGGGAGAAGCTGAAAAGGCGGCAGATGAGGAGCTTAGACTTTCACGGTATATCAATTTACCCGTCCCGGCTTCGATACAGCTTAGTTTGCCTCTATCCGAACAGCAATAGAGATACTCGTTATATACGACAGGTGTTGGTATGTAGTTTCCATCCCTGCTATAGCTCCAGGCAATATGTTCATTGCTTGATGTATTTTCGGTTAATGAGATGTCACCGGTCGCAGACAATCGTACAGCATAGATGGGGGACATGCCTCCATGTGCATTGGTAATAAAGATTAAGTTATGAGCAACGATAGGAGTCGGAATCGGGATATCACCCCCGCCCCTCATCTTCCAGATTTCTTTTCCTGTTTCAATGTCATACCCGCCGATATGCTTATATCCATTAACGATGATTTGCGAATGTTCCCTGCCCGTATAAACAGTTGGTGTCCCCCAGGTTGGAAATTCGTCCCTTGCAGTTTTCCATATCTGAGCTCCGTCCTTCAGGTCGAAGGCGGCAATAAAAGAATTCTCCTGAACATCACACTGGACAACTACCATCTGTTTATGGATGATGGGTGAAGTTCCTCCTCCCCATTGTGCAGCCGGGCTGCTGAAAAAACCCCAATCAAGCTTACCCAGGTCTTTCTCCCATATAAGATTTCCCTCCATATCGTAACAATACATACCTTCAGAGCCAAAGAACGCAACTACGTAATTTCCGTCCGTACAGGGAGTTGAATTTGCATGGCTGGATTTCGGATGCCTTCTTACCTTTGGCTTTCCCATATAAGAGCATCGTTCCCATAGAATTTTACCCGCTTCTCTATCTATACAGTAAATATGCCAGCTAAAAACGTTCTCTTCTTTTGCCGAACTGACATCTCCGTACATGCCCACCTTCAGACTTGATTGACCCTCGTCCTGAACAGCGGTAGTTATAAAGACGCGGTTACCCCATACTATCGGACTTGAATGGCCAAGCCCAGGGATATAAGTTTTCCAGCAAATGTTTTCGGAGCGCTCAGCGTCCCACTTGAGCGGAACAGGATGACCTTCCGCAATACCGCCTGCCAGAGGACCTCGAAACGATGGCCAGTTCTGCCCGGTGCAGGGTTGTGGCATTAGAAAACCGCCCACAAGAAATACACTGAAAATGCAAACGCCATATACACTGATGGGGACCTTGCTTTGCAGGAACCAAAAATGATGTTGTTTTGTTGCTATATAAAGCACTGTCTAAGCTCCTTTTCAATAGCACGTGGAAAAGGACTTATATCATTTTGAATTTTCGTAACCGTTCACAATAAATCAGGATAACAGGTATTAGTCCAGTGAGCAACCAGTGTATGATGGATAAACTTAAAGACATTCCGGTTTTGCTTTCTACAGGTGGCCAACGCCGTCCAAATACGTTCG
>Ga0315314_1003923_pt1 | contig 11403 bp, 8 predicted proteins | sample TDP9_MG_FD_203631 | JGI IMG/M metagenome (GOLD analysis project Ga0315314, IMG submission 203631) | Freshwater sediment microbial communities from Lake Towuti, South Sulawesi, Indonesia - TDP9 | ecosystem: Environmental > Aquatic > Freshwater > Lake > Sediment | place: Indonesia: South Sulawesi...
GTCATCTTCGGAAGGCCGTATCTGCGGGCCATCTGTCCTGCAGCTGTGAATATGATCGGGGCCTCGACGCCCCTGTATCCTATGAAGCCAGTTGCGACGTTCACTAGGGTCGCTTCTGAAGAGTATATCTGCGGTGCGCCCGGAGCTGCAGTCTGAGTGACCACGAGGCTCGCCAAGTTCTCAGCGTTCGCGATCACTATCGTCCCCGCGATAGTGACCGGGCTCGTCATGCCGCCCATGCACATTGACATCGAGATTATCGGCACGCCGGCCCGCGCGTACTCCACCTGTGCTTCGACGGCGCCTGTTTCGAAGGAGAGCGGTGCAGCGATACAGCTGAGAACAGAGAACGGCGGACGCTTCCTCATGCTGTCCGCTCCTCCCGCGACCAGAGCACCAAGAGCAATCTGCGCCCTTGCATCCGGAATCCCGAGGGTTCCTGACCCTGCGGAGCCAAGAATATGCTTTGTCGTGTTCTGGAACGACGTCCACAGCTCATGGACGAACTGAGAGTGAGGCGGTACATCGGACGTGGTGACTATTGGCCAGAACGCATCGATCGAATCAAGCGCATCGGCCAGCCTTGCGAAGTCGGCCAGATCTCTCCTCGATGCCTCTCGCCGTTCGCCGGATTCGAAGTCGGTCATGAAGAGCGTCACACCACCCGTAGACACGAACGGATATCCCTGCACAGGGAGCTTCAGGTCGTGTTTGGGGTCTCTTGCGCCGAGGATGAAGGATTTGGGAGCTTTCTTGATCGCCTCATTGACCATGCTCTCCGGCATCCTGGCCGTCTTCTTCCCGAGATTGACCTTCGCACCCGCATCCTCGAGCATCTTCAGGACGCTCTTGCTGTGGACTAGCACGCCGATCTTTTCCAAACACTCTATGCTCTGCGAATGAACGAGTTCCTCTTCCTCCTTACATAGGAACTTCAGACTCAAGATAGCCATCTGCCCTACCTCGGTGTCGACTCATCGATGAAGTCTTCCTTATTGATTTCCGTACGGGTAAGAAGAACTACAGGCGCTTTCGCCTGATCAAGAGGAATATCGCAATGCTGCCAGCAATCGGTATTATGAGAGTCAGAAACTCGGGGATCGGAGCCGTGTCATACAGTTGGCCATATATCCCCCATCCGTCGCCATCCTGGCCATCTGATTGCCAGACGACCACGAAATCTCCCTGGCCGCTCATCGCGATGGAAGGAGATGTTTGGTCATTCGTAGTGTACGTGTTGACCTGGAACTCCTCCTCGAACCGATCCCCCGTGTTGTCATACTTTTGGCCGTAGATTCCGATCAAGCTTCCATCCTGGCCGTCAGAGGTCCAGATCACGGCGAACGCGCCCGTCGAATTCGCCGCGACACAAGGATACTGCTGGTTGCCGCTAATGTATGTGTTCACCTGGAACTCCGAACCGATTGGAGTGCCGTCGCTCGCGAAGCGCTGACCGTAGATGCCGTACTGGCTACCGTCCTGTAGGTTGGAAGCCCACACGACGACAAAGTCACCGTCGGAATCCATCGCGACAGAGGGCCGGACCTGGTGGTTGGTGACATTCGTGTTGACTCGGAACTCATCACCGACAGCATTCCCGTTGCTGCCGTACCGCTGGGCATAAATCCCTCCACCGCTTCCGTCCTGGTTCACGGAACGCCATACGACAACCGATTTGCCGCTCGAGTCCATCGCGACTGCAGGGTAGTCCTGGTAGTTCAGCGTATAGGTGTTGACCCTGAACTCCGATCCAGAAGGCGCACCTGAGCTGTCGAAGAATTGGCCGAAGATGCCGTCATAGCTTCCATCCTGATCCGTGGACGTCCAGACCACTATACTCCTGCCATCAGGGGCCATCGCAATGGCCGGATCTTGCTGCTCGTTCGCGCTGATTGTGTTCACCCTGCGCTCCAAACCGACGGGGTTTCCTGAGCTGCCGAACGCTTGCATGCATATGTCATAGCTCGAGACAGTGCTCCACGATTGCCACACGACTACGAAGTCGCCATCCGAATCGGACGCGACTGAAGGAGCCTTCTGGTCATCGGTGATCTGAGTGTTTACGAGGAATTCCGGTCCGAGTTCGTTCCCCGCGCCATCGAATCTCTGGGCGTAGACTCCGTATCCGCTACCATCCTGATTGGAAGAACCCCACGCGACGACGAAATTCCCGTTCGGATCCATGGCAACCGAGGGCGAGTCCTGATAGCCCGTATAGAATGTATTGACCTGGAATTCCGAGCCGACAGGTGCTCCAGATATCATGATCGCAGAAAGGCTCAATACGAATGCTGCAGCAACGAACAGAACGGGCAGAGGGTTCGGACCAGCAGGTTCTGATTTCCTTCTCCTAGACGCACCAATTCTGCGAGGGGCCGCAAGCAATCCCCCTCCTGGCAGCCCTGTCCGAATCCTCTGAGGGGACCTGATCCCGGTGTCTTCTCTACATAGATTCGCCATAGCGTTTAGTCTCTATCGATACCGCGACCTATAACAACTCTCTTCCGCGGTTCTCAGAGGGCGTTCTAGACCAGCTCACGAACTCGCGGAGGCGGCAGCAACGGAGGCAGCTTCCTCGCTCGCCATGACCATCGCGTACCATCCGGCTACGAGCAATACCAAGAGGTACCGATCCCTCCTGGTGTCCCGTTCTATTCTCACATCGCCTCGGTGCTTGAGGGTGGTCGAACGCTTCTTGATCGTGCACAGCAGCCGCTCGTACTCATCATAGAACCCCCAGCTGTACCCCCAGAAGCTGAGCTTGTGGACAACGTACCTCCTTCCGTCCCTGAACTCGAGAAGACCGTTCCCGAGCAGGCCGATGTGGAAGACCGCGAGGTCGTCCATCGAGCCCTCTTCTCGAATCGTCACATGGGGATGCAGAAAGCCTCCTCGCTTGAGCGTGAACCTATCGTCTGATGACTCCACAACCGCCAACGAGCCTATGATCTTCTGCCAGGCCAGACTAGCGTACGCGTCGTCTCCTGCCCGGAGCTCGTGTGATCTCCGGGAGAACTTGGGCTGCACCCACTCCATGGCGGTGCCCTTGAAGTCCTTGATTCGAATCATGCTTTCACTGCCTTGGCCCTGCTCTCGAACCCGAAGTCCGTTCGGGACCAAAGACCTTCTTGAAACATATCTACTCGTTGACGGAATGCCGTCTCAAGGGATGAATTCGAAGACAAATGCTTCCAGTGGAAACCAAGGCTAGAACCCTGAAAGGAGGCGAGGTTTCTATCAGCCCTCAGGATACTGACTCTGCTCGGAATCAGCCAAAGGCTTTTATAGTCCGGCCGGCGATTCCTTAAGTAGTCAGTATCTCAGGGGGAAGGCTATTGGGGGAAGCTTCGGGAACAAGGAGGCTGAAGGGTGATCATATCACATTTGGATCAGCCTACGCATCAACCTTCGTTTCTCCTGCAAATGATTCTGAGATCAATGTTCTGAGATCGAAACGGCGGAAAGTTGACGACCTGCTCGAGTCCCTGCATCGAACGCTCAGAAACCAGATGGTGCTCGTCATCGAGGAGCCAGTACGAGCCGTCAGCCCTGTTGCCAAGACCAGCGTCGTGACAAGCACCCTGTCGGGCGCAAAAGCCGCCAGGGTCGGAAGAAAGCATGAACCCGTCATAGAGAAACCGAAGAAGGCGCCCTCCCAGGCAAAGAGAGTATCGCCATCTCAATTTGACCGCTCGATCCCGCACCTCGAAGAGCAGGTGCTCGCTGCCCAGGCTCTTGGGATCGACATGTTCTATGTGAGCGAGCTCGTCAAGGAGGCCCGGCTCGCGCATTCCAGGGGCGGGGACCCGAAGAGAATCAGCTCCTGTATCACAAAGGCAGAGAGGCGAGCGGAGGAGCTGATCCTGATAAAGCTGCCCGAGCTGATGAAGGAGACCAAGGAAAGCCTGAAGCGGCTTGAGAAGCTTCAGGGCGAGCCCAGCGAAGCGAGACATCTTCTGGAGAAGGCCAAGAACGCTGCTGCCCGAGGCCGGCATTCGGATGCGCTTCGGGCGCTGGGCGAGGCGAGGATAAGGGTGCGCGGAGCAGAGCACGACGTCGTGCTCGATGTAGTTGCCGGGTCGAAAGACAAGTTCGTCCAGGCGAAGAGGAGCGGCCTCAAGATAAACCTCGCAGTTCACCTCCTGAACAAGTCAAGGGACAGCCTCAAGAAGGGTGCTCTGGAAGAGGCGATCAAGTACGCGAGAGAGAGCGGAAAGGCCGTCGACGACATGCTCGAGCGCCATGACGAGGCGAGAGACGCGCTCGTGAACTGCGTCAAGTCAATCAGGCTGGCGGAGACTCTGGGGACTGACATCGACGAGATGAACAAGAAGATGATTGAGGCCAGGAACTTGTTCAAGGAGAAGGAGTTCGACCGTTCCATAGAGTGCTCCAGGAAGCTGTGCGACCTTGCCGGGAAGGCGGCCTTCAACAGGGCTGCTGAAGCGTGCGACCTCGCAGAAAGATCGCTGGCCCTGGCAAAGAACGCCGGTGTCGAGGTGTACGGAGCTGAGAAGACGCTCAGGAACGCCCGTGAGACGCTTGGAAAGGAAGAACTCCTGAAAAGCGTCTCGCTGTCCTGTACTTGCATATTGGAGGCCAATTCCGCGATAATGACCAGCCTCAACGACAAGCTGAGGAACATAGACCAGTTCGCGAAGGGAATAGAGGGCGAAGTCGAGAGCCTGACCGAAGTCCAGGAGGCGATCGCGCACTCCAAAGAGAAGAGCCTCGACGAGTTCAGGAAGTACGTGCAGATGTCCGAGGAGATCGTAAGCCAGGCGTTCGACAGCGCCATCGCGTACACGCGCGTGTCGCAGGATGTTGTCAGGCAGGCATACGACGGCTCAATATCGATGAACCCGCCAGGGGAACTCCTCACCGGCAAGGAGGCAGACAGGCCCGCGCAGACGGAGGGCGCTCCGATTCCTGGCGATAGCTATGAGGACAAGAGGCTCAGGATCGTCAACCTCTATTTGGAGGGCAAGATAAACGACAGCCAGCTCGAAAGGCTTCTCGCGCTGATCGATTCGAGCGTGGCAAGGGCGAGCCTGGTGTAGACACGTCTCAGAGGTAGGACAGCTGTTCCTTCACCTCTAGCCCTTTCTCTGGCAGGCGCGCCACGTACTTCTCCGCCGGGATCATCTCGGGGGCGAACAGGCCCTTCCCGCTGACCTCACCAGCTATGATCATCTCCGCTCCGATGGCTCCGCCCGTTCCCACGAGATAGCCAGTGGCGTTGCTATTGTACAGCTCATAGGCCTTCTCGTGGGACAGCGCCGTCCACACCTTGACCATCGCCTTCCTGCCGTTCTTCGTTCCGAGGATCTCGACGACGATGCCTGCCGAGCCCTTGACCTTTCCAATGAGGTCTACCGGCTTGGGGAATAGCGCCACAACCACGTCCAATGGCCTCACCTTGACTCCTTTGACGTCGATCGGCTTCAGGCCGTGCATTCCTGTCTTTCGCAAAGTATTGGCCATCTCGGCAAAGCTGTCATCGACTGCTATCTTGAAGTCCGCGTTCCTGATCCCCTTGATGAACTTTGGTATGAGAAAGGTCTCCTCGTGGGTCGTGTTGTACACTGGCAGGGGTCCAATCGGATCCGGATACTCGTAGATCTCCCTCTTGTGCAGAGGCGGCAAGTAAGTCATCTTGCCATCCTTGAATACAGCAGCGCCCTCAGTGACCTCCGCCAGCATGTCGAGCGGAGACCAGAGCGTGAAGAACTCGTAGCCCTCGGCAGAGCCGTTGTCGCCGTCTCTGACGTGAGCCTCATAGGCGGAATCGAGCTTGTTCGCAGCGTATCTCGCGAAAATGTCCGAGATACCAGGATCGGCCCCCATCCCTGTGATGACTGTCACGCCCGCATCCTCACACTTCCTCGACCACACCTCGAAATCGTCGATGATCTCCTGCACGGCCGAGAAATCGATGTAGTTCGTTCCCGCAGCCAGTGCTTGCTCTGTAATCTTCATGTTCAATTCGCTCGTGACGGAACTTACGAGCAGGTCACAGCCTTTCAACACTTTCCTCAGAGACTTCGCATCGCCCGCGTCAACCTTCGCTATCGTGAACTTGTCGCTCTTGATTCTGCCAACCATCGCTTTCGCAGCGTCGGTCCTCAGATCGGCGAGGACTAGCTCGTCAACCTTGTCGTTCTTCGCCACATGCTCAGCACACACAAGCCCCGTTATTCCGCACCCTAGTTGGACAACTCTCATTCTTCCCCACTCTTGCCACCGGAATCGTTTGCTTGGATATGAGCGTTGTTCAGCGCAGGTCTCGGAATCTGAACATGAGAGGGCGCACCACAGGGAGACGGAACTAGTGGACACTCTGCGCTACCGGTGAGCCGACCTCGCCCGCCAGGTCTCAAGAACATCCCTCGGCCATGCGGGAGTGCCACTCCCTAGCCTCTTTCCGAGTAGCACTTCGGCCGCGACCTCGGCCACCTCACGCGCATGGGTTGCCCTCCAGCCGGCTTTCGAAACCAGCCATGCCTTGATCTCATCGGGCGAATAGGTTTCGCCGCCTTCCTTCAGAATCACGAACGACTGAGCTGCCGTGTCTCTGTCCGCAGGGTTCTCCATGCCAGTGGAGCGGTTGACGCGGCCTACCAGGTCTTTCAGGGCCTCCTCAACAGCTTCGCTGACCGCGAGCTTATAGCCAGTCCTACTGTTCTTGGCACCTAACTCCTTAGCGTTCCATGTCCTGATCCAGTAGTCAATCTCCTGCATTGTCCACGGGACCACGAGCAATGCCATAACGTTTCGGATAGAATCCAATGAGTCCAGGAACCTACCGTACGGATAGAAGGCAATCAGCGGTCCGTTGTCCGCGTTTGGCAAAGGCCTCAGCTTCGTGACCACGTAGATGTCCTTTCCTAGCATGAGCGTCTTGCCAGCAGATTTCAGATCTCTGACAGCCGATTTGCCGAGCTCATTGCCTATGAGCCCATCGAGGTTCCGCAGACCTGCTACCGCGATGTATCCCCTGGTGATGCTGACCTGCGCGAGCCAGTCTAGCCCCTTTCTAACGGCCTCTCGATCCAGACCCTCGGCCCTGATGAAATAGGACAACCTCTTCTTCATGAGCTCAGGCGGTTCAATCATTCGAATAACGGGCTCTAAAGCTCGCGCTCCTGTTATCAATAATGATTCTGACCTGGCAGGCTTCCCCAGAAAAGCCCTTATCTGAGGTTGATCAGATGAGTAGTCGGTCGATGTATCGAGGAACTGTGCTGCCCTCGACGTGAGGAGGATCGTCGCGAGGCTCAATGGACTGACGGGACTGAGGATTGAGCTGAGTGTATTCCTCTTGATAGGCGCGAACTTCTTGCTATTCGGAGTCGCTCTCACGCTCTCAGGGCTCTTGCTCATCTGGTCTTCGGATAGGACTTTCGGTCTGGTCTCGGTCTCCGAAGGAGCATTTAGCTGCCTCGCAGGCTACTACTATCTTCTGGAATAGCTACGCTGATTCTGTCCGTCGTTGCGGTCTAATCCTTGGCAAAAGACCAATATCAGAATTGTGATTCCGGTCATGAAAAGAGAGCTGGACAGGAAGATGGACCCAGTGAACAAAGGACCCGTTGATCCAGAGGCCGTGAAGAAGAAGATGTGGGTGGACTATCAGTACGCCCACAAGGATCGTGAGAACGAGGTGCTGGATGCAGTCCACAAGCTTGTCGCGCTCACGAGAGACCCGTCTGTGGACTTGCACAGGACGATGCAGGCAGCTGCAGATGTTATCCGCGAGAGGCTCTGGGTACGGGAGGTCACGATAGGCCTGAGGGACTCTACAGATGGCATGTACAGATACGAGGTGCAGGCTGGATTTGCGGAGAGCGCTTGGGCAGCGCTCAAGAAGCTCGAGTACTCATATGAACAGTTCTCGGATCCGACGCTCTACAAGGCCAAGCAGATCAGCAGATTCACGAAGCTGTTCCTCCAGGAGGACAACCCGTTTGCCCCGGGCGAGGAGGTCACATACGATTGGACAATCATCCCCTACATGGAACGGAGATCCCTGGACGACACTCTCTCGGCGGACTATCTTGATGTCAACATCTATGGGCCGAAGGAGGAACTCCTGGGATGGATAGAGATATCTGGTACGATCGCCGGAAAACTCCCGGACCCGTTCACCATCAAGAGCGTGGAGCTGATCGCGTCCATCATAGGTACCGCGATCATGGGCAAGCGGGCGCTATCCAAGACGTGTTAAACCCTGTCCCCCCTGCCGTCGCCTGTGGGACCATCCCTCGGGAAACAATCTTAAGACCTCCATAGCTATCCCGTCCCTGGAAGGAAAGATGCGCTGTCCGAGTTGTGGGGCAGAGAATCTCAATGCGGTCGGGCCCTGTTGGAAATGTGGCAAATCGCTGATTCCTTTTGATCGGGTGAAGAAGGTGACTGTCCCCGCAGCCAAACCGACTGCCCCGGCCGTAACTCGGACTCTCGCCACCGAGCGCAGGGTCGTGAGGCCAGAAGACATCGACTACAAGGAAATCCCGAAGAAGATGAAGTTCGACTACGAGCACGCGCTCAAGGACCAGGCGGGCAGGACCATCGAGGCCGTGCACGCGCTCTTGCAACACTTGGAGAAGAAACAAGTCGACCTTCACAAGCTCATGCAGGAAGCGGGGAACCTGATCAGCCGTCAGTTCGGGATCATGGATGTTGGCCTAGGCCTAAGGGGTCCTGACGGTCTCTTCAGGTACGAGGTGCTGGTCGGCTTCAGAGACATTGCGGTGGAGGAAAGGAAGAAGATCGCATACAAGAAGGAAGATTTCTACGACAGTGGTCCGTACAAAGGCTATTGGCTGAGCAAATACACAAAGCTGTACCTTGCCGAGGACCACCCATGGGCGAATTCGGAATCGAAGGCCTACAATCGTCCGATACTCCTCGATTCGAAGAGGAGAGCATCAAACGAGGCCCTCGAAGGAGACTACATCGACGTCCACTTCTTCGATCCGAACGACGAGCTGCTCGGGTGGATCGAGATCTCGGGCACGAGGACGGGCCTACTGCCAGACGCATCGGTGATAAGATGGATTGAAATCATCGGATCCATCATCGGAGCGGCGGCCAGACTGCAGCACACACGCTGAGGACTTCCTTCAAGAACTCCTGACATCCGATAAATAGGGGTTTGAGGATTCGGGAGAGGATGAAAGAGAAGCTAAGAGTACTTTCTGACGACCAGGTCAAGTCCATCCATGAAGCGAGCCTGAACGTGCTGGAGAAGACCGGGGTCAAGTTCTGGGACCAGGGAACGATCGAGGTTCTGAAGAGGGCTGGCGCCGAGGTCGACAAGGACAGGAGCATCGTGAGGTTCCCGAGAGACCTGATCGCATCATCGGTGAAGAAGGCACCCAAGCAGATCACTTTGGCGGGCAGGAGCCCGAAGTTCGATCTCAGACTAGACGGTGAGAGGTCGTACTTCGGAACCCTCGGGACCGCACCGCTCGTCTATGACATTGACACGGGAGAGAGGAGGTACGCCCTGAAGAGCGATCTGCAGGCCTTCGCGCGAATAACGAATGCACTGGAGAGCGTCAGATACTTTCACACGAGCGTGACGCCGTCAGACGTCGCTCCTCAAGTTACCGACCTGCACAGGTGGGCAACCGCCCTGAGGAACACCGAGAAGCATCTGATGGGGGGCGCGGTCTACAACCTCGACAACATGCCATTCCTGGTCAAGATGTGTCTCGAGGTCGCGGGGGGAGAGAAGGAGCTGAGAAGGAGGCCCATGATCACGGCGACGGAGTGCCCGGTGCCACCGCTTCAACACGACAGGAGACCTTTGAGGGGGATAACCGAATTCGCGAGGCACTGGCTTCCGGTGATAATCTACTCGGAGCCGAAAGCTGGTGCGACTTCCCCAGCGTCACTTGCAGGAACACTTGTGGTATCGAACGCAGAAGTGCTGAGCGGCATAACGATAGCGCAGTTGACAAACCCCGAAGCGCCCGTCATCTATGGCAGTGTCGCGACGCTCATGGACATGAGGACCGGGGGCATCGCTTTTGGCTCGCCTGAGACGGGCATCCTTGCCGCGGCGACGACCCAGATGGCCAGGCACTACGGCATACCGAACATGACGCCTGGTGGGAGGACGGACTCGAAGATGCCCGACGTACAGGCGGGGTATGAGAAGCAGAGGACCGTCCTCATGGCCGCGCTCGCCGGAGCTAGCCTGAGCAACATGGCGGGTCTGCTCGAATCCAATCTGGTCGCAAGCTACGAACAGCTCATCATCGATGACGAGATAATTGGGACGACTGAGAGGATCATCGAAGGAATCGCGTTCGATGAAGGCTCGATGGCGCTCGACCTGATTGACAAGGTTGGACCCGGCGGGACCTACTTGGCGCAACGACATACGATGGAAAGGTTCAGGAAAGAGCACTACGCACCAAGGCTGAGCGACAGGAGCTACTACGCTGGGTGGCTGAGGGGCGGTTCGAAGCAGTTGCGCGAGGTCGCGAGGATGAGGGCGAAGAGAATGCTCAGGGAGAGCCATCCAGAGCCGCTCGACAAGGGCGTCGACAAGAGGCTGTCGGAGATCCTCAGCGAAGCGGAGAAGAGCAAGAAGTGATCAGTCCAGCTCGAACTCCACCCATTTTCCTTTGCAGGGGTTATCGATGCCCAACACCATTCTGGAGTGTGTAAGATCCATGATGACGGAGAACAGGGTTTTCACCGGTTCTTCGTCAGAGTCCGCCTTGTGGACATGCGCGCATATGGAAGATGGATAGTTGACGTGATCTGACAGTATTGATTTCAGAGTGTCAACAGTGATCGAGCCGAGGCTGTTCCTCACAAGCCTCGAGGCCCTGTTGTACCGAACGATGGTGCCCGCCGCATGACGCAGAGCCCTCCCAATAGCATCGCTTGACTCTGACTCGTACCTGGTCATCCTGGGAACGAGGTAGTGATTAGTGTGTACCAGATAACCTTGGGCACCGTAGATCAATGCATAGTCCGTCGCGGACCCCTCGACACAGTACATCTCTCCGCTCTTGTGGCATATGTTGACGTTATAGCTCGAAGCCCTGTCTTCTTCAGTCGCGACAAACATCGCCTCGCTGATAGTCCTCGAAGCCAAGAGCCGTCTTGCCAAAAACAGCTTTGGGACGCCCACTCGCATGTCGTTTTGATCGAGAGAGTTGCCGGTGAAGCTCAAACCGGAGGAGTTCATCCCGCAGATCAGCTCCATACCAGCAGATGACATCGCGAGATATGACGGCTCACCTCTTGGTCGGCCTTTGAGGAGCACGAGATGCTTTGAATCGGCCGGCCTCCAGTCCTCTGTATGAACTGAGAACACGGAACCATCAGCAGTTGCCTTTCCGTTGAGCATGATATCCGTACAGAAGCCTTTCTCACTAT
>Ga0315314_1003924_pt1 | contig 11403 bp, 18 predicted proteins | sample TDP9_MG_FD_203631 | JGI IMG/M metagenome (GOLD analysis project Ga0315314, IMG submission 203631) | Freshwater sediment microbial communities from Lake Towuti, South Sulawesi, Indonesia - TDP9 | ecosystem: Environmental > Aquatic > Freshwater > Lake > Sediment | place: Indonesia: South Sulawesi...
CGAAAGTCGGCAAGAGTCATCTGATAACTAACGATGAGGCGAAGCGGTTCATCATTGAGAATTTCGGAACACAGATAGTCGGAGGCTAATTGAGAGTGACTAAACAGAAACCCAAGAAGGTCAGGAAGTTCGGTAAAGGAAGTAGACCCTGCCGCCGATGCGGCCAATATGACGCTGTGATAAGGAAGTATGGTCTTGATCTGTGCAGACAATGCTTCAGGGAACTTGCGAAATCTTTAGGTTTCAAGAAGTACGCTTGAGGTATCACAATATGACTATGCTGGATATCTTGTCGAATGCTCTCTCAACATTACTCAACAATGAGAGGCGACTTAAGCGTGAATGCGTAGTCTGGCCTGCATCAAAACTCTTGGGAAACGTACTTCGCGTTATGCAGAAGAACGGATTTGTAGGAGAATTCGAGTTCGTAGATGACGGGAGGGCTGGAAAGTTCAAGGTTCAACTTCTAGGTAGGATAAACAAATGCAGCGTCATCAAACCCAGATACTCCGTCAAGATAAAAGACTTGGAGTTCTGGGAGAAGAGATATCTCCCTTCAAGAGAAGTAGGCACTTTGATTCTCACGACCCCGCAAGGCGTTATCTCCCATAAGGATGCTAGACAACAGAAGGCTGGGGGAAGACTTCTAGCATACGTCTATTGAAGGCGGAGAGGAAGATGGAAGAGCTGATAGAACGCGCAACTCCTATCCCGGAAGGGGTTACCGTCGAGGTTTATGGCCGAGAAGTCAAGGTTAAAGGTCCGAAAGGCTCACTTTCAGAAAATCTCTCCCATCTTCCAGTTGAAATATCGGTTAGAGAAGGAAGCGTAGTAGTCTCAGCTAAATGGCCTAAGAAGAGGGAGGCTGCCAAGGTTGGAACCGCTGCGGCTCACATAAGAAACATGGTTAACGGTGTAACGAAGGGCTTCAAATGCAAGCTCAAAGTTGTCTACGCCCATTTCCCAATCACAGTGAAGGTGAATGAGAAACAGAAGAAAGTTCTCATCGAGAATTTCATCGGAGAGAAAACGCCGAGAGTTGCAGCCGTGGTTGGAGACGCGAAAGTAAAGGTCTCAGGCGACGAGTTGATAGTTGAAGGCATCAATATTCAAGACGTAGCTCAGACCGCCGCGAACATCGAAGCCTCAACGAAGATCAAGGAGAAAGATCAAAGGGTCTTCCTAGACGGCATCTTCGTCTTCGAGAGGAGCGAGGGAATATAATTGAGCCAAAGAAAGAAGCTCACCAAGCTGAGGAACGCTTTGAGATCACGGAAGCCCAGATTCATAAGGCAAGAGAGTTGGCGGTACAAGAGAGTCAAACCGAGTTGGAGGAGACCTAGAGGAAAAACGAGCAAGATGAGGAGAAAGCAGAGAGGATGGCCCAAAACTGTTGCAGTGGGCTACAAAGTTGCTAAGAAAGTTCGAGGGCTTCATCCATCAGGCTTCAGAGAGACCCTCATTCACAGACTAGAAGACCTAGAGAAGATCGATACGAAGGCAGAGGTTGCGAGGATAGCCGCAACCGTCGGCGAGAGAAAGAGAATCGCAATTCTGGAGAGAGCCAAAGCACTCAACGTTCGGATTCTCAACCCTGGCCCTGCCAAGAAGCCTGAGGAAGCTGAAGCCGAAGCGGAAGCAGTTGAGGCTGAGAAGATTGAAGCAGAAAAGACGGAAGAGAAGAAGCCTGAGGGCTCCAAGGAGCGCGTCTCCAAAGTTCAGGAGGACAGTAGATGAGTCTGAGAAGCCAACGCAGACTGGCTGCCAAGATGCTCAAAGTCGGGGTCAATAGGATCTGGATAGACCCTGAGCAGACAGAGAAAGTAGAAGCTGCAATAACGAGGGATGAGCTCCGGAAACTTCTACACGAAGGCGCGATAAGAAAGCTTCCTGAGACCGGGATAAGCAAGGGAAGAAAAAGAATTCTAAGAATGAAACGATCTCGAGGAAAGAGACGCGGTCCAGGACGCAGAAGAGGTCTAACCATTTCGAAGAAGCAAGCATGGATCAGTAGAATAAGAGTAGTGAGAGAACGATTGAGAGAGCTTAGAGATAGGCGGATGATCGCGAAGCCCGTCTATCAAAAGCTCCTCTTGATGGCTAAGGGAGGGGCGTTCCGAAGCAGCTCTCACTTGAACGAGTACATAGAAGCCCACAAGCTGGTGAAGAGAAGGTAAGCTGAGATGGCTAGAGGTCCTAGATACAATGTCCCTTTCAGGCGAAGGAGGGAAGGAAAGACCGATTACAAGAAACGGGCTGCACTAGTCGTGGCACAGAAGCCTAGAGCTGTAGTTAGAATCACGGGCAAGCATACGATCGTTCAAACTATTGAGGCGAAATCTAAGGGAGACAGAGTTCTAGCTGCAGCTAACTCGATTGAGCTTGCAGAGTTTGGCTGGAAAGGGGGATGCGGAAATGTGCCCGCAGCCTATCTAACAGGTTATCTCGCCGGCTTTAGATCCATCCAGAAAGGAGTTGGAGAGGCTGTACTTGATTTAGGCTTGAGGAAGGCAAGTAAAGGCGGAAGAATCTTCAGCGCCTTGAAAGGCATAATCGATTCTGGCGTCAACATCCCTCATGGCGAGAAGATCTTTCCGGATGAATCTAGAATTCGCGGCAATCATATAGCTGACTACGCGAAGAAGACCGTTTCAAATCCGGAACTGTATAACAAGCGTTTCTCTCAGTACCTCTCGAGAAAATTGAAACCTGAAGACTTACCGTCGCATTTTGATGAGGTGAAGAGGAGGATTCAAGAGAGTTTCACTGGAGCTGTGAAGAAGAGTGAGTAGAGAAGTAAGACCAACGTCCGAGGCCGGTTGGATACCGAAGACTAAAGTGGGGAAGTTCGTCCAAGACGGCCATATCGTCTCCTTGGAAGAGATTTTTACCCAAGGAATGAAGATAATGGAGCCTGAGATAGTTGAGGTTCTTTTGCCGAACCTTCAGCAAGAGGTTCTAGGGATAGGGTTTGTTCAGAAGCAGACGGATGCTGGCGAACGGTCCCGATTCAAGGCTATAGTTGTCGTCGGGAATGGCGAAGGATACGTGGGGGTAGGTGATGGAAAAGCTCGACAAGTTAGAACGGCTATAGATAAAGCGACTATCCAAGCAAAGCTGAACATAATTCCCGTCCGTAGAGGATGTGGAAGCTGGGAGTGCGGTTGTAATCTTCCTCACTCACTCCCTTTCGAAGTGAAAGGGAAGTGTGGAAGCGTTCGAATTGAGATTATCCCCGGTCCTAGAGGGCTGGGACTTGTTGGAGGGGAGATACCTAAAATCATATTGAGAATGGCTGGGGTTAAAGACTGTTGGACGAGAACTTATGGTTCAACGAGTACACTCGCCTCAACAGCTTTCGCTGTATACGATGGTCTCAGAAGCACCTACAGAGTCGTAACGCCTGAGGACTGGGTCAGATGAAGAAAGTTCCGAAGACGAAGAAGGGTAAGTGTTTAGTTGCGATAAGAATACGGGGAACAGCGGGCGTCAAATCTGAATTTGAGAAGACCTTAGCTTCGCTTAGACTGGCAAGGAAGTTTCGCGCTGCAATTCTGTATGATCGGCCTGAAATAATTGGGATGCTGGCTAAGATTAAGGACCTAGTCACTTGGGGTGAGGCGAGGAAGGAGACTCTAAGCCTATTGCTCAAAGAGAGAGCTCAAACTGTTGGCGGAAAGAAACTCACGAATTCTTTCGTCAAACAGAAGTTTGGATTAACAACGATAGACAGATTGGCCTCAGCTATCGATAAAGGCGAACTCCCTCTGGAAAGGCTCTGGAAAGAAGGAGTGAACCCCAACTTCAAGCTGCATCCGCCGAAAGGAGGCTTCAAAGGCAAGACGAAGCTTGCTTTCAAGCAAGGCGGCGAGCTCGGCTATAGAGGCGAGGCGGTACACGATCTAGTGGCGCGAATGGTATAGCGTGACACTCAGCCTCCTAGGTGACGACGCTACACTTATTAGATTTCCAATTTGATTTGTTCTCGATTGGTGAGAAGACTATGCCTGAAAGGGATCGCGGTCGAAAGAAACGTTTCCCATGGTGGTTCGACGTATTCGACGAGATGGAGAAGATGGACGAAATGATGGATGAGATGATGCGGAGAGCTTTTGAGATTCCTAACGGAACGAAACCATTCGGTCCATATGTTTACGGTTTCTCAGTCTCACTCGACCAGAAAGGGAAACCTGCGATTCAACAGTTTGGAAACGTCAAACCCAGCAGGGTTGGACCTCAAGTCAAGGAGGAGAGGGAACCATTAGTAGATGTTATCGAAGAGAATGACGAGATCGCTGTCTTCGCTGAGCTTCCTGGGGTCGAGAAGAACGATATTAGGGTTCACTCAAATGAGAAGAATCTGACGATATCTGTCGACTCGAAGGGGAGAAAATACCGTAAAGAATTGGAACTTCCCGACTCGGTCCTACCTGCATCAGCGAAAGCCTCATACAAGAACGGCGTCCTAGAGGTTAGATTGAAGAAGGCTGAGGGCGAGGGTCGTGAAAGGCAGATAAAGATAGAGTGAAAACGCCATCGCGTGTTCCGTGGAAGAATTTTGGTAGCGAGCAGAGTCTACTCTTTTATAGAGGCTATGGCTCGTGTTAGATCAGATTTGGTCACTATTCCCACAAGTCTTCCTGAATTGTCTAATACTGGTAGACCGCTGATGTTGTGTCTTGTCATCAGTTTAGCAGCATCAGAAAGGTCTGCATCTTTGTTTACACAGATAGGATGCGCTGTCATGAAGTCTCCTGCCGTGAGGGGATGGATACCTGTTGGTAGGGCAGCGAACCCTTTCGTAAATACGTGTTCTCCCTCCATCAACCTTTTTGCAGGTTTGAGCAGGTTGCTTATCATTGTCACATCCGCTAAGGTTATGGTCCCAACAGGTTTATTCTCTTCATCAGTGACTACCACTCGTGATATCTTATGTTCAGACATCAAGTATACTGCCAGAAATATGGGATGTGAAGGCTTAACTGTTATGGGATTAGGTGTCATAAACTCTTGCACGCTATAAATCCCGGGCTTTGTCACTAGAGGATACATGATTATGTCGGCCTTTGTCACTATTCCCTTCAGTTCACCATCTTCATCAACAACCACTAGTGAACTTATCTTCTCTCCAATCATAGTTTCTGCAACATCAGATATCAGTGTAGCAGGCTTGACAGTGATGAGATTCTTGCTCATGACTTCTTCCGCCTTTATCTCTTCAAGGCCTCGCCCAGATTTGTCAGCAAGCAAGAAGTTCACAAAATCTTTGTGTGTCATAATGCCGATAGGCTTGTTTTTCGCGTCAACAACCACAACTCTACTTATGCGATGCTCCACCATAAGCTTCTGAACTTCTAGAATGGCTGCAGTAGCCGTACATGTAACCACTTTTTCAGTCATAACGTCTTCCACGATATCCGTCATAACACTTTCACCAGGTCAATCCAATTCGAATTTTGATTTGATTTCCCTACCGCGGTAGACCGGTCTGCTCAGATAGTGCCGTTGGGATAGCCTGCGCTGCAGGCAACTCGGGAAATCTCTCTTTCATCCTCTGTTCCGCTATAGTATTCGCCTCAGTCAATATTCTCTGAGCCTCTCCGCTGGACGTTGAAATATCGTAGCCTGAACCCGTGGCTTCACCAACCTCTATCACCACGCCATTCAAGGTTTCACCTATCGCGCCAAGCTCATAGGAAACCTGAGGCATGATACCTTGAATCTGATTCTTTATCGCTTGGACTACGCCGACAACAGGCCCCATCATAGCAGCTAGATCGCCGAATTGCTGCACGGTCTCCAATCTCAGAGTTATCTGTTCCAGCGCGAGCTCACAGCGTAGAGTTATCTTCGCCATCTTTCTGACCTCTGCGCATTCATTGGCATACATCGCTGCCCGCGCAGAATCTTTAGCCATCTGTGCGGCAACACACTTGTTAAAGTAGTCTCTGTCGCGTTGCTGCATCTTTGCGCTTGAGTCAGCTATCTTGGTCTTCTGAGTCTTCAAGCGGTAGATGCACATAACGATCTTCTCTTTCAGAGGTGTCTTGCGGCCGAAGATTCCACTGATCTTCTCCCGTAAAGGTTCCTTCGGCTCTCTCTCCCAATTCTTAATCATCTTATATGCCAAACGACTCACCCCTACCATTCAGCAAAGCTCAATCGCGTAGATGGATATCACTAATTCCGGCATCAATGCGACCCAGAATCAACCATCCTCGGGCGCCACTGTCTTGCGGCGTTCAGTAATAAAACCTTTTCAAGAATTTTACGCTATAAAAATCGAAGGTTTTCCGATTTAACAATACCATATACACGCGGGTGCCTTCAGGTTCTTGTCAATCATCAATTCAGCTTGTTCATTATCTTTAAACAAGAGCTTCAAAACCAACCCCATCCGTAAACCATGAAATAGTGTTTTGCTTTCTTTACGCCGATGGGATCTGGCCAGTTGTCGTCGTTTCCGTTCGCAATCTTGTTTTTCGGGCGCTTCCTCCAGCACTCTCTCAAAATGCTTGGCCAGCGTTGGAATCCGCCAATGTGCAAAGTAACTCGGAAGCTGCCTTTCATCCCAACCGAGCAGGAGATCGACGCCTTAATCGCTGGATGTGGAAAGAAAACTTGAGCGTTTCTACAGCTCCTCAAGGAGACGGCTATGAGAGCTGGAGAAGCCAGCCGTCTACTATGGACCGATATTGACATGGAAAGATTGACGGTGACCTTGAACAGTCCAGAGAAAGGCGGCAGCCCTAGGATCTTTAAGGTCAGCAGTAAGCTCATAGCCATGCTCAACGCCCTGCCCAGAACAAGCGTTAGAGCTTTCGGCGACAACCCAACGCCATACAGGAAGTCGATCTTCCAAAATACTAGAAGAAGACTAGCGACGAAACTTCAGAACCCAAGGCTGCTGCGCATAAGCTTCCACACTCTACGCCACTGGAAGGCGACGATGCTGTACCATCAAACGAAGGACATCCTCCACGTTAAAGAGTTCCTAGGCCACAGGAATGTGGACACCACGCTTCTCTACATCCAGCTGGCTGAAGCCATCTTCAAAGAGGCAGCCGACGAGTTCACGGTTAGGGTTGCCAGCAAGCCTGAGGAGATCCAAGCGCTGCTGGAAGTAGGCTTCGAATACGTATGCGAGAACGATGGGCTACTATACTTTAGGAAGCGTAAATAGGCGCCAGGCAGATGCCCAAAACATGGAAAAAGCGGTGAAAACCTTTATTTTAGGCATTCTTTATCATGTTGTGCTTCGAAAGATGAAGCCCTAGCGTAAAGAGATTCAGTAGATAGCAGGTATATCGGTTGGCTAGAAAGAATAGAAAGGTCAGGAAGCTGCGAGGATCTAGAACTCATGGCTGGGGTACTTCAGGCCAACATAGGGACAGCGGTAGCCAAGGCGGTAGAGGGAGGAGCGGTCGCTGGAAGCACAAGTGGACCTATACTGTTAAGCATGAGCCTCAAAGGAGAGGGAAACTTGGATTTAGATGTCCGACTGGAAAAGGCATCCTGAATACGATCAACGTCGGAGAGCTTAGTCAACTGGCAGAGAGACTTCTAGCTCAGAATAAGGCGAAGGAAGAGAACGGAAAGATAGCGGTCGACTTGAGCGAGTTCGGATACGAGAAGCTTCTTGGAGGAGGAAAAGCCACCAGACGTCTCGCTGTGAAGGTTTCAAAGTATTCGGAATCAGCGGCCAAGAAGATACAAGAGGCTGGGGGAGAAATAGCAGGATCAAGTGCGAAAAGCTAGGTGTAATACTTGGTCAGATTTATCGAGCTTTTCAAGCCTCTCACAAGATTCTTCCCAGATGTTAAAGTTGCTCAGAGAAGAGTGGCTTTCAATGAAAAGCTCTTTTGGACAGCAATCGTCCTGATAGTCTATCTTATCATGTCGGAGATTCCTCTTTACGGGATAGGTGGGAAGGGAGCTCAAGACCCATTCGGTGCTTTAAGAGTAATATTTGCATCCAGTCGTGGAACATTGATGGAGCTAGGTATAGGACCTATCGTCACAGCCGGCTTGATACTTCAAGTTCTAAAGGGTTCAAAGATGATCAATGTCGACTTCAGGAACCCCGACGATAGGATGCTCTTCACAAGCGCAAACAAGGTCCTCGCCGTCGTCATGGTAGTGTTCCAGGCGTGCGCCTACATAATCGGAGGAGCTTATGGAGCGATAAGTTTCCAGATCCAGTTCGCAATCTTGCTCCAACTGGTTGCTGCAGGGATAATTCTAATGCTTCTCGACGAGCTCCTTCAGAAAGGCTGGGGGATAGGAAGTGGGATAAGCCTCTTTATCGCTGCAGGTGTTGCTCAAACAATCTTTTGGAACTTGGTTTCACCGTTCGGTCCAATGGAAGACAACAAGTATTACGGTTCGATATTGGCGTTTGCACAATCGATCTGGATGGGACAAGACATTAAAGATATGTTCTATAGACCCGGAGGCTTCCCAGACATGATCGGTCTCGGAACGACCCTCATAGTCTTCGTCACTATAATCTACATGAACGGGTTGCGCGTTGAGGTGCCTGTCTCATACGCCAAGTATAGAGGTTACAGAGGAAAGTTCCCGATAAAACTACTATACGTCTCTAACATACCGGTTATATTCGCTGCAGCCCTCTTCGGGAACATCTACTTTGTTTCACAATTGATATGGCAGAACTATAATCGAGAAAGCACAAACTTCTGGCTGAATCTAATCGGGCAGTTCTCCATCATAAGTGAGAGATACGAGCCTAGCGGCGGCTTGGTCTACTATGTTGTTCCTCCCGGAAATTTGAACGGTGTTCTTCAAGATCCATTCAGAGCAGCGATGTACGCAGTATTGATGATCGCAGTTTGCATATTCTTCGCAGTAACATGGGTTGAAGTCGGAGGGATGGACTCGCGCACTGTTGCAAAGCAACTCCTAGACTCCGGAATGCAGATCGAAGGGTTCAGAAGATCCCATGTTCCAATACAGCAAGTTCTCGATAGATACATTCCAACTGTGACGATCCTAGGTGGATTGATAGTAGGGGCTATAGCGTCCTTCGCCGACTTTCTTGGAGCCTTTGGGTCAGGAACAGGAATTTTGCTTACCGTAGGAATTCTTGAGCAATACTACCAACTATTGGTTCGAGAGAGGATAACGGAGATGTATCCTGCGGTCAGAGCTGTCTTAGGAAAGTGATTCTGATTGGCTATGACCGTGATTCTGACGGGGATACCTGGCGTAGGTAAAACTACGATCCTCAATCAGTTGCAGAATCTTGCGAAAGAGAGAGGAATCAAACTCACGGTATTGAATTACGGAACGGTAATGAATGAACTCTTTAAGAGATATGGTCGCAAGATTAGTAGAGACGAGATAAGGCAGCAGCAAATATCAATTCAAAAGAAGATTCAGGATCGAGCTGCGCAAATTCTAGCTCGGAAGATGAGAAACCCGATTACAATAATAGATACACATATGTTCATTAGAACAAAGACAGGATTATGGTCCGGCCTCCCTGAGAGCGTACTCTCAAGACTTAAGCCTTCTCTAATAGTCTTGGTTGAAGCTCCTCCTGAAGAGATAGCTGAGAGAAGAAGAACGGACGCCACGAGAATGAGAGATGACCTCACTATGGAAGAAGTAAGATTCGATCTTGAATGGTCGAGGGCTACAGCTTCAGCATGCGCGGTCTCTACAGGTGCTCCCGTCAAAATTATAAGTAACAAAACTAGTAAGCAAAGAGAAGCGGCGGAAGAGCTCTTCAAATTAATAACCGAACTGACTGGTTGATGAGGATGACGATAATCGATGAACTTTGGAATATGATCATGGCCAGTCTAAGGCCATACCACGAGGTACCTGAATCGACATTCCTGATCTTAGGGATCGCCCTAGGGCTTTCGCTTATCACCAATGCGGCGAATCGCTTCCTAGTGGATATCGAAAAGATGAAGTCTGTCACGAAGGAGGTAAACGCGTGGAGGAAGGAAATGGATAGAGCGAAGAAGACGAATGATAAACAGTTGATGGCCAAGGTTATGAAGAAGCAGCAAGCCATTATGAAGCTTCAAAGCAAGATGAGTTGGGATAGGATGAAGGTCAGCTTCCTGTTTCTAGCGCCATTCTGGCTTGTATGGATAGTCCTTAGCGGATTCTTCGGGGAAACGATCGTAGCGGTATCACCTTTCACTTTTCCTTGGCTTCTCGACGAGAAGCTTCCTTTCTTCTCTTGGTATATTCTCTGTTCCTTCGCTGCTGGGCTTCCTTTCTCAAGAGTTCTAGGGATCAACCCAGAGGATTGAGCCAGCTCCCGGAGTCGAATCCGTATGCCTCTTGTAGTGACTGTAAGTGGACTACATGGGAGTGGAAAATCCACTTACGCGAAGGCTCTCGCTGAGGAATTCAGGCTTAGATACGTTTCCGCAGGCCAACTCTTCAGAGACATCGCCAAAGACAAAGGAGTCTCGATGGAAGAGTTGATTCAAATTACAGCCGATGATCCTAAGATAGACCGTCTCATAGATGATAGGACTAAGAGGGAAGCGGAGAAAGGAGAGGTTATTCTAGATGGGCAATTGGCGGGTTGGATGGCGAGAGAGAGGGCTGGACTCAAAGTCTTCTTAACCGCTCCTGAAGATGTTAGGATTAGGAGGATAGCTGAAAGGGACTCAGTTGACTTAGAGAAGGCTAGAGCTCAAACCGTTCTTAGGGAGAAAGCTGAGAGGGAGAGATACAAGAAGTATTACGATATCGATATCAGAGACATTTCGATATACGACTTGATAATGGACACAAGTCTCCATCCTCTTGAGGAGAGTATCAAAATTCTTAAGAACATCATCGGCGACTACATTGGGAGGCAACGTAGGAGATGAGTCTTGAATGCCAGCGATAGAGGTTGGAAGATTATGCCTCAAGGCGGCCGGTCGAGAATCTGGAAAGAAATGTGTAATAGTCGATGTGATCGACAAAAACTTCGTTTTGGTTACAGGTCCTCAACAGCTGACCGACGTCAAACGCAGGAGGACCAATGTAAAGCACTTGGAACTTACAGACGAGAAGATCGACATTAAGAAAGGCGCTACAGATGAGGAAGTTGCGAAGGCTATGGGCAAGACTTTGAAGGTTGAGAAGCCTCCGGAAGTCGAGAAGCCCAAGAAGCGCAAACCGAGAGAAAAGAAGACCTGAGGGGCCTCAACTAGATCCTCTATTTTGGAATCAACTCTCTGTTCTACGTCTAAATCATACGCGCGCAACCAAGGCTATGATGAGTGCCGTTAAGATTCCAGCCGCCAAGGTTCTCGCTCCAGATAGTAACATACTTTCTTTTGATATTCGACCCAAGAACATTCCAAGGCTAAATATCATCCCCATAATGAAGACAACGGAGACGACGGCAGCAGTACCTGCTGG
>Ga0315314_1003925_pt1 | contig 11401 bp, 6 predicted proteins | sample TDP9_MG_FD_203631 | JGI IMG/M metagenome (GOLD analysis project Ga0315314, IMG submission 203631) | Freshwater sediment microbial communities from Lake Towuti, South Sulawesi, Indonesia - TDP9 | ecosystem: Environmental > Aquatic > Freshwater > Lake > Sediment | place: Indonesia: South Sulawesi...
CCGCTGGGGTCATAGCCTCAAGACTCCAGTCGCTCAGATCTCCGTCAATTGCATCAGGAGTACCTCTGAGACACTCTATCACCAGTGGTTCTCCGGTCACCGGGTGTACTGCAGGTGGGGCCGCAATCGCCAAACTCACGCTGAGCAAAGTGAAAATTCCCAAGAAAAAGGATTTTTTAGCTAACATTTTTGTTCCTCCTAATTTTAACTGAAAATTGATATGAAATTTTGCTCCGGCCACACACCAAAGCGACTGCTGTAATTTTCTCTTATTATTAGACTAAACATCTTGATTCAAAATGGTTTCTGGGCCTAATGCTACCTCCTTCCTTCAAAACCCAAGTATCAATTATTGATTGAAATGTAAAGTTTTCCTCTCACCAAGCACAATGTTCTTATTCAAGACTATATGCTTCACATAATAACTGCTCCTCTATCGAAAAACTACAAGAACTGCGCCCGCTGTATGACACCAAAACAACAGATGCTCGATAGTGCAGGCACAAGCTTCACTAATATTATCTATAACAAATTTTCCACCTTTCCGTCAAGAAAAATCTCTTGATTTTGAATTAGCATCGTTCTTGATAAAACTGTGAAAATTTGGAAAAGGCCGAGGAGTGGCGAGCAAAATTGCCACAAATAGAAGCTGTGAACGAGTTACATAACAGGCGCAAAGCCACCTCTTTCAGGAGCTAAAAAACACCCTGATTTCCAGGTGACAGCCTGTCTCCAGAATGTCTATTAAAATTCCAAAGAACGCTTCAGCGGTTCAGTCCAATAGAGCATTTGTGTCGGCGACGCGACACAAAAACTCGTAATTGATTAAGTATACGGTGACGAAAGAATGTATCAATCACATAATTCTTTTTATGATATGACCGATAGTGATGCATTATCACTTGACTACGCAAACGAAGAACAATTTAGCCTTCGTTCTCCTGTGGTTTATTCCGCTTTTTCCTCTCCCTCCGCACCGTAGGGGTTTTTCTGGTTGTTTTATTATGACAGAGTGTGTTATAATGATGCTAACCATACAAGAGTGTTTCTTCGAAGTGTAAGTGGGAAATCCCATTTCAACAATTTTTAAGAGGAGATAAGCGATGAAAAAGAGTATCCCTGGTTTTACGAACGTATCGCTATGGGTGCTGCCGCTAATACTTATGCTGATAGATCCGGCTTTAGCATTTGAAGAAAACCCTAATCTTATCAGCTACTGGAAACTAAACGGCGACGCCAACGATACCGCCGGCAACAACCACGGCACTCTCATCGGCGATCCGACCTGGGTGAACGACCCGAATCGCGGCTGGTGCCTGAGCTTTGACGGCGATGGCGACTATGTCGATGTCGGCGATGATCCATCCCTTACGTTCACCGAAGAAATCACGGTCGCTTGCTGGATAAAGGTCCACAGGTTCGACAGAAATTGGAATGCTATCATTACCAAAGGGGACGACTGGGTTCTAGCCAGGACACGCAATGATAATCGAGTCGCATTTCTTTGTCTTGGCCTTACAGGAGGGGGGTGGCCGGAAGTGTATAGTGACGACGTGAACGACGAGAACTGGCATCATATTGCCGGTGTGTACGATGGCTCAAAACTCTGTATGTATCAAGACGGTCGTAACGTCGATTCCAAATCGCTTCGGGGTAGTATCAACAGCAATTGGAAACGGGTTCTTATCGGCGAAAACGGACAAGCTCCAAACCGCTACTGGAACGGCCTCATCGACGAGGTGCGTATCTACAGCCAGGCGCTGACTGCCGAGGAAATTAGCGTTTTCGCTTGGCCAGAACCTCCTACCCCACCTCCACCGCCGCCTGCTCCCAACGACGTGACGGCCACCGGTCACGACAGCCGGATAGACCTTAGATGGCAGTTTGATACAGACCCCAATTTGGAGGGCTACAACATCTATCGTGCCGATTCCGAGGAGGGCCCCTTTACCAAGCTTAATGATTCGGTACATACGGTCTCTGTATATAGCGACTTCTTCGGTGTCAATGACCAGACGTACTATTATTATGTAAAGTCGGTTGCCATACTTGACGGTGGAGAATCTGAGCCCTCGAATATTGCTTCGGCTACCTCTTATGCGATGACAGATGAGCAGCTTCTGACTTCTGTGCAGGAAGCTGTCTTCAGGTACTTCTGGGATTACGGCCATCCTGTCAGCGGACTGGCAAGAGAAGGATATGAATTTGGTCACAGCACTGACACCTGTACATCCGGCGGTACGGGTATGGGCTTGATGGCGATGTGCATCGGGGCCGAGCGAGGATTCGTCACTCGCGCCCAGGCCGCCGGCCGCGTTCTGCGGATTCTGACCTTTCTGGAGGAAGAGGCGAGCCGTTACCATGGCGCCTGGTCGCACTGGATTAACGGTGACACGGGCGAGACAAAGCCCTTCGGCACGTATGATGACGGCGGAGACCTGGTCGAGACCGCATACTTAGTACAGGGTATGCTCACGGTGCGTCAATACTTCGATGATTCGAACGACCCTGTGGAGACAGAGATTCGTAGCAGGGCCACCCAAATGTGGGAGCAGGTCGAATGGAATTGGTATCTCCAGCATCGAGGCAGTCAAGTGCTTTACTGGCACTGGTCGCCGAATTACGGCTGGCGCATCAACCATGCCATTCGTGGCTACAATGAGTGTATGATTGCCTATCTGCTGGCGATTGCCTCTCCGACACATCCGATACCGGCCTCTTGCTATTATAACGGCTGGGCAAGTGCCGCCAGCTACGCCAACAGCAATACCTACTACGGCTATAGGCAGTGGGTAGGCCCGGAGAAAGGAGGACCGTTGTTCTTCACCCACTATAGCCACTTGGGCTTTGACCCGCGTAATAAGAGCGACGATTTCTGCAACTATTTCGATAACAGCCGGAATATTTCCCTGATAAACCGCGCCCATTGCATCGACAATCCTTTCGGACATGCCGGCTACAGCGACTTGGTCTGGGGCTTGACGGCCAGCTTCAATCCGTGGGGCTATAGCGCCCATTCACCGACGAACGATAACGGTACGATTTCTCCTACGGCGGCGCTCAGCGCTATGCCTTATGTCCCCGATGAGTCTATGGCGACCTTGAATGAGTTCTACTACACGTACGGTGCGAATTTATGGTGTCCGTTCGGCTTCTCTGATGCCTTCAATCTATCGCAGAACTGGTTTGCGCACGGCTGCTTAGCCATCGACCAGGGCCCAATTGTGATTATGGTCGAAAACTTCCGCACGCAATTGTGCTGGGATTTGTTTATGGCCAACCCGGAAATCCAACCGATGTTGGATGCCATTGGCTGGACAAGTCCTTAGAGAATAATGAACCAAATTCCCCTGGGGACATCTTCCTGCAAGACAGTCCACAATCCTATGAACCCCTTCTCCTCTCCGCACCGCAGGAACATTTTTGTTTGTTATTTGTAGATTGTATTCCTCTAATGGAGTATGTTATAATTATGGCAGATAAACATACCAGCTAAACTCATTATTTTTGAAAGAGAAGGGCAAAACGTAATGCACAAGCAAAACGGTTTTACATTAATAGAGCTTTTAGTAGTGATTGCCATTATCGCATTATTAATGGCGATACTGATGCCAACTCTACAGCGGGTAAAGCAACAGGCGGCGGGTGTCGGGTGCAAGTCGAACCTACACCAATGGGGCCTTATATTTGCCATGTACACTCAGGATAACAACGGCTACTTCTACAGTGGTCTTTTGCGTAGCTCCTCGGCAGACATGGCCCACGGTGACTGGTGGCGGGAGTGTATGCGGCCCTTCTCCAAGGACAAAAAGATGTGGCTGTGCCCTACGACGAAGAAACACCGTTCGACCGCTTCCCTAACGGCCATGGCATTTGCGACCAATCCATTCGACGCATGGCGGGTCCCTGCCTCTCATGGCAGCGATGAGGGAAGCTACGCACCCAATGGTTGGATGTGTAATCCTCCCGCTGGTCTGTCCAGCCTATGGGGACGCGGGCCTATCGAGTATTACTGGCGGACCCATCAGGTTAAACGAGCCTACAACATCCCGGTCTTTACTGAGGGCTGGTGGGTGGACGGCTGGCCCAGGCACAGCGATGAGCCCCCTGAGTTCGGTGACCTGACGCCGACTATGAGCGGTCATGAAATACAGCGTCTCTGTGTTAACCGACATGGAGGAGCACAAAATTGTCTGTTTGCTGATTGGTCCGTCAAAAGACTTGGACTCAAAGAGTTATGGACATTGAAATGGCATCGCGAGTTCAATACGGCTAACTACTGGACTAAAGCTGGTGGTGTACTACCAGAGGATTGGCCCCAATGGATGAGAAAGTTTAAGGACTACTGAAAAGTGGTTTTGCGCTCATAGAATCCTGAACTCATCTCATCTCTGCCTTCATCTATCCTTTGGCTTGAGTTTGGTCATTGTAGAACGCCAAAACACATCTCACAGCCATCCTACAGAAAATCCTGAGTTGGTCTAACTTATGGCTTTGATATTGCTCCAAGAAGATGAGGTCTATACCGAAACGTTCGATATAAGCCCCGAATTAATGCGAATCTGCTATGCCACCACGCAGTTGCAATTAACAGCGAAATCACACAGCTTACGGTGACGGCTCCGTCGGCGGGTATAAACGAATATCATCAAAATATATTTTACCTGAATCACCAGCCACCGGATTCTTCTTGTTACCTAACCCAAGGGCGAGCGTATTGACATTGGATAGATTCACGCCCTGGTCCGCAAATGCCTGCAGGTCGATATTCCATCGAGTCCAGGTGGTTGCCTGCGCTGCTTTTGGATTATCATGAGAGACCACAGCACTACCATTGAGTGCAACATACAACGGCTCAGCAGCGTTAGCCGAAACGCCTCTGAACCAAATCGTCAGCGTGGTGACACCATTCTCAGTCCAGTCACGCGGATAAGTCAAAGTCTTCTGAGCCTCTGAATACTTGAGGACGCTGTTATCATAGAAGAGCGGCATCGATTGGCTGCCTCCGTGAACGATAGTTTCCTCACAATAAGAACCGGTGCTTTCATCGCCCACGGCTGCGCCTGTTCCGTTGCCGGCATAGGCCGGTTCCTTACCATGAGCGGCATAGCCCAGCCCATCTTTCCACGACCACCATATCTCGTTGTTGCCAACGTCGTAGTCCTCAAAATCATCCACGATGAGGAAGTTGGCTGTCGTAAAGCTCCAGAGAGGGCCTTTCCATGGACTGTCGGCGTTGACGTTATTGACCTCATCAATACGCCAGTAGTAAGTGCTATTCCACTCAAGCTTTCCAGGGTCATAGCTCTCAGAGCCAAGGTTTCGGCTGCCTTTATATTCTGGTGAACCTGTATCGGCGTTTTTCACAGCATCTTTATCATCGCCAAAATAGACCTGGTGCGAAGCAGCAAAGACGCTCGGCGACCAGGTAATAATCTGTGTTTGCTTTACATCCACAGCCCCATTAGCCGGGTTCGGGCTCCCCACGGCGCCCTCAGTAGTAAAGCTCCAGACGCGGCCTTTATACGTCTTGATGGCATCGAACTCATCGACACGCCAGTAATAAGTCTTGGCCAATTCAAGTGGCCCGGGAATATAAGTTGCAGTTCCCTGAGGAAGACCACCGGCTGCATTATTGACATCATCAAAATTGTCGCCGAAATACACGGTGTGCAATTTCGCACCGAAACCTTCCGCCCAGCTAATCTCTACATCAAGACCTACAGACTCGGCACCATCAGACGGGTCGGGTGCATAGGCGGTCTTGGGTGGAACCAAAAAGCTCCAAACATTGCCTTTGTGTATCGTAGTGCCGTCGGCCTCAACCTCATCGACCCGCCAGTAGTATGTTGTGCCCGGTACAAGACCGTCTGGAAAAGGAAATCCAGGAAAACCAATAACAAAAAACGTGGAGGGCTGATTGCCCTGGAATGCTTCAGGGGTGCTGTCATTCACATCGTCAAAATTGTCACTAAAGTACACATCGTGCGAGACCGCCGTATGTCCAGACGCCCAGCCAAGGCTGGCCCACGTGTCCGGATGTATGGTGCCATCAGCGGGAGTGGGATTAAGGGCAATCACTGGTAGCTTGAGGCTCACGTTGTCGAACATGATAGTGCGCATCACGCCCTCGATGTGCGACGTAAAGCACAGGCCTATGTAAACGTCCGCGGCCATCTCGATTTCTACGGGATTCGTATTCAGGTCGCCATCAATAACAGTGCTATCAGGTTGTTGCACCCAATTAACGCCATCTTCCGAATAATAACCTGTGAATGAGTTGCCTTTGCGCACCAGCCTCAGCCACAAAGGTGGTGATACGCTGGTGCCCCCGTACGAGCTAATTGAACTGCCCCCTGTGCTCCGACGGCACAAGAACTCTTTGCCGCTACCCTCACCGGCTGTCAGTGTTATTGTTACGTGTTTGGAGTCCGGTTCGAGCGTCTCACGAATCATCACGCCACCTCTGGCCCAGCCGTCTGTCCCGGTGCCAATATCGACGACGCGTGCGACCATCTGACCATCGCCAGACAGCGGCACATGCACGAAGTGGAAGCCGTCCGAACTACCCCAGATGTCCCATCCATCGGCGGTGATAGTCCACCTACCGTCACTCTCATCAGCGCTGCCGCCAGTTGTGCCAATGTCCTGGCTTGTCCATCCCTGCGGCAGCGCAGCCGAAGCGCTGCCTACTAAGCCAAGCACAAGGATAAAAGAAACTAAATAAATCAATTTCTTAAACATAATAAACCTCCTTCAAGAAATATAAATTATTAATGGAAATGTAAAAAATCTTAATTGCTAAGCAAGAAGTTTTTCACTTAAAACTCTGTGTCTCGCATAATACGCCGCAGTTCCTCCTCTATCGAAAAACTCAAAGAATTGCACCCGCAGGATGACCTCAAAGCCGCAGATTCCCAACTGTACAGGCACAAGCTTTACTATTTTGGTTTATACTATATTATCTACTTTCACGTCAAGGAAAATCTCTTGATAATACGCTGGTAAGCACACTTTTTACGGTCTTTATAGTACACCATATATTTGTTCTGAGAGTATCAGACCGTCAGGAGTTTTTAGGACCAGTCCCACCTGCTGATCGGGCGCACTCTGCCCTCTGATAAGTGAACGTTAGCTGAAATATCGTAACCAGGATGCCCTTAAAAAATTGTAGTGACAGGGATTTTAGTATTTTACTTTGAGCTCTTCAGAGATAAAGAAGTGGTCATTGCGGACACTGAGGGACAGGCTGATAAATATCGGAGCCAAGGTAGTCAGGCATTCCCGTTACGTGATACTTCAAATGGCAGAAGTGGCTGTGCCGTAGACGCTCTTTCGGGAAATTCTTAACCGGTTCCGGCAGTTGTGGTTTTTGACAATATCTGCGAGGTCGGGATGATGTGTGAAACTGTTGAAAATCGGATTGTGCAATGGAGGTAAACAGTGGCGGTGTGCAAATACAGAGGGCGAAAGTGGATTCTTCACATAAATATGTGGCTTATCTTGTTTTTGATGCCAAATGGAGTGCTGGATCTTTAGGAAATTCGTTGAAATTGCGATGTAGTCTTGGCATTATAGGACTTGGATTTTATATAAGTGTCTCAATAGAAGTGTCCAAGCGTACAGAAATGTCGTTTATGAAGTCGAATGGTAAATCCCGGGTAGAAGGAACGAAACAGCCTGTCTTTTCATCTATGCGAAGAATGCTCTCAATGTGCATGGTGTCCGCCCTGGTTATAACTCGTGGTCTTACAGCCGAGCCGTATGGCAATACCTCCTTTCCCGAAAGTCGGAAGTTGAACAACCTTTCGGCGTTACTGCTGGACGTCGTTCCGGCCCCGACTGTCGAATCTTTTACGTTTGTTCGTCCGAGCGATGGCTGGATTTTCATTTCATTCACTACGCACGCCGAAGGCACCGTCCGCCTGACGTTGGACAAAGCTTCACCAGGAGAAACCGCGATCGACTTTGCTCCAGGAAGTGGCCCAGCTCACGAGGCAATGCATCACGTCACTAAAGGCCGCCACACACTCCAGTTCGAACGCACCGGAACCATTTCCCTCAAACACCTGACCCTCAAAGCCATCCCCGAGCTCATGCACTGCGGGCTCGGATTCAACCCCCAAATCAAATCCTACGGCCTTTACGACATGGATTTCCTCAAGCGCGACATTCTGCCAAACGTCACCACGCTGATTGTTCCCAATAACATCAAGCTCTCTGACTCGGTCATCGAGGATTGGCATCGCCAGGGAAAACGATTCGTCGCCGAAGTTGGAATCGATTCCCAGGCTAAGACTGCTGACGAACACGTAACATTCTGGACCAGCTTCTTCCACAAAGCCCCGTTCATTGATGGGATTATTATCAACGAATTCATCGTCAACAGGCCCGTTTCAGAATGGGTCCAAACCATGACTCCAGACCGCCTCGCCCGCATGGATCAGGAACGCGCAGCATACGAATGCTACTCCGAGGCCTTCAAAAAGATACACGCTGACAGCCGTTTCGCCAACAAATCGATATATGCCTACGTCGGCGGCAGCGGCAAGAAGCTCAACCAGGAAATCATCGGCACCAACCTCATCCGAACCATTGTCAACTGCGGCTATTTCGTCGCCCCCGAACGTTACCTCCACGAAATGTCCACCGAACAAGGCTCCCAGGACGCCCTCCAGGCCTTCCTTGACGGCCTCGCCGATTGGGAGGCCAAAGAACCCGGCGTCAAAAAGCAAATGGTGATCACCTTTGGCCTCTTCTCCATGCCTCCCGGTAGCATTAACAAACAGCCTAAAGTCGATTACCACGTCTGGATGGACCAACAAATGAACCTGGTGGCCAACGACCCAACGCTCGCGAACATCGCGGGGCTGAACTGGTGGACCTCCGTTTTGGCCGACGAAGAAACGGTCCGTTTCGTCGGCAAACTCTACCGCCACTATGCCATCGAGGGCAAGACAAACAGGCTCACCAGCGATCCCTTATTCCTGAGGCACATCCAGAACGCCGACTTTGAGCGCGGCACGAACGGCTGGGTTCTCCATCCCGCTGAAAATGGCAGCATCGCCGCCAAAAGTTTTCCTCGATACGGCAGGATCGAAGGCAGATACATGGGACTCGGCCGTCCCCCCGACCCCGAGCACATCGGCGACACTTTCCTCTGGATGAAACGGAGTGAAAAAGGACCAAACACGTTCTCACAAACGATCAAGGACCTTCAGCCTGGCAGGCTTTATTCTTTCAAAATGTTTGTTTGCGATTACAATGATCTTATCACACCTAAGCCGAGGAGGATCGAAGAAGCCAAATCCATCTTCACCGTCCTTATCGAGGGCGCCGATGTCGAGACCGCTCGATCATTCACCGAAGTTTATGCTTCCAGTCCCGAGCCTAAAGTCCCCGTTTGCATCACCTACCATTGGAAAATCTTCCGCGCCAAAACTACCACCGCTACCCTGACCGTTAGCGATTGGCAGGACCCCGACCAACCCACTGCCCCCTTCGGCCAGGAACAAGCCTTCAACTTCCTCGAAATCCAACCCTACCACGAATAATGTAAATTCAAAGCAAAGGGAGGAATCTCTTCCACCGTTTGGCGCACACAATCGACCAAGGACGGCAGGACCTTCGATAAATTCTCGATAAAAGTTTCAGAAACGATACAAGGACCCGGCTAACAAAAGACAAGCCGCGTTGGGTCATGACCATCCGCACACGCTGGAGTCCATGCACGAACTGGCGGTGCTTTACAAAGAAAAAGGGGATTACGATAGGGCAGAACAGTTATTACTCGAAGCCATCAAAGACCGCCTCGGACTCGGTGACACCCATCCCCATGCACTGAAATCATTGAATAATCTGATAGAGCTCTACGAAGCATGGGGCAAGCCGGAAAAGGCCGAAGAGTGGCGAGCAAAACTGCCGAAAACAGAAACTGTGGACAAGTGACATAACAGTCGCAAAGTCACCTCTTTCAAGAGCTGGAAAACACCCCGATTTCCAGGTGACTTTGTGACTCCATTTTGTCACTACAAATCCCAAATTTGCCAATATCGAGTCCGAATAAATATCGATTTTTTGCGAAAATACAAATATTTTTTGACAATTTTCCATGTGTAATCGGATTAAGTAGACGGATGAAAAGAAATGTATTAACCATACGATTCTTTTAGGGGTAAAGGGACTTTAGATTTGACTTTGAACTCGTCGTAGGTGAACTTTTTCATAGGCATCCTATCCACTTTTATTTCGCGCGTTGGCATCGCTTTGGCCGGTCTGTTTCAGTCGTTTTAGGTCAGCCAGCCGGTCCACACATCTGCTTCGGTGCTAAGCTACCTGCAAAAAGTTTTTAGACAATAAGCGCGTTTTGCCGATGAAACTTCTGATAATGAAAACAAAATCAGGAGATTATCGGCATGAAGCCACAGAGATTTATTAAAACCCTGACCAAAACAGAACGTCAGGAGATCGAAAAACTGTACCACCATGGGCCAAACAATCGCGTTCGCAAGCGGGCCCAAGCCATCCGGCTCAGTGCAATGGGCTATACGGTTACCCAGGTTGCCCAAATACTGGGATTCAATCGACAAAGCATTCACAATTGGTTCAATCTGTTCCAGGCACAAGGCTCCATAGGATTTTACGACAAGCATCGTACTCAATGAAGGTCTGTCAGGAAGGGTCGCCCGTCCGATGCTCGCAGATGAGCAAGTGAGTCAGTGCAACGCCTGTCATGGACGAGATAGCGAGCGAAGGGACGCGTTGGCCGGAATGACATGCGGCAGTTGCCACTCCTTGCTGTCCGATAAGCATCCTGACGTATCGATCAAGCCGCGAAAGCCGTTGTAACCTAGACCCTTCAGCCTTGACGCTGCCAACCGGGCAGATAGTCATACACGAAACAAAGAAAGCTTTATCTCTGCGCTTAAAAAACTGGGTAGATAGAATCTAACGGCCTTATTAATCTTACGGAAATAAAAAGTATTAAAGACATAAAATTAACAGCTGGTTACATGCATGACTCTGAATTTGGAGTGGAAGATTTTGGATTCGATTTCGAAAAGAAAATCTTTCATCTCAAGAGGAGCAGTGGTAGGAAGCCATCATTTTTCTGCCTTTGCTTTCAGGCCTCTTTTTATGTTCTTGCTAAGGTCTAAGACAAACTGATTGGCCAAGCCGAATTCGACATTCATTACTAACACATTGTCCGCAGGATAGTATACAACAGGCGGCCCGGGGCGGGCCTCCCCGACACAAAGATCTGATAGGTCGTAAGTTCGAAACGCGCCCCCGCTATGAACCCACGACCCTAAAACCCAGACCCATTTTTCAGCTCAACAAGATGCAGTATGAGTACTACTGATTCTCAAATTTTGCCATCGATCTCATTATCGAAGAAAAT
>Ga0315314_1003926_pt1 | contig 11400 bp, 13 predicted proteins | sample TDP9_MG_FD_203631 | JGI IMG/M metagenome (GOLD analysis project Ga0315314, IMG submission 203631) | Freshwater sediment microbial communities from Lake Towuti, South Sulawesi, Indonesia - TDP9 | ecosystem: Environmental > Aquatic > Freshwater > Lake > Sediment | place: Indonesia: South Sulawesi...
GACGATGGCGTCTAGGCTTCTGTCGCCGAGTTCAGCTGTTGGCTCATAGTTTAACACGTCCTCCACGGACTTAATTGGGAAGGTCGTCCTCCAGGTGCTTGGAAAGAGCTTGGACCATGACTCGGTTTCCACAAACTGGGCGGTGTCCTGCCCCTTGGCCACGGCATAGGGCGTATAGGACTGCCGAGTGTAGAAGACCATGTCTATGTCCAGCCTCTCGTAGGTTTTGGCCAGGGCGTAGGCGGGCGCCTCAAAGGGGTCTATGCCACTCATCCTTCTTATAAGGTCCGTGTGGGATATGTACTCGATCTGGGCGACCCTGTCCGCGTCCTCCAGGTATATGGCGGAAAGACCCCTCTCAAACCCCAGGAAAATCGCCTCCAAAACAGCCCTTTTCTGGGTCGCGCCTCTTAAGTTTTCCCTCCCATCTACAAAGTGCTGTTCATTATCGGTCCAAATAACGCGACCATGCTGAAACAAAAGACATAAGACCGACCCTGCGCATCTTATCCTAGCTCTGCTGTGTGAGGGAGGAGGGAAATGCCCGAGAAAATCAAGGCTGAGTTCATAGAAAACTTCCTGGTGATATGGGACGTCAAGAAAGGCTCCGAGCTCTACCAGATGGGGTTTTATGGAAAGCCCCTGGGCATTCCCAAGCCGAAAATCGCCGAGTTTGACACGCCCCTCATTCTGGACCTCATGGAGGGCCTATACCTGGTGGAGAGAGGTAACCTCGCCGTTTATGAAGGACCAAAGGGCGAGAAGGTCGGCCTAAGGAGGCTCCGGAGGATGGCGCGGGGGCTCTACGAGGAGTTCGACCTAAAATATACCGTTTACAAGGGCCTCAGGGACCACGGTCTCATCGTCACGCCAGGCATAAAATACGGCTGCGACTTCGCCGTCTACAAACAAGGACCAGGCGTAGACCACGCCCCCTACATGGTCTCCGTGAAAAAACGCCAGGACGAAATAACTGCCACCGACCTGGTGAAGGCAGGGCGCCTAGCCACCACCGTGAGAAAACGCTTCATCATAGCCACCCCAGAACCCCAAACAGAACAAATCCAATACCTCATCTTTAAGTGGTTCAAGGCCTAATTCAAGCTTTTTTAGGCTTTGGTTTTTTGTTACCTTTTTCATTCTCGCCTGCCCGAAGACCAGGCGCCATCTCGCTTGGATTGGTAATGTATTTATACTCCCTTTTTTCTGTCATTATTTCGATAGCTATGGTCGATCCAGAGGTTGAAGAGCTGTTTAAGGATGCTGAAAGTCTTTATCAGGAGTCGTTAAAGGAGCTCAAGGCAGGGAGGATAAGGAAGGCTGCTGAGAATGCCTGGGGTGCTACGGCGAAAGCAACAGATGCGTTATTATACGCACGTGTTAAAGTTGAGATCGTCAGGGGATTGGGGAGGACAAGGGAAATCTATAAGCTGACTGAAAGGGACCCTGATGTTGAAGCTTTGGGATTGGTGAAGGAATACAATGATAGGATACTTCATCTTCATGGCAACTGCTTCTATGAAGGAATTTGCAGGATACCTGGCGTTGATTTGGAAAAGCTGATTGAGGAAACTGGAAGGTATATAGAAAACGCAAAAAAGTTGAGTTTGAATAGATAATGTGAATGGCCCCTCGACTTACCTAACTCCCGGAGCATTTCTTAGAATATTGAACTGAAAATGTACTTATCTTGAAAATTTAATCGGTTAGTGGTTCAAGGCCTAACTGCCATTAGAAGTAGCATAATAATAGTTTAGGCTTGTTCTAGAATTGGCGTTTACCTAATGCCTTTTCTTTAGTTCTTTATCTCCAATTTGTTTTATTATCATGGCGATTAGCCAGCCACCTGCAAGGGGACCGTTGCCGCAAGTATCTGATCTGTAGGTTGATCTGAGTTATTCAGGAGAGGGAGAAAATCGCCGTTATGGCTACCGTGGATAGGAGGCCAAACTTCCTCCCGTATTTTTGTGTGGATTGAATGGCCAAAATTCCGGCAAGAAAGGCGTCACCTAACCCTAGGGCCGCCTTCATGTCTGAAGGGAAGGTTGTCACGCCGATCATGGCAGGTGGCTGTAGCGTAATCAATTTTTCCGCCGCTTTCCCCATGAGGCCTGTACCCAAGACCTGAACTAAGTCCAGTAGTGTCAAGAGTGGAACAAAGACGGCAATGTACTTCCACGTTAGGGCGCTCCCCAGGTATAGGGAGAATAGGAATAAAACCATTATCGCCTGTTGAGGAATAAAGGCTATAGTAGTTATCCTTCATTCATGAACCTTATGAATTGGAAATCCATAAGATCGAAGTACCGAATAAAGTGGGCGTTCATAAATTTTACACCAAAAAATAAAATGAAGAAAAGTAAACCTTACTCATGGCTTGGCTTTGCTGTTTTGAGACGTAAAGAACCTCCCTTTTTCGCTGATTCTGACGAATACCGAAGTACTGCAAAATTCTTATCTGTAAAACCGGTCAAGTAGTACCAATATTGTGTATATGTAAAACACATATACATAAATATGGCTTGCGTGAAATCCATGTCCAAGGCCAAAATCACCGTATCCATAGACATCGAACTCATCCTGTGGGCGGATCAACAGGTGAAGAAAGGTGTCTTCAAAAGCCGAAGCGAAGGCATCAGGCGCTGCATGGAACACGTGATGATGGAGGAACGAATGTGACACAGAGGGACATCCTTCCTTTAAAGAAATTAATCGAGACAGCAGGCGACCTTACTCAGGCGAATTTAGCAGAGATCCGAAACAAGGCCTTGAGACGTGGGGTTTGGTTCAGAGTTCTGGACAGGACGGAGCGGGCCATCCTTAGCCTCACCATTCGATGCGTAGAGAGGATCAAAAGTCCAAGGCTGGCTGAAATAGTGAGGGCCATCCTTAGTAAGTTGAGGGAAGCCATGAAGGGAAGGGTGGAACGGATGATGGAGACGACTGGCCGCCAGCTGGCCCAGAAGCTGAGCCAAGTTGCCCAATCTTGGGGCAATAGGTCCGCCCAAGGATGGGCGAAGGATCCGAACTTCATCCAGTATTTGACTATAGCGCTAATGAATACACCTTCAATGTTCAGGGTCTGACAGCCTCCCCATACTTCTGAAAGGTCGGTTGGCTTTAACACACGCCCTAGCCGAGATGGAGAAGAACGAGGTGAAGCCGGAAGGCTCGAAAGGGCGTTGAGCCTCAAAAAAGTAATGCGCGTACATACGTACACGGAAAGATTTATAGATGGCTTGAACAACACGTAACGAAGGGAAATTATTTGGAGCGTAGTCTGGCAACCCTATTAGTGGTCTTCGCTTTCTTGGCGGCTACGAGTTCCCTTACTGCTGCGGCTCCTCTGTTCGGCCTTTCGACGGTTCTCGGGGTTTCAGTTTTAGGGTCGTCGGTCCTGGGCTCCTCGGTTCTTGGGTCCTCAGTGCTGGGGAGTACGACGATTGTGGAGGCGTATTCTGGGGCCGTTGCGACGTCGCAGCTTTTGCTCAGTCTGGCGGTTATCGGTTTATTGGTGTATCTGGATCTCAGCGACCCGGCTTACGGGAGCTTGAGAAACACCCTGTTGGAGTTGAGGAGGAGCTGGCTGCCGGTTTCGGTGCTCCTGGTGGTTCTCTTCTTCATTATCGTAGCCTTAAAGGTCTGGAACATCCTGGCGGGCTAGAAGATAAGTAGCTCTTTATGAATGCGATTTGTGGTTGCTTTGACCTTGACTAGGTCAAGTGTAATCGTTAAGACGGCTTACTCAAGCTCTGCTGTTATTCTTGCCTCTACTGTAGCCTACGTTCCTTTACTATTCCGTCTTGGATATGGCTATGAGCTTCATGTGGTTTCTACCATAGTCTTCGCCCTGCTTAGCATGGTGATTACGTTGGGCTTGTTTAGGGACGGTTCCAAGGGCTTTGAGGGTGCGGCTGAGGTTAAGATTGTCTTTGGCGTTTTGGTTGGCGTGGTTCTTTTGGAGGAGCTCCTGCTGAACAGCGTCTTTGCGGTGTACGGTTTGACCTTATCGATTTTAGGGTTGGTGTCGCTGCCGGTTTTGGCCGTTTTGTTGAGTGGGGGTAACGGCTGGCTGAGGGTGGCCTTAGAGGCGGTGGCGTTGATCTTTGCCACGAGGGCGGTTCTGTCGCCCTTCCCCTTTGGGTTCTTAAGCCTCTCTATTTTTCTTCCCACGGTTTATACGCTGATCCTCATTTCTTTGGTACTTTACTTGACGTATCGTGAGATTTCGGCCAGGGAAGTGAGGGTTTCGTTGGGCAGGCGTGGTGTGGGGTTGCAGTTGGGTGTTGGATTGGGAATTGGGGTAGTTCTTGGCTTCGTTGAGTACTTTGTGTTGAGGCCTCAGCCAATCCTTGTGGGCGCGGGCTTTCTTCAGATGCTTACGTACATCTTGATCGTGTTGATGGTGATGGTGGGCGTGGTGGAGGAGCTTTTGTTTCGTGGCTTGCTTCAGGGCTCCTTGGAGAGGATAATGCCGGGTTGGCAGGCGATAGGTGTCGCTTCGGTGATGTTTGGTTTGATGCACGTTGGTTGGATGAACCCTCTAGAGGTTTTGTTGGCTTATGGAGCCGGGGTGGCGTTTGGATACCTGGCAACGGTGACGGACAGCTTGCTAGCTCCGATAATAGCTCACGGCTTTGGAAATCTGGTTCTTTACCTGATCGCTTTATATCCGCTGTAGTGCGTTTGCTTAGACTATCACGTGTGACTTTAGCATTCTGCGTAAGGATTTAAACATGGCTATTAGTAAGGATATGGTTACTGTTGTGGTTCCCACTTTTAATGAGGAGAAGGCTATTAGCCTTGTTTTGGATGAGATTAGAGCAGTCGGCTATGAAAATATTCTTGTTGTTGATGGTTATTCTGTGGATGGTACAGTTAAGGTTGCTGAGAGTAGGGGGGTTCAGGCTATTTTGCAGAATAGTCGTGGTAAGACGGGGGCTATTAAGACGGCTGTGGATTTTGTGAAGACGCCTTATATGTTGGTTATGGACGGCGATCATACATATGACCCGGCTGATATTGAGAGGTTTCTCATTCACGCTGAGAAGTATGACCAAGTTATTGGATACAGAACAAATGGGAGGAATAATATACCGAGGCTTCACAGGCTGGGTAATTGGATGATCACGAAGGCCTTTAATCTCCTTATGGATACGCACCTATCTGATGTGTGTTCTGGGATGTGGCTTTTTAAGACGGAAGTTGCGAGGCAGCTAGAACTGGGTTCTTCTGGCTTCGCGCTGGAGGTGGAAGTGGCAGCTCAAGCGAAGGACAACGTCACAGAGGTGCCGATAAGCTATAAGTCTAGGATTGGAGAACGGAAGCTGAGAGCTTGGAGGGATGGGTTTCAGATACTGACAACTGTTATTAGCTTGGCGAGGGTGTATAATCCAGTTTTGTTTTTCTCGCTTGTAACGAGCTTTTCCATAATCCCGGCATTTATCATATTGGGCTGGGTGGCTGTGGAAGTTCTACTGTATGGGAAGTGGCATGACATATGGGCCATATTAGGGATGATACTGTTACTTGTTGCTTTTCAATCATTGGCTTTGTCAGCAATGTCAGCCCTTCTGAAGAGGATGGAGAGAAGGATTATGCGATCCTTGAGGAAGAGTTAGCAGTGGATCACCGATCTCTACATCTTTCAGTAAATAGAGGAATCGAATGCCTTTTGACCTAAACGGGAGAGAACTGATGAGCTGGGGTAAAAGTGGTTCACGAGAGAACCACTTTGAGGACTATCAAAAGGAATGTGTGCTAGAGCAACCTATTATGGTTGACCAAGCGATGGGGTATTCCAGCGTTGAGGCTTCAGTAGTGGTTCCATGCTATAACGAGGAAGACACGATTGGATACTGCTTAGAAGCACTGATCGATCAAGATTGCGACTTCCCCTATGAAATAATAGTGGTTGATGACGGCTCTACTGATAGGACAGTTGAATATGCAGTAGCTTTTCTTGAGAAGGCGGCTTTGGGGGGTGTTAGTTTGAGAGTGGTGAAGGCGGGTAAAGGTGGTCCTGCCAGGGCACGTAATATAGGGCTACGTCACTCAAGGGGTAAGTATGTAATCTTTGTCGATGCTGACTGTGAGGCCAACTCGAACTGGATAAGCATCATGGTCAAAGAGGCTAGCAAAGAGTGTGTTGTGGGTGTAGGAGGCCCATACATGACGAAGAATAGCATGAGTAAAGTTGCTGATTATGTAAGTCTCGAATTGGAGTATCGCCACTTGAGGATGATGAGCAACCGAGTTGATTTCGTAAGGAGTGCTAACGCATGCTTTCACAAGGACGTCTTGATGGAGATAGGCGGCTTCGACGAGGATTTTACTTCTGCCAATGCCGAAGATAGCGACCTCTGCTTTAAAATATTGCGGAGAGGCTATAGGCTAAACTTTAGCGCGAAAGCTTGGGTCCGGCACCGCCACCCTTCCACCATAAGGCATTACTTAAGGCAGCAATTCAGCAGAGGCGTGTGGCGAGTCCTACTCTACCTAAAGAATCCTGAATGGATGAAGGGAGATTCCTATGCTGGGCTCGAGACTCTAGCCCAACCCGCTGTGCTCCTAGCCACATTTCTGGGAACAGCCTTGACCACCATGTTAAATCTTACGCTTGCGGCGCCCCTTATCTTTTTCATGGGCCTGGTAACGCTTATAGCATTGAACTCGAAATTCCTAGTGTGGATCTTTAAGGTCCGCCGCTCTATCTCGTTCTTGGCCTTATGCTTATGTATGTTGCTGCTTAGGTCTTTCGCCTGGACTTTCGGCGGTGTGTTGGGCGCGGTCAAATTCTTTCCTCGAGTTTTTATGAAGTGGTGGAGTTGAGGATCTTCTTCGCAAATCCTCCCATCCTGAGCGATGGAAGGCGGTTTAACAGACCAGTTAGATTCCCTCAGTTCGATTATGCTACTAAAGTCCTGCATCCTCCTCTGATGCTTGCGTATGCTGCTAGTTACGTTAGAGCCCATGGACATATCGTTGACCTAATGGATGCTCCAGCTTTGGAGATAGACCCCTCGGCATTTATCGGTAGGGTGGAAGCCTTTCAACCAAAACTTGTGGTGTTCGAAACTTCAACTGCATCGTTCTTAAACGATGCAGTGCTGGTTCATATGGTCAAAGAGAGAACGGGGTCCGAGACGATCTTAGTAGGCCCTCATGTTTCCGCGATGCCCTATGAAAGTTTAGCTATGTCAGACGCTGAGGCTGTTATGATAGGGGAGTATGAAGAGCAGTTACTGGAATATATAGAAAGAGGCCCAGTTAACACTGATGGGGTAGCTTACAGGACAGCTGACGGTCACATAGTGGTTAATAAGAGGAGGTCGCTACCTATTAACTTAGACTTCTATCCTTTCCCAGCTAGAGACCTTCTTCCGGTCGAAAGATACTTCGATCCGATCCTCTATAATCCCTTTACCTTCGTATTATCGGGTAGAGGATGTCCTTATAAATGCATTTTCTGTAATTGGCCTCAAGTATTCTGGGGTCACATATATAGAACTCGATCGCCTAAGAATGTGGTAGATGAGTTAGAGCATATTGAAAACTCTGATGTTAAAAGCTTCCTTTTCAATGATGATACCTTTACCGTGAATAAACCTCATGCCATGGCTGTATGTGAGGAAATTATTCAAAGAGGAATCACGTTGCCGTGGGGCGCCTATGCTAGGCCTGATCTGAATGACCGACCACTTCTTCGTAAGATGAACAGAGCAGGCTGCTTCCTTCTTAAAGTAGGAGTTGAGAGCGGTAATCAACAGATCCTAAATAATATGAAAAAGGGTACGAAGTTAGAAAACATCCGTAAAGGGATAAGGGTGATGAAGGAGGAAGGATTCCATGTACACGCCACCTTTGTCTTCGGAATGCCTGGTGAAACGCGTAAAACGATAGAAGAGACTATCGAGTTTGCAAAGGAACTTGATCCAACAACTGTTCAGTTTAGCACGGCCGTGCCATACCCAGGAACAGAGTTTTACACATATCTAGTACAAGAAGGCTACCTGAAGATTAAAAATTGGGAGCAGCAGGTACCCTTAAATCCAACCTATAATTATGAAAACCTATCGGCTGAAGACCTTAAAAATGCTGTAAGGAAGGCTTATAGAGGTTACTATTTACGTCTAAAGTTTGTTCCAGAAGTCATGAAGGGGCTTATTAAAGAGCCTAAACGTATGCTTACAAATATCTACACGGTGCTTAAGTTTTCTGTTTTCTAAAGCTTAGAAGACTTCTGTATGTAAGATTGATGTATTTTGAGAGGTAGAAACTATCTATTACGAGGTACTTTACGCTCACGGACGCGAATCTAAGAGTATGAGGATATGCCTACTTAGCGATTATGCTGGAGTATGCGATGAAGGGTTACGGAATATTGCATATAACTTTTATCAAGAACTCTCTAAACGTCATGAAGTCCTTCATGTGCAAGTAAGGAAGCTATCTTCTAGAAGGTTATTGGGGAATATTAAGGGTTTTAAGCCTGATATCCTCCACTTTATTCCAGGCCCTACAATTAAATCTTTTATGATTGTGAGGCTTCTATCCGTTTACATGCCTAAAGCTAAAACTGTAATGTCTGCTGCACGTCCCTTAATCTCCCCCGTATCTACGTGGCTTATACCCCTCTTAAAGCCTAGCATTGTACTCACACAGTCCATGGAGAGCGAAGCCATGTTTTCTAGGCTGGGATGCCGAGTCCACTTTATGCCTAGTGGTGTGGATGTGGAGAAGTTTAAACCTAATGATGGCATGTCGAGGCAGGATCTTAGGAGGAAATATGGGTTTAAGGGAGAAAAACCCCTCCTCCTACACGTAGGCTCCTTAACGAAGAGGAGGAATGTCGCTCTCCTCAGCAGAATTAGGAGGGAAATGAACGTAGACGTCTTAATAGTGAGTACTAGTAGCACCCCCGCTGAATTAGATGTTGAACGTTTCCTTAGGGAAACTGGTTGCCATATCATTAAAAAGTACGTTAGAAGCATGGGGGAGATATACTCCATGGTTAACTGTTACGTGTTCCCCGTAATGCAGCCTTCCGGCTCAATAGAGATTCCATTAACGGTGCTTGAAGCCATGGCATGTAATATACCGGTCGTAACTACACGGTTCGGAGCCCTACCTAGGCTGTTTAAGGAGGATGAAGGATTCCTCTACGCCGATAACATCATAGCCTTCATTAAGCAATTAAAGAGGATTCTCGAAAAGCGCTCGAAGGTAAGAAATAGGGAGAAGGTTACCCCATATACATGGGAGAATGTAACAAGAAGCTTAGAGCACGTATACAACGAGGTCTTAAAGAGGTAGAATGATGGGGTTCCTCATATGCTTCACGGGCATGGACGGTTCAGGTAAGACTACAAACGCTAGGCTACTCACTTCATGGATGAAATCTCAGAACGTAGAAGCTGATTACGTTTGGAATATGCTAGAGGCCCCGCTACTAAAGCCACTTACTCTCCTCGCATCACTCCTACTACTCCGAACTAATCATGTGTTAGCTGACTACTCAAAGTACACGAGATCCAAGAAATACGCACTCCGCAATCCGCTATTATTAAAGGCTTACATTAACTTGCTGGTATTCGACTTACTTATACGGGTCTTGTTTAAGGTTTATTTACGTCTACTGCTTGGAAGAGTCGTGGTATGCGACCGCTACGTGTTCGACTTGATCGCTACGATGATGGCCGACCTAGAGTTACCCCTCCAACGTATTTTATCCATCATACAGATACCTCTTAAGGCCTTTCCAAGACCTGAAATAACCTTCTTAATGGACGTTCCTGAAGCCGTAGCTTTAACTAGAAAGTGTGATATCCCATCTATAGAGTTCCTCAAACGTCGTAGACAGGCATACCTAACGATTGGGAGGAAGTTTAAGATGGTTATACTAAATGGTTCAGATAAACTTAAAGATCTGCATATAACTGTAAGAGGAACCCTGGAGGAAGCAATAGTTACCAGCAACTCTGAGCGCGCTGCGCGCGAGCAAAGAACACAGGGTTGAAAAGAAAGCCTTGTCAAAGTATTCAATAATCGCATGTATACCTGCTTATAATGAAGAGGAAACTATTGGTAAGGTTATCCTGAAGACTCAGAAATATGTTGACAAAATTTTAGTATGTGACGATGGTTCAACTGATGTTACATCAGAGCTAGCTGAGAAGCTTGGATCTTTTGTCATAAGGCATTTTAAGAATATGGGTAAAGGGGCGGCATTAAAGACGTTATTTGAGGAGGTCTCAAAGCTTAATCCAGATATCATTGTCGTTCTGGATGCCGATGGACAACATGATCCATCAGAGATACCTCATCTTATTAAACCGATAGTTGATGGAAAAGCAGACATAGTTATAGGCTCAAGGTACGTAGAAAAGGCTTGTAATTTAGCTCCTTTTTATAGGAGAATTGGCTTAAACCTAATAAATTTCTTTAGTAGAAAAATTGGAAAGATAAAAGTGAAGGATATACAAAGCGGTTTTAGAGCTTATTCTAGAAAACCGTTGAAAGTCATCGCTTCCTTTGAAGCAAAGGGATATGGAGTTGAAATGGAACAACTTTTGATAGCAACCGAGGAGAAACTGAGAATTGTTGAGGTGCCTGTCACAATAAGATACAATGGACTTAAGAGGCCATCTAAAAGGAATCCATTAACGCATGGAAGTGAACTTATCGTGACTTTGCTTAGATTAGTTATAGAAGAAAGGCCTTTACGGTATTTGGGTGTTCCTGGGATTGTACTTACCTCAATAGGAATAGTGTCAGGAATCTATTTAGTGCTATTATTTAATGTAAACAGATATTTCAGTGTGCCACTTTCAGTGATAACGTTAGGTGCAATAAGTTTAGGGTTCATGCTCATAGTAACATCTTTAATACTATATGCGCTTAAAAAGTTAATAATTGTCTTAAAAGCCGTCAGTAAATGAAGTAAATAACTGTCGTTAAATATGAGGATACTGCAAATTTCACCATACTTTTATCCTAGCTATAGAGGGACAGAGCAGACCGTGGCTAACCTTTCCAAAGGCTTAACCAAGTTTGGGCATGACGTGGACATCCTTACAATTAATACAGAAGGTGTGAGGAAAAACGATGTTTGGGACGGTAAGATTCCGATATATAGGTGCTCGTTGGATCTTAGATACCATAGAGCTGTTTTCTCTCACGAATTAGTTAAAAAATTGCTAGCAGCAAAGAATTACCACATTTATCATATTCATATTCCATTCCATGGTGGTCTCGAACCTACTATTCTAGCGTCTAAGTTTAATGGAATCCCGATAGTAGCTACTCATCATGGTGAAGGGCCTCCTGTCGGACTCATCACAGACTTCGTTAACTTAATATACAATAGTTTTTACCGTGCTTTATGCCTTCCCAAAGTAA
>Ga0315314_1003927_pt1 | contig 11399 bp, 11 predicted proteins | sample TDP9_MG_FD_203631 | JGI IMG/M metagenome (GOLD analysis project Ga0315314, IMG submission 203631) | Freshwater sediment microbial communities from Lake Towuti, South Sulawesi, Indonesia - TDP9 | ecosystem: Environmental > Aquatic > Freshwater > Lake > Sediment | place: Indonesia: South Sulawesi...
CCACGCTGGGTTTCAGCCTCATAGACAGCTTGTTCGAGGTGGCCTCAGCCCAAGGAACCGTTGGGCTGTCCGTCGGCGTCACTTCTCCAAATTTACATTTTATTGGGAAGTTAATACTTATAATCGAGATGTGGGCTGGCAGACTCGAAATTCTACCCGCAATACTGCTCTTCCAATCTATCTTCACTCCTAAAAAAGCACGATGACAGGAAACATGTAATACATATATAGTTTAAACAAGAAGAGTGGCTTACCCTCTTTAAAAGCCTCATAAAATTGTGGGAAAACTTTTAAATGAAGGGGATAGGGTGCAGGTGCTGATGAGGAGGAAGAAAATTCCAGCTGCCAAGACCATCACTGGAAATGTAATGCCGCCCCCACCATATTTTGTAACTTCGTTATAACTAACAACCATAGCGGCAACAAGCGTGCACATATAGGTCAGCGAGTTTTGGTAAACACCTATTGAAGTTCTCGCTTTTAAACCACACGACCTTAAGAGGGCTTGATAATTTTGAGGCTCTGCTTATTGATTTGCAATTAATGGAAACGACATTACAGACATATGCTAGAAATAAGTCTCTTAAGCATCGTCCGTTTCATTCCGTAGTTCCCTTTGTGCATAAGAATTCCACTGGCTCATCGCCGATGTTCTTGAATTGATGTTCCTCAAACGAGGGGATAAATACAACATCTCGGGGTTTCACCACGACTTCTTGATCTCCTCCTCGGACAAGAGCCTTTCCCCGAAGCATAAACACCTCGTGCTCATGTGCATGCTTCTCTAGTAGGGTATAGCCCCCAACGTCGATGGTGAAAAGCCGAAGTTGCAGTCTCTTGGCGCCCACACCCTTATGCAGGAGGTATTTTACCCTCACCCCACGTGCTCCCTCTTCGTCGACCTTGTATTCTCTCACCCTCTCCACGCTGGTCACGTACAACTCTCATTCCTCGATAGCAATCTCACGTTTACACGCATTTTAAGTTTATAGGGGAGAGGCTCTCCGAGTTATTGAAATATATCAAGTCGTTACTAAGGTCTTAGGGGGGTGGGCTGGATTTACGAAGAGTTAATTGTGATCTTAATCTTGGCGGTTGTTCAAGGGGTGACCGAGTGGCTGCCTGTCTCCAGTTCTGGGCATCTCGTCGTCGTGCAGGGATGCCTTGGATTGAAGCCTCCCTTGATTTTTGATGTGGCTTTGCATGTCGGAACCCTATGTGTAGTCTTGGTGACATTCCGGGAGGACATTGTAAAAATTCTCAAAGCCTTGATCTGGTTAGACTTCCGAGCGGAGGAGGGAAAAATGGCTCTGTTCATTGTGGTGGGAAGTGTACCCACCGCCGTTATAGGTTTTCTCTTCCACGATATCTTCGAGTCTCTCTTCTACAACGTGCTTGCGGTGGGCATAGCGTTGTTGATCAATGGCCTTTTCCTGTACGTCTCTGAACGAAGGAGGGGCGGTAAAGAATTAGACTTTTTGGACTCGTTGTTGATAGGGACGGCGCAGGGAGTTGCCATCATCCCCGGAGTTTCCAGAAGCGGGTTTACCATAGTCACTGGGTTGTTGAGGGGTGTGAAGAAGGAAGAAGCCTTTAAGTACTCCTTTCTACTGTCCATACCTGCTGTGGTTGGTGCCGCCATCGTCGAGTCTAGAGATGTGGCGATCGGCAGTCTGGACACGATGGTCTTGCTTCTTGGCGTAGTGATGTCCATGGTTGTGGGTTACGTATCCCTAAAAATGTTGTTTAGGATGGTTATGAGGGAGAGGTTTCACTTGTTCGCCTACTACTGTTGGATAGCAGGTGCAGTAATTGTCGTTTTTCAGCTCTTTCAATAATTTCGATCACCTCCGCCCTCTAATTTATTCATAAGCCTCATCCCGTATAGAAAGAAGACTATCAATCTGTGAAGAACCATCACCACGGAGCCATGAACCTAAGGCGCCTAGCCATTCAAGTTGTGTGACTGCCTTCTGACAAATAGCCAAAATTTTCTTCACACAAGACGCAAGAACTGCGCAAACAAAAACGCCAAAAGCAGGCTCCTCTGCGCCTTCGGAAACCAAAACAAACCTCTCTTCAGCATGGTGGTGAGGAAAAATTCTAGTCAGCGCACCACCAAGACAAAAATTTCCCAAACACGCCAAGAATGTCCCCGTGTCTAGGGCTGTCTAGTCCCCTCCCCCCGGTATATAGGGGTCAAAAATTTATTCACATAACAAAATAAGAAACTCTTAAATGCCGACACTTTCAAAACACCATTGAAACAAAATGAAAGCCGCCATATACTACAACCCAGACAACATCCAAATCCAAGAAATGCCAACACCAAAAATCAAACCCAACGAAATACTAGTAGAGATGAAGGCATGCGGAGTCTGTGGATCCGACCTCATGGAATGGTACCTAAAAGACCGAACCCCACTAGTCCTAGGACACGAACCCGCCGGAATCGTCGTCAAAACCGGCGAAAAAGTTAAGGATTTCAAGCCTGGAGACCACGTTTTTGTGCATCACCATGTCGCGTGCCTCACGTGTCACTACTGCCTTCGAGGAGACTACACCATGTGTGAACAGTTCGGACGTACCCGCATACACCCTGGCGGATTCGCCCAATACTTTAGGGTGCCCGCTACAAACCTTCAAACAGACACGCTAAAAATCCAAGACAACCTTTCCTTCGAGGAGACCACCCTAATCGAACCCACTGCGTGCTGTTTAAAAGCGTTAATGAAATGCGATATTCAACCAGGCGACACAGTGGCAATCATAGGCGCAGGCACTTCCGGAATCCTCCACACCATGCTCTCAAGAAACTTGGGAGCCGGTCGAATCATCGTCAGCGACCCGATTGAATACCGACTGGAAGCAGCTAAGCGTCTAGGAGCAGACTTGACAATAAACCCAGAAAAGGAAAGCTTGGTTAGGAGGGTGGAAGAAGCTACGGATGGAAGGAGGGCAGATGTTGTCATCGCCACTGCGCCAAGCACTACAGCGATATCTGAAGGAATAAATGCTTGCCGAAAAGGCGGAACCTTGTGCCTATTTGCGCCCACCCCACCCAACGAATACATACAAATCAGCCCAAACAAGTTGTTCTTCTCAGAAATTCAGATTGTTCCATCTTATTCCACGTCCCATGTGGAAACAAGAATGGCTCTGCAACTGATCAGATCCGGAAGAGTCAAAGCGAAGGAGCTCATAACGCATCGCTTCCCGTTAAGCCGTACCAGCGAAGCCTTTAAAACAGCGGCCAAAAACAAGGAATGCTTAAAAGTGGTAGTAACAGATGAGTGACATGTTTTAACCAACGGAAGTGGGATTATATTATCAAAAGAAAAGATGAAAGCGGCCATGTTGTACGGGGTTAGGGGCCTCGACGTAAAAAACATCGATATGCCCGAGGTAGTGCCTGGTGAAGTTTTAGTGGGGGTGCGGGCGGCAACAACTTGCGGAACAGACGTTAAGATTTTTCAGAGAGGCTACGTGGAGAAGGTTATTAAACTTCCCACCGTGTTCGGACACGAGTGGGCTGGAGATGTTGTAAAGGTTGGCGATGGAGTTTCGTGGATAAAGGAGGGTATGCGAGTTCGGGCGGGTAACAGTGCTCCGTGTCTTCGATGCGGAATGTGTCAAAAGGGAGAGTACAACCTCTGCGAAGACATGATGTGGCTCTGGGGAGCCTACGCTGAATATATTAAGGTTCCATCGCGCGTAGTTGTGCTGAACATGCAAGAAATTCCTCCTAACCTAACGTATGAAGAAGCAGCAATAACTGAACCACTAGCCTGTGTCCTCCACGGAATCGAGGAAGCCCAGATTAGGTTGGGAGACACGGTGGCGATACTGGGCGCGGGACCTGTTGGGCTCCTCCATCTCCAATTAGCGAAAAAGATGGGTGCAGAAAGAGCCATAATAAGTGATGTGGTGGATGAGCGCTTGCAGGTAGCTCAAGAACTCGGAGCCGACGAGACCATCAACGCTGGACATGAAGACATTGTTGACATGGTTAGGCTACTAACTGAGGGCTACGGGGCAGACGTTGTCGTCGAGGCGGTGGGGATTCCGACCACATGGGAACAGTCGCTGAGAATGGTTAGAAAGGGAGGAACTGTCCTAGAATTCGGCGGATGCCCCCCAGGAACAGAAATACGGGTTAGCACCGAGCTAATTCACTATGGGGAAACGACCCTCCTTGGAACGTTTCACGCAACCCCCACTCACTTTAAAAGGGCTCTAAATCTCATAGCGTCTGGAGCAGTAAAGGTGAAGCCCCTCATAACCCGAGAAATGAAGCTGGACGAGATAAAAAAGGCATTCGAAATACTGACCACGTCGAGGAGCGAGCTGAAAATCGCTATACTCCCGTGAAAAACTGGGATGACTGGGATAAAAAGGCAGAACCAACGCGTCTCCATGGACCCACAGTCCTTTAAGGAAGAGTTCTACAATGTAGATGCTTACCATTGAAGGGGGCAATGATTGTAGTTTTCCATCTCTTTCGATAACCCGCCTCTCGAATTTATTTATAGGTCCCCCTATTTGGCTTAAAATGGGTTTTTGGTGTGTAAATGTTTAAGAGGTTTCTGTTGTCATTTAATAGGATGCGGATGGAGTGTGTTTGGTTTGGCGGGTGTTGGGGAGCATTTGAAGAGTGCTGGGGAGTTTCTGGAGGCTGGTGTGGAACATTTTGGGAGTGGTCGTCGTTCGGGTAGTTTGATGTTGATGAGGGAGGGATGCGAGAAGGTTTTTCATGCTTATGCTGAGGCTGTTGCAGCTTTGATTCAGAAGAAGGGTTTTCCGGAGCCTGGCTCACACGCTGAACGGAGAAGGGCTTTGGACAAGCTTGGAGAAAGAAAGCTTGCCAAAATCGGGGATGAAGCATTTCTTTATCTTCACTCTTATGCTTATTATGGGGGCGAAATATTTCCTGAGGTTGATAAATGCTTGAAGGATGTTGATGAGGCAATAAGATACGTAAACAGAAAGATTGGAAAAACGCCGTGATTCATGAGTTATTTTTGGTGGTTTTTGGACCTCATTTGGTTTGTGAAGAAACCATTTGCTGTTTCTCTAAATGCGCCTTAAGGCGTTCTAATGTTCGAATATACATAGGAGAGAGTATGGTAGTTTCTCTCATTGGTTCAAACAACTTACTTACCACATTGACAATGCGTTGGTATTCCGTTTTCTCCTCTTCACTTTCAAAGCCCTTCTCACTCCAAATTCGAAGGGCTTCAACAAGAACCTCAAAGAAAAGAGAAATCTCCTCCTCTTCAAGTTCAACAACACATCTGGTTTTGTGCATTTCACCTAATCCTCTTTTTCTATGCTTTGGAAGCTACTGTTTACTGCCTTTCAAGATGTGTTTTAAGGCGTTCTAATGTTCGAATGTAACTGTTTGAGAGATTTCTTTCTTTTGCATGCCTTAATCTTTCTTCCACAGCATCCACCGTAGGCAAAGCAGCCTTTAACTTCTCCCAACCAGATTTGCCCTTCAAAATCTTAGTTTCTTTAATAGGAGTATTCGGAACCGTTGGCGCCAAGATCGGCTTCGCTACACTCTTCTTTGCTACTGACCTTTGGTTTCTAACTTTCTCTTGAAGGAAAGTGCGAAGTCTTTTGGCGTCTTCCCTTTCAACGATTTCCACTTTGTCCACCGTTGGGCTCGTTAAAGTAGACTGATTAAAACCTACTTTCTTCATGATAATATCTTTCAGCTCAAGATCTATTTCATAACCATAACTGTTTCTACCAAGTTCCTTTGCAACTTTCATTGTGGTCCCAGAACCTAAAAATGGGTCGAGAACGGTCTCGCCTACAAATGTGAATAGTTTTATTAGACGTCTAGGAATTTCCTCAGGAAATGCAGCTATTCCTTCTTCGAGTCTTCCCTTGAATGGCAAAACATTAGTTATATCCCACACGGAAAGGTACCACTTACCTTCACTAAATTCGCGAAGGTTTATTTGAGAGGGCTTAAATGCTGGTCCTATTTTTGGATAGCAATATTCACCGTTTTGCAAGATCAGGATTTCCTCAAAAAGATTGTCTGGATAAAAATACATAGGGTACGGATGTTGTAGTACCACACCACTTCGGCGACTTATCCTAATGTACCCTTCGGGTTTTCTCCAAATGATCCTATCACGATAGAAAAATCCTTCTTCCATCATTATTCTCACTATGTCAGCGGCAACAGGATACAGCTTACCATTAATCCTCACATCCTGTGTAACAAAGCAAGCTATGCGCCCGGGCGCAAGAACTCTTCGTAACTCCTTTGCAACAGCTTTTATCAAATCCAGATACTCTGTGTAATCTTTGAAAAGTCCAGGGTAATCAAAAGGAGCATTGTAGTAAGGTGGAGAAGTGACCATAAAATGCACTGATTCGCTTGGGATTTCATACATGCCTCTGCAGTTTCCAAATATGATTTTATGCCATGTTTCCATTTTCATACAGCCTCCAGACCAAGTTTCTTTGCATATTCTTGAAGAGCAGCATAAATGACATCAGCTTTTAATACTCGACTTGGGGCGCTTGTGTTCTTCTGCAAGTATTCAAGAACCTTTTCGATCAAAGCAAGAGTTCTTTTAGATACATAAATCATAGGCATAGGCTTCGGTTGTTAATATGTGTTGTTAGTATATAATATTATTCCTTATCACACCGAATCGCTCTAAAAACGATTAAGAGTTAACTGCCTCTGAGCATTCTGCTTGGGAAACCACTTGGCTGGGCGAAGGCGAGTGGAGAAGCAAGTAGAACAAATTCTATCAATTAGAGGTCCATCCATCCCGAAATAAAAATGCCTTGCAGCACAAGCTACTCTAAGAAATTGATGGACATCGATTACAACTTCGTTGATCCCATCTCTATGGTCACATGAGATGCATTTTCCCCTAGGTTTACCTTCGACAACTATGGGTTTACCTTCTCTATCTATACCAGTTATTGTTTTCAATGCTGTTGGAACAGTCGAAAACTTTATCATGAATTGAGGTCTTTTCTCAGTCATTTTGGATAATCCAATCTTAAGCCTCATGGGAACATTTGGATCCTTCTCGAGCCTCAAATTAACATCAAGACGAGGTTTGGGTAATCCGCGCTTAACATGCTCTTCAATTTGTTGAGTTAAGTAATCTATTACATAGTCCCAACAACCCATACATAAACTGAAAGAACGAGGCTCGATACCATATCCTTGCTTATCAAAACTCGCAAAATAAGTGTCCTCATGCCCACCACCTTTAGGTAGATCCTCATGCGTTAAATATACAGGCTCTGAACAAACTTCTTTTGGAAAACCAAATTTGCTACTTACATCGTCAACGATTCTGATTAAGTCTGCAGTATTAGTGTAGAAAGCGCCCCAGTTCTTCCAACTGGTCGGATTAACGCCTCTATAAGAAGCTTTTTCAAGATGATACCCAGGTCTGTTGGGTTCAAATTTTGGGCTTAAATGCAGCAGATATTTTAAATCCCTCTTCTCCACAGTTAAAATAAGTTTAGCGTTTTCATGTGGAATTATTATCTTCTTTCCAGCATCCGCCCAGCCCATTTCCTCTAATGTTTTGCCATATTTAGTTGGATGAAGTATCGCAGCCTTTAAGGCAGTTCTGCTTGTTCTATTGTCCTCGTACCCAGCCATATCCCCATAAATTATCGGAAGTGGCGTAACCAATGGAACATAAAATCCCTTCTTTATCATTTCTTCTTGGATTTCAAGTGAACCGTTAAAATAGATTTGTAAAGACTCAAGAGGATATTCTCCAATAGATTCAGACAAGTCTAATTCCCAATTAATTTTAAGGGGGTTATATGAATAAATCTTGCGAAAAAAAGCACCGCAAAAACTCTAACTCTGGATGCGACTAAAAAGGCATAAATGAACACCGTGCAGACGTTACAAGACGCTCTATTTCGGTTTGTGTGTTGATGCGTTTATTATTGTCATGTTGACTGTTTGCCCCTTCCGATTTAATCCCAGTATGATTTCGCCATGTTTGTCCAGAACCTTGCTATCAACACTCTTCGAAGGATACTCAAAATGCACATATAAAGTATCTGCGTCCTCATCATAACGGAACATCACAATCTTCGAAGGCAAACCCAAATCATACCACTCAGCAATTTCAGTAACAACACCAGCAACATCAATAGATAAAACATGTGTACAAACTTTTTATAAGGTTCTGTACTCTACAAGTATTTGAAGGCTCTAACAATGAAAACCATCACTATCGAAAACAAAACCGCCGAGAAGAACTACGTTCTCACCTACTCAAGGGGCTAGCCTCCCCGTTAGAACGAATCCCAAACCTGTAACTATAAAGCTACTTTACAGAAGAGATGAAAAGAGCCCAAAACAAACCCCGCCTCAGCATGGTGGTGGTAAGGAAAAATTCTAGTCAACGCACCACCAAGAAAGAATTATTCAAACACACCAACAAGAATGTCCCCATTGTCTATGCCTGTCTAGGACTGCCTAGTCTCCCCCCTCCCCCCGGGGTATAGAGGGGTCAAAAATTTATTTTTACACCACAAAATAGGAAACTAACTACAACACGAAAATATTTTTAAGATATAAAGGAGGAAGGCTATAGGTTAATGCTGTAAGACTGGACGGTAGTTACTTATGGACCAAAATCCTAGATGCAAGTTCATTTTTGTCACAGGCGGAGTCTTAAGCTCAGTAGGAAAGGGCATCGTAACCTCCTCCATTGGGAAGATGCTCCAAGCTAGAGGCTTCACCGTCACAGCCATAAAAATCGACCCATACGTGAACGTGGACGCAGGCACGATGAACCCCTACATTCACGGGGAGGTCTACGTGACCGATGATGGAGGCGAAACAGACCTCGACTTAGGGTGGTATGAAAGGTTCCTGAACCTCAACCTACCCAAGGACAACAACATCACAACTGGACAAATCTACCAAGCGGTCATCGACAAGGAACGGCGGGGCGACTTCTTAGGGAAATGCGTCCAGATTGTCCCCCACGTCACGAACGAGATTAAACATCGAATTCGCCTAGTGGCAGAACGATCGAAAACCGATGTCGTCTTAACGGAGTGTGGGGGAACAGTCGGTGACATCGAGGGACTGCCCTTCCTTGAAGCCATCCGTCAAATGCGTCTAGAGGAGGGATTCGAGAATACACTGTACGTTCACGTAGCCCTCGTTCCAATCTTAGATGTCACTGGCGAGATGAAAACCAAGCCCCTTCAGCACAGCGTAAACGAGTTGCGTCGCATCGGTATTCAACCAGACACCATCGTAGCCAGATGTAAGGAAATGATCGACTCCGAAGCCCTCCGAAAGATCGCGTTGTTCGGAACAATCGAAGAAAAGGCAGTGTTATGCTCGTACAACGTTCCCTCCATCTATCAAGTTCCCCTCATTCTAGATGAACAAGGTATGGGCGAGTACATTTGCAAAAGGCTGAGCCTACCCGAACGAAAACCTGAGTGGGGCGAGTGGAAACAATTCGTCGATTCCCTTCTGAACCCGCGTTTTAAAGTGAAAGTGGCGCTGGTCGGTAAGTATGCAGGTTTAGTGGACAGTTATGTGAGCATGAACGAAGCGCTGCGGCACGGTGGCGCAGCTTGCCAAGCCCAAGTTTTAATTGACTATATCGAGGCAGAGACGTTGGAGCAGAGTCCAGACAAACTGGAGGCTCTTAAAAATTATGACGGAATCTTTGTTCCTTACGGTTTTGGCCCTAGAGGCACTGAAGGGAAAATGAGAGCCATTCGTTTTGCGCGTGAAAACGACATTCCCTTTTTAGGGATCTGTTATGGTTTTCAGATGGCAGTTATAGAATTCGCTCGTAACGTGTGCGGACTAAAAGAGGCTAACAGCACAGAAATCAACCCCGATACCACACACCCCGTGATCGATCTGATGCCGGAGCAGCGAGGCATAGCGTACAAAGGAGCGAGCATGCGCCTAGGCGCGCATAAAATCCTAGTTAAGAAGGGCACGTTGGTGTACAAACTGTATGGTACAGAAGAGATTTATGAACGCCATCGCCACCGATGGGAAGTCAACCCAGATTACTGGAGTGTTTTTGAAAACCATGGGTTGGTGTTCTCGGGCAAGAGTCCCGACGGTCGAAGAATGGAGATTCTAGAACTACCTGACAAATTCTTTTTCCTCGCCTCTCAATTCCACGGGGAGTTCAAAAGCCGACCTGGAAAGCCGGGTCCCGAATACTACGGCTTCGTCAAGGCTTGCTTAGATAAGAAGCTGGGAAAAACAAAACCGGAATTTTAAGGAACCTGCTTGTGGATAGTTTATATGTTTAGGTAATGGGTAGCACATTGGTTCGTATTGTTGTATCAAAGTTCGGTAAGGTGGACGACAAAGAAGTAGGTCGTATCATCGAGGCTATGGAGGAGTGTTATGGTCGGTTGGCGCCTCACGACGTTGCTCTAGTTGATTTATACGTTTTTGAACGATCTTCATCGGTGGAGGCCTATTTAGCAAAGGAGTCTGCAGAGGTTGGTGTGGTTTCCTCCTCGTTTGATGAGCTGTTCTTCGCGATGCATGACGCTTGGCGAGGAACATCCCGAATCATTTTGTGTTTTGAAAGAATGATGAAGCTACCAAAGCTGGTTCAGGTGGGAGGAGTTAGGCACGAGGTGGGGCACTCGGTTTTGCACGGCAGCCTACGTTACTATATTCTTCCACTCCCAACAGTGCTGTTAGATCTTGCTAATCGCTTTAACCTCTCGTTGGAATATGCAACAAACTTGCTTTATTTAGTATCCATCGCAGTGAAAGACTACGAGGTTTCTCGCCTTCTTTACGAACGAGGTTACGTGGAGGATCAAGTAGCCTATGCGAAGCACCTACTAACTGTTTCCGAAAGCGACACCCTTGCATGGAAAATGTCCACGGGGAATCCACCAGCAGAAGCCCTATGTTTAATTTCCTGCCTAAAATCCGCGAGTTGCGCCACCCCTCTTTTATTTGACAAAGCATTTAGTGAAGAGATGAAGCGTCACCTTGCGGAGAGCTTGTCTTATCTGCCCACTGATTATTCTACCACCCTTTTCAACATAGTTTTAAAGGGTTTTCTACCTTTGGGAGCTGATACTCTAAGCAATATTGAACATGTGACGCGTTTAATAACCGAGAAAATCGTTAAGCCCCTTCTCGAACGATGATGCGGCACCCATTTTTCGCATAATGCGTAAAAGTATAATACAGAGTGGTTACTGTTTCCTCTATCCGCCATTACTTCAATAAATAAATTTTTGATCCCTCTATACCCGGGGGGGAGGGGGACTAGACAGTCCTAGACAACGGGGACATTCTTGGCGTGTTTAGAAAATTTTGTTGGTGGTATGCTGACTAGAATTTTTCCTCACCACCAAGCTGGAAGGGT
>Ga0315314_1003928_pt1 | contig 11398 bp, 21 predicted proteins | sample TDP9_MG_FD_203631 | JGI IMG/M metagenome (GOLD analysis project Ga0315314, IMG submission 203631) | Freshwater sediment microbial communities from Lake Towuti, South Sulawesi, Indonesia - TDP9 | ecosystem: Environmental > Aquatic > Freshwater > Lake > Sediment | place: Indonesia: South Sulawesi...
GGTCATCGACAGCCCATATCTCCCAGAGTCTGAGTGCGTCTTCGCGATCAGCGAGAAAGGGATCGAGGATGCCACTGAATAAACGCTTCACAAAGATTAAATAGACGCGTCGGGGAAGGTGAAATCTATGCCGAGAGAGTTTACGTACAGGGGCTACACGCTACAAGATTTGCAGCAGATGCCCATGGATGATTTCATCAGGCTTCTCCCTTCAAGAGCGAGGAGATCCCTACTCAGAGTTCCGCCGGATGAGCAACGCAAACTGAGAGAGAAGATCCGAAAGGCGAAGAGGGAAGCCGAGAAGGGCGTGAAGATCACTATTAAAACTCACTGTAGGGAAACGGTAATCCTTCCAGAGATGATCGGCCTCACAATCCACGTGCGCGACGGGAAGGAGTTTGTTCCCGTCGAGATCACTCCTGAGAAACTGGGCCATAGGCTGGGAGAGTTTGTCGTAACGAACAAGAAGGTGGTACATGGGACTCCGGGAATAGGTGCCTCGAGGTCGAGCATGTACGTCCCGTTGAAGTAAGGTCCCAATTAATCACAATTTTTATTTCGCGTCCCCTATATTTCTAAGAGAGAACTAGCACAAAAAGTTTAATAGACTAGAATTTATGTCTTCTGTGCAAACATTCGGTGAAACAGATGCCAAAATGGGGCTATTCATCCTCGAGGCTGGACGAAGAGGGGGTAGTGAAAGCTAGCGGTAGGGATATGCGCATCTCTCCAAAGGCTGCTAGAGAGATATGTAAGACGATACGCGACATGAGATTAGAGGAGGCTAGACGATTCCTACAAGACGTTATTGAGAAGAAGAGGGCTGTCCCCTACAGGCGACACAAAAAGGAGGTTTCCCACAAGGCGGGAATCCAAGGGTGGTACGCAGGCAGATATCCGGTTAAAGCCGCACGGGAGTTGCTGGAGATATTAAATGGCCTAGAAGCGAACGCTGAAGACAGAGGCCTCGATACGGAGAGGCTGAAGATAATTCATGCCGCTGCCCAGAGAGGGAGGTTGGTAAAGAGATATATCCCGAGAGCCTTCGGCAGCTCCTCTCCGAGGTTTGATAAGCTCTGCCACGTTGAACTTGTCGCTGAGGAGACCAGGTGAACCATGTCGGTCATCAAACATTTTATCGACGAGGCGATTCGTAGAGAAGAGATCGACGCGTTTCTCGCAAAGGAGTTGGAGAGGGCTGGATATGCAAGTGCGGAGATCGCTAGGACCCCTCTCGGGACAAGGATCATAATATACGCGATGAAGCCTGGCCTTGTTATCGGGAGAAGAGGTACAAACATCCGCGAACTCGCGAGGGTTGTTGAGGAGAAGTTCAAGCTCTCCAACCCTCAGATAGCCGTCTCAGAGGTGGAGGTCCCTGAGCTTAACGCTAGAGTCATGGCTTCACGAGTAGCAGAGGCGCTTCAGAGAGGTTTACACTTTAGGAGGATAGGTTTCTGGGCGCTGAATCAGATAATGAGAGCTGGGGCTCTGGGGGCTGAGATAGTAATTAGTGGGAAGTTAAGGACTCAGAGGCATAGAAGCGAGAAATACCGAGCGGGATATATCCCTAGATCTGGAGAACCCGCCATTAGGAATACGCGGGTGGCGATAACCCATGTTAAGTTGAAGCAGGGCTTGTTGGGGATCACCGTCAAGATCATCCCGCCAGACGCGACCTTCCCAGATTGGAGCGAGTTCAAAGCCCCCGCTCGTAAAGAGGGCGAAGTAATGGGACGTGAAACAAAGGTCGCCGTCAAAGAGGATCACGATGACGGAAAAGAGGGAACGAGCGGCGGAGAGGAGGAGTAGAGATGCCCTTCATCAGGCTTAAGGAGATACGTGGAATGTCTCCTGAGGAGAGAGCTGAGAGGCTGAGTGAGCTTCGAGCAGAGCTCTCGAGACTTAGAGCCATGATCAGTGTAGGCGGCTCGATTGAGAACCCCTCCAGGGTGAGGGAGATCAGGAGAGCTATAGCTAGAATTCTGACCGTAGAGAATGAGGAGAGAACTGGAGTGAAAACTAGGAGATGATGGCCGTAACAGGGGAGAAACTTCCTCGTCATGAGCTGATCGGTCTTAGGGTTAAGGTCACACGCAGCTCAAATCCCTTGCACGTGGGAATCAAAGGCGTGGTTGTGGACGAGACTGAAAACACGCTGGTTATAGCCGACAACTCTAGAAGAAAGCGCGTCCCAAAGGAGAACGCGACCTACTGTTTCACCACATCGAATGGAACGTTTATTGAGATCGAGGGGGAACGACTACTAGATAGACCGGCTGATAGAATAGGGAGAACATCTCGGAGGAGACGATCCTGAGAAACATCGGCGTGCCCGTTGAGCCTCCGCAGAGAGAGTGCGACGACCCAAACTGTCCTTTCCACAGCACTCTATCGATAAGGGGACGAATCTTGGAAGGTACAGTGGTGAAAGATCGTATGTGGAAGACGGTCATCATTAGGCATGACTACCACCACTACGTCCCGAAGTACTTGAGATACGAGCGGCGCCACAGCCACATCGCTGCTCACAACCCTCCATGTATAGACGCAAAGGTTGGAGAAAAGGTGAAGATAATGGAGTGTCGTCCGTTGAGCAAATCCGTCTCATTCGTAGTTATAGAGAGGAGTGGGGGAGTGTCATAGATGTCTGGTAAATCAAGAGCGGTAAGCGCGAAGGGTGTTGTCGACTATCACCCCCATATACCCCGAACCCTCGTGACAGGTTCAACGATCAGCTGCGCTGATAATACTGGCGCGAAGGAGTTGAGGCTAATCAATGTCGTCGGCTACAAGGGTAGGTTGAAGAGGATGCCCTCCGCTTGCGTGGGTGACATGGTGATAACCTCGGTTAGAAAGGGTAATCCCGAGTTGAGGAGGCAGGTGTTGCCAGCTATCATAGTCAGGCAGAGGAAACCCTACAGAAGGAGTGACGGCACTTGGATACAGTTTGAGGACAATGCTGCTGTACTCGCAACATCCGAGGGTGAAATTCGCGGTTCACAGATCAGAGGTCCTGTGGCTAAGGAAGCAGCTGAGAGATGGCCTAGAGTGGCAGGAGCGGCCAGCATAATCGTTTAGAGGTGTGGCTAAGGGATGGCTAAAGCTTCATCGACAAGTCGAACCGCATTTTCAGCTAGACTCTCCCAAGAACTCACCAAAGAGTACAACGTCCACTCTATGCCAATAAGGAAGGGCGATACGGTTATCGTTATGCGGGGGACCTTCAGAGATGTTGAGGGCAAGGTGACCAGGGTTGATCGCAAGAAGGTCTCTATATGTGTTGAGGGGGTTACTAGGGAGAAATCGGACAAGAGCACGACCTTTGTGCCGCTTCACCCCTCCAAGGTTATGATCACCAAGTTGAACTTAGATGATGATCGGAGGAGAGACATCCTTGAAAGAAGGGCCTTGAAGCCCCCTGAAGAGTCTGTTGAGAAGCCTGAGACTAGGGTTGGAGAGAAACCGTTGGAAGATTCCGCTTCCAACGTAGGAAGAAGCGAAGATAAGGGATGATGCTGTATGGCTAGGAGAGGAGGTTCTAAACACCTGAAGAGGCTGCCAGCGCCAGCGGCTTGGCCTATTCATAGGAAGGAGTTCAGATGGGTTGTGAGGCCAAGAGCTGGGCCTTACCCCCTAACCAAGTCACTGCCTCTCCTCTTAGTTGTCAGAGAGTTGCTCGGCCTCGTCAAGAATAGAAGAGAGGCGAGGATGATGCTTTCTGAAGGAAGTGTTAAAGTCGATGGGAAAGTGAGGCGCGAAGATGATTACCCAATTGGCATTATGGACGTGGTAGAGGTTCCTGCGATAGAGAAGGCTTTCCGCGTGCTTCCATCCAGCAAGGGGTTGCGTCTGTACGCTGTTGAGAGAGGTGAGAGCGAGTTCAAGCTCTGTAAGATTGTCGGCAAGACAACTGTACGAGAAGGCCACCTACAGCTTAATCTTCACGACGGTAAGAACGTTTTGGTAAAGGTTGCAGATCTCAAGAATCCGACAGAAGATGTTTACGGCGTACACGACGTTCTGAAGATCGGTATCCCCGACCACGAGATTCAAGCTCATCTGAGGTTCGAGGAAGGTATTTTAGGAATAGTTGAAGGAAGGAAGAACGCGGGGGCTCTGGTGGAAGTGACAAAGATTGTGAAGAGGAAGGGGCCCTCCAAGGCCTCTGTCGCCTTGAGAGATTTTAAGGGAAACCAGTTTGAGACGCTCCTCGACTATGTTTTCCCCATAGGGAGGGGTGAACCGTGGATAACTCTCCCGGAGGATCGTCCATGAGCCAAACAGAAGTCGTCAACCCGATGCGGCGCCCACGGATAGGGAAGGTTGTGGTCAACATCTCGGTCGGGGAATCTGGCGAACAACTACAGAGAGCTATGACAGTTCTCGAGCGGCTAGTCGGTCAAAAGCCTTGTCAGAGGATAGCCAAGAAAACGATTAGAGACTGGGGGATAAGAAAAAAGGAGCCTATAGCCTGCGTGGTGACTTTGAGAGATGATAGAGCGACAGAGTTTGTCAGGAAGAGTCTCAACGCTGTGGGGAACAGACTTTCCAGATCTAGCTTCGACGTTAATGGGAACTTTTCCTTTGGTATAAAGGAGCACATAGAGATTCATGGTGTTAGATACGACCCCTCCTTGGGAGTATTTGGGATGGATGTGTGTGTAGCTCTGGAGAAACCAGGCTACTGTGTGAGTAGGAGGCGCTTCCGTAAGGCGCGGGTTGGTAAGAGACATAGACTCACACCTGAAGAGGCGGTGGAGTACGTTAAGGAAACGTTTGGGATAGAGGTTCTTGGGTAGGGAGTTGAGATGTCCGAGAAATCGGGTAGAAAAGTTAGAGGATATGGAAAGGGCAGAAGACCGTGTAGGAGATGCGGTGCCTACAGCGCAGTAATTCGCGCCTATGGTTTGAGGCTGTGTCGCCGATGTTTTAGGGAAGTGGCGGGGAGCCTCGGGTTTAGAAAATATTCTTAGGAGGTAGATTTGGCGTGGACACCCTTACGAACGCTTTTTCAGCAATGTTGAACAGCGAGATGAGAAATAAGAGAGAGTGCTTGATCTCACCCGCCTCAAAGCTAACTGGAAATGTCCTGCGAGTTCTCCAAATGTGCGGCTACATAGGTAAGTTTGAGTTCATAGATGACGGCAGATTCGGCAAGTTTGATGTTCAACTCCTAGGAAGAATAAACAGGTGCGGCGCCATTAAACCTAGGTACTCGTGCAAAGCTGAGGATATTGAAAACTGGGAGAAGCGTCTCCTCCCATCTAAAGATCTAGGCATAATAATAATCTCCACGCCAAGTGGTCTCATGTCTCATATAGACGCGAAGCAGAAGCGAATTGGCGGGCGTTTACTAGCCTTCGTGTACTGAGGAGGCGGTGAGATGAAAGGACGTACCGCGCGAGAAACGGTCAAGATCCCTGAGGGCGTTGATGTGAGCGTAGACGGGAACACGGTTTCGGTTAAAGGGCCGTTGGGTAAACTTGAACGTAACTTCTCCCACGCGCCTATCGATTTAAGGCGCGAGGGCGACGAAATCTTGATTGAAGCCGTTTGGCCTGACAAGAAAAGGATGGCGATGGTTGGGACTGTCAGGTCTCGTATTAGAAATATGATGACAGGCGTGGTGAAGGGGTTTACATATAAGCTGAAAATCGTTTACGCTCACTTCCCCATGTCTGTTAAGGTTAGGGATGAGGAGGTGATCGTCGAAAACTTTCATGGGGAGAGGAAGCCCCGAAGGATAAAGATTCCGAGCGTCGTCAAGGTGGCTGTCGTGGGAGACGATGTGATCGTCAAAGGAATAGACCTCGAAGAGGTAAGCCAGGCAGCTGCTAGCATCGAGCGGGCGACCCAGATTAAGAAGAAAGACCCCCGAATTTTCCTCGACGGCATATATATCTACGAAAAGGAAGAGGGGATTTGACTTGGAGAACGACAGATATAATGATGCGGAAGAGAAGAAAGAGGCTTCCAGTCTTGGAGAAGCCAGAGGGGAATACGTAACTCTTCTGCGTATTCGTGATAAACAAAAGAGGAAGAAGCCTAGTTTTACCCGCCAGGAAAGCTGGAGGTATAAGAGGGTGGCTGCCTCGTGGAGGCGACCGAGAGGGATAGATAGTAGAATGAGGGTGAAGGAGAAGGGGCGACCCAAATCAGTTGAGGTCGGATATCGGTCCCCTAGGATGGTTCGTGGTTTTCATCCATCAGGACTTGAAGAAAAACTCGTCCACAACATCGGGGATTTGGGAAAAGTTGACCCAGATCAGGTTGTGAGGATAAGTCACACCGTTGGGTTGAGGAAGAGATTGAAGATAGTTGAGAAGGCTAGAGAGTTAGGACTACGCGTTCTTAACACTCGCGGAGTTGGTGTAGGTGAACCTGAGGAGTCAGAGAAGACTGGCATCTGAGATCCTGAAGACAGGGGTAAATAACGTCTGGATCGACCCCGAGAGGACGGACGACGTTGAGGCAGCCATCACTAGGCAGGAGATTCGTAAGCTCATTCACGAAGGAGCCATCAGGGCTGTATCTGAGAAGGGCGTTAGCAGAGCTAGAGCGCGCCTTTTACATGAGAAGAAGAAGCGCGGGCTGAGGAGAGGTGTCGGAAGTAGGACTGGGCGAAGCACTGCCAGAATGCCTGGGAAGAAGTCTTGGGAGATTCGGATTAGAGCCATCCGGACGCGTTTGAAAGAGCTTAGAAGGCGCCGAGTTATACGTAGGGATTCATATCGCCGACTTTATCTCATGGCCAAAGGCGGTGCTTTTTCTAGCGTGGCTAATGTTGATCAGTACATAGAAGCTCAGAAGCTCGCGAGGCGGAGGTAAAAGAGCTTGGGTAGAGGACCGAGGTACCGTGTTGTATTCAGGCGTCGTAGGGCGAACCTGACGGACTATAAGATGAGAAAGGCCATGATCCTCTCCGGGATGCCTCGTTTGGTCGTTAGATTTTCCCTAAAATACGTCTATGTCCAGTTAACTGAGGCCTCCATGTCGGGAGATAGGATACTAGCGTCAGCTTGCTCAAAGGAGCTTGAGAAATTCGGTTGGAGAGCCTCCTACGGGAACACTTCGGCGGCTTATCTCACAGGTCTTCTTCTAGGTAAAAGAGTTCTCGCCATCGGAGTTGAAGACGCGATCCTAGATATTGGTCTTAGAAAGCCCTCGGCTGGTGCTAGAGTATTCGCTGTTTTGAAGGGCGTAATCGATGCGGGTCTCAAAGTACCTTGTGATGAGCGAGTTCTTCCTAGCGAGGAGAGAATAAAGGGTGAACACATCGCCTCATACGCTGGGAAGATCAGTGAGGAAGATCAGCAACGCTACAGGAGACAGTTCTCCCAATATCTCTCCAGAGGTTTGGATACTGAGCGGTTGACCGACCACTTTGACCATGTCAGGGATAATGTTCTCAGCGCTGTTGGGGGTGATAGATGAGTATGTCGGATGTTGAAGAAGGTGTTGGGGCTTGGGTTCCTCGTACGTCTCTGGGAAAGATGGTGTTAGAAGGTAGGATAGCTTCTATAGACGAGGTTTTCAACCAGGGATATAAGATCCGTGAGGTTGAGATCGTTGACTCCTTGCTTTCCGATCTCAGGCAGGAAGTCTTGGACATAAGCCTTGTACAGAAGCAGACCGATGCTGGAGAGAAGTCTCGGTTTAAGGCTTTGGTTGCGGTCGGAAATCTTAACGGTTATTTTGGGCTTGGCATCGGAAAATCTAGGCAGGTTAGGGAGGCGATACAGAAAGGTATTGCTGACGCTAAACTCAACATATTTCCCGTTAGGAGAGGATGCGGTAGCTGGGAATGTGACTGTGGAGAACCCCATTCCATCCCCTTCAAAGTTTCGGGTAAATGTGGTAGCGTGAGGGTTGAACTAGTTCCCAGCCCGAGGGGTTTGGGCATAGTCGCTAGCGACATGGCCAAGACCATAATCAACTTTGCAGGGATAAAGGATTGTTGGACCAAGAGTTTCGGGTCTACGAGGACCGCTCAATCCTTTGCCTTTGCTACATGTGACGCCTTGAGGAATACCTACCGCATCCTAACTCCCAAGGACTGGGCGAGGTGAGTTGAATGAGCGGTGAGAAGAGAAGATGTCTAGCAGTGATTCGTGTGCGCGGTAGCGTCGGCATCGACAAAGAGCATGAGTACGTGTTCAAGCTGATGCGTCTAACCCGCAAAAACCACGCCGTCTTGGTTGAGGATACGCCGACAAATCTTGAATCAATTCGTAAAATCAAAGACTATGCGACTTGGGGTGAGGCCACTCCTGATACTATTTCACTGCTGCTGGAAAAGAGGGGGATGTTGGAGGGTGGTGAGAAACTAACCGAGGACTACCTTAAAGAGGCGTTAAGATACTCTTCCATGAAGGAGCTGTCTAAGGCTGTACACGACTTGAAGGTTAAGATCAATGAACTGCCTAAAGTCAAGCCAGTCTTTCGCCTTCATCCCCCACGAAAAGGATTTCGTGGGTCGATTAAGAAGCCATATCCCGAGGGGGAGTTGGGATATAGAGGTGAATCTATCAACCAGTTGATCGCCAGGATGGTCTAAAAATATTGGTGAGGACTATTAAATGCCAACTAGACTTAGGAAGATAAGAAAACTCCGAGGTTCAAGGAGCCACGGGTGGGGACAATCCGCTGGGCATAGAGGCGCTGGAAGTCATGGGGGCTTCGGTAAGACGGGTGGACATAAACATAAGTGGACTTACACCCTCTCCCATGAACCTGACCGTTTTGGGAAACACGGCTTCCATCGCGAGAGTATTAGATTTACGACGATGAACGTTGGAGAACTCAGCCAACTTGCTGACGAGTTTCTTTCGAGTGGACAAGCAACGAAAAAGGATGAGGGGATATTCATCGATTTAGAGGCCCTCGGCGTAGGCAAACTGCTGGGTTCAGGCAAGGTCGACAAACAACTGATAATCAAAGTCAAGGCTTTCTCCTCGACGGCGGCTAGAAAGATTCAAGAGGCGAAAGGACAGATCTTGAGTGTAGTGTGAAGGTTTGGTCTGAGGTAGGATCGATGCCAGGGCGTTTTTTAAGCTTCTTCAGACCCGTGGCTAGGATTATGCCCGAGGTTAAGGCCCCGGGGGAGCGCATCGGTTTTAGAGAGAAGCTCCTCTGGACGGCGCTTGTCGTCGTAGTCTACTTGATAATGACTGAGATCCCACTCTTCGGCGCGATCAAAGGGCCAAGCGACCCCTTCTATGCTATGAGAGTTATCTTCGCCTCATCCAGAGGTTCACTGATGGAGCTTGGCATCCAGCCGATAGTCACAACTGGGTTGATAGTGCAGCTTCTTGTAAGCTCCAAGATTATAGATTTTGACAACTCAAACTCGGAGGATCGCGCTCTCCTCTCGGGGGTCACCAAGTTCTTCTCAATACTTATGACATCCTTTCTGGCGCTCGCGTACATCCTGAGCGGGACCTACGGTATACTCTCCCTGGGCAAGCAGATAGCTTTATTCACTCAACTCTTTATGGCTGGGATAGTGATTATTCTCCTGGACGAGCTCCTGCAGAAGGGCTGGGGCTTTGGAAGCGGGATCAGTCTCTTCATAGCCGCTGGGGTTGCGCAGAAAATTATTTGGGACCTTCTGTGTCCGCTCCCCTTTGAGGAGGATGGAAAGAGTCTCGGAGCATTGATCGCCTATCTCCAAACCATATTGAAGGGAGGAGACGCGTTAACCTCCTTTGTCTATCGCTCTAATCCAAACGCGCCGACTATGCTTGGACTTGTCGCAACAGCCGCTGTCTTCTCGATAGTCTCCATCCTTGAGAGTCTGAAGATAGATATCCCGATCTCCTACGCAAAGTTTAGAGGCTTTGGCGGGCGCTACCCAGTCAAGTTTCTGTATATATCAAATATTCCGGTGATCCTGGTCTCATCATTATTTATGGACATTTACTTCGTCTCTCAGATACTTTGGTCCAGATTCAACGCGGATAACAGTAATCCCTGGCTTAACTGGCTTGGCGTCTTTGAGGACAATCAGCCAACGGGCGGATTGGTTATGTACCTCACCTCTCCCAGAAGTTTTCAACAATTCCTAGAAAATCCTTTTAGGGCGTTTGTTTACGCTGGTCTGATGATTGGTTTTTGCGTTATCTTTGCAGTGGTTTGGCTCGAAGTCAGCGGGATGGATCCGCGCTCGGTCGCTCAACAGCTTATGGACGCGGGTATGCAGATCCCTGGTTTCAGGCGGTCTGTTGGGCCCATTCAAAGCGTGTTGGAGAGATATATCCCAACGGTCACTATCTTGGGAGCGGTTGCGGTTGGTTCTGTGGCTTCTTTCTCCGACTTCTTCGGAGTTTACGGTACAGGTATGGGAATCCTACTCACCGTCGGCATATTGCATCAACTGTATCAGGCGATGGCTAGGGAACAGATGATGGAGATGTTCCCTCTGATGGACCGACTTTTCGGGTAGACATGATGCTACGCCTTCGTTGTTTGAGGCCCTTATTTTTATCGTCAGGGTAGCAGGTTTATTAGCTATTGGGAGCACCTTAATCGTTGGGTGGCTGAATGGACTGGATCGACTATCTTTTTGTACTCCCCTATTCGATGTTGTTTATTTTCTGTGTGAACGTCTGTGCTGTTCTCTTCGGCTCGTCCATCTTTCGGCTTATTGTCGATGTCGAGAGCCTCGAAGCGCAGGAGTTGGAGGTTCGCAGCTACAACAGAAGTTTGAGGGAGGCTAAGAGGAAGAATGACAGGGAGGCTCTACGCAGGTTGAAGCGCAGGGAGGCTCGGATTAAGAGTATGTCGACCTCAGTCTCAAGGAAGAGGCTAAAGGCTGTTATGATTACGGTTCTTCCATTTATGACCTTATCTTTTTTACTAGGTATCCTCTATCGAGGGGGGGAGACTGCCCTTTTCCCCTTCGAATTCGTGTTGCTCAACAGAGATACTTCGTTTTCTATCTGGTATCTTCTCACATATTTTACAGCGTATCTGCCTTTGTCTAGGATTTTTAAATCTTCACCGAGTCTTTGGCAGGACTCTGAGGTAGAGGCTGGCTGAGGGGATAATAGATGAGTTTAGTTATAGTGATTAGCGGGTTGCATGGGACGGGGAAGTCAACCTATGCTAGGAGTGTTGCCGGTGAGTTTAGGCTGCGCCACGTCTCCGCTGGGGAGCTCTTTCGTCAGATGGCTGCTGAGCGGAAGCTTTCTTTGACTGAGCTCAGTCGCGAGGCTGTGAAGAACGATGAGATCGACCGTCTCCTTGATGAGCGGACTAGGAGGGAGATCGAGAGGGGGGAGGTTGTCGTCGATGGCCTTTTGGCTGGTTGGGTGGCAAGGGGATATGTTGCTTTGAAGATCTATCTCTCCGCGCCCTACGAGATCAGGATCAGCAGGATCGCCTCTAGAGACGG
>Ga0315314_1003929_pt1 | contig 11394 bp, 10 predicted proteins | sample TDP9_MG_FD_203631 | JGI IMG/M metagenome (GOLD analysis project Ga0315314, IMG submission 203631) | Freshwater sediment microbial communities from Lake Towuti, South Sulawesi, Indonesia - TDP9 | ecosystem: Environmental > Aquatic > Freshwater > Lake > Sediment | place: Indonesia: South Sulawesi...
AGTACCTTCTCTTTCAGCCGGTAACGCTTCCACTTAGCCTCTTTGCTCTCCAACTCCTTCCCAGTGTACATCAACCCTAACTTTACCTCAAAACGATCCCCCTTCTCCATCCGTTGTCTCTCCTGGCTGGAGAGCATGGTCCCATCTACCTCCACTACTACGATCTCTCGCTCTTCCCCTTCTCCATCTTCCTTACAGGATCCCGAGGGAAGGATATCCCCCTCCTCGAAGACCCTCCCCCTCTTGGCCTCCTCTTCTCTCCGCAGCCTCCTACCTTCCTCTTGCACCCAACGGTGGAGGGTGCGGTGGCTCAATACCTCCCCTATCTCCTGGGCTAATAGATCAGCAGCCTGGCGATAGGGATGATCACAAGCTAGCTCGATCCCTCGCTTGCGCACCCAGTCGCTCTCCTCTTGATGGGGCCTCAACCCCAACGCCTCATCCAGGGGGAAGCCATAGCGCCCCTCTCCTAGATACCTCACCTTCTGCCTGGAGAAGCGCACCCACCCAAAACGGGTGCAGAGATATCTCTTCCTCTTCCCCTTCTTCACCACCTCCCCTTGCTTCTCCAAGATCTCCTTCTCTACCTCCTCGAACACCTTTCCCACTACTCGCTTCTCAAACTCCTCAAAAGCCTCAGCCAGCATCTCCTCTAACCGGTTCATATCCAGCCCGTCTTGTGGTATACTTATTTCGAGGGTCTCTTCGACTCTCAGCATGTGGGCTCACCTCCACTCCTAGTGGTGATTGTTCAAGGTGAGCCTACTGCTTTTTCCCTCTCTGTCAAGAACCCAAACTGACACGCATCCATCCTGAATGGCATACAGTTCCCTCAAACTTACCAGGAGTGCAAAGGTTAATCATTACAACCTGTAGCAAGTGGTCAAGAGTGGCTGTGGCTAGTCCTGGCATCTCGCGATCAGGGGAGTTATGAACTGGGACAGTGAGCACTCTTTAGGGCAAATGTTCCTTCAAAACCCTGAAAAAGTGGTCACGATGTCTTGGCTCACCTACAGCGGGGGATTGACACCGCATCTATAGGTATGATATAATGTTATCGTTAACGGGAACGATAACACAGGCGCTGCCCTGAAATCGTAGCGAGAGATGATACTTACTAAACGGGTAACCATCAAAGAAATAGCAGAAGAGGCGGGTGTTTCAACTCAAACCGTCTCTCGCGTAGTTAACCATCGTCCAGACGTTGCGCCTGAAACCCGGCAGCGGGTACAAGAAATCATCGACCGTTTAGCGTATCAACCCAGCCATGTCGCCCGCAGTTTAATCCAAGGGCGCAGTTTCACACTGGGTGTTGTCGGTTGGGGGGTAGAATACTTTGGTCCTTCGCGCGCTCTTTCAGGGATCGAGCAGCAGGCAAATGCATTGGGCTATACACTCCTTCTCATTCTGGTGCGCCAGCCCGAGAGAAGCGATGTGGACCAGATACTGCGTGAACTTCTTTCTCGGCAAGTCGATGGCATCGTCTGGGCTGTACCTGAAATTGGCGATAATCGAGACTGGATACGAAAGGAAATCCCACAGCTATCGGTGCCTGTGGTTTTCCTCAGCATGCAACCCCAGTCCAATCTGACCATTGTCGCGGTTGATAATCGGAGCGGTGGTCGAATGGCCACTAAACACTTGCTTGATGAGGGCCATAAAAAGGTGGGCCTGATAACCGGCCCTTTGGCTTGGTGGGAAGCTCGCCAACGACAATTTGGCTGGGAAGACGCCCTTAAGGAGGCGGGGATAACCATCGAGAATGGATACATCGTTGAAGGAGATTGGTTAGCAACAAGTGGAGAGCAAGGCTTACGCCAACTACTGGAACGGTGTCCAGAGGCAGACGCCGTCTTTGTCTGTAACGATCAAATGGCCTTGGGTGCACTGCAGGCAGCACACCAAATGGGCGTGCGAGTGCCGGAAGATTTGGCAATAGTTGGATTTGATGATATCCCTGAGTGCGTCTATTTCTACCCGCCGCTATCCACCGTCCGGCAGAACATGGTTGAGGTAGGCCGTTGTGCAGTACGAGAACTTGGCCACATGATAGACGCAAATCAGCAAGGTAAAACAGCTGCTGAACCGAAGACTATTCTACTTCAACCCCAGTTGGTTATCCGAGAAAGTTCGGCCTTTTCAAAGCCAGTGCGTGAGGTTAAGGAAGAGACGAGAGTTTTTAACCAGGGCTAGCCCTATGTCTCCTGCTCATGAAAGGAGGTGATGATAGCCGAACTGACTACGTTATACGGTGTTCCCATCTATTGCCTGTGGTTTAGGTATTGGGCTTGCTTAGAGGGAACTCAAAAGCAGCCCGGTCTCTAAAGGAGAGACAAGGTGAGCCTCAAAAAGTTCAGTTTGCTAATCGGTTGTCTCGTTGTAGTGTCGGTGCTGCTTACCGCTTGTGCGCCAGCGGCCACACCGACGCCAGCGCCAGCCGAAACCCCCGCTCCTGCCGCAGGCAGGCTTTGCGATGGGGTGAAGATAGTCTTCTTCCCCGGCGGGCCGCCAGGCTGTCCCTTCGGCACCGTGGTTTACAATGGAGCGGTAGCAGCCGCAAGCGACTTGGGTGCCGATGTGGAATACATGTTCTCAGACTGGGATACGACGAAGATGATCAGCCAATTCAAGGAGGCTATGGCCATGAAGCCCGACGGGATCGCCATCATGGGCCATCCAGGACCAGACGCCTTTGGGCCCTTAGTGGATGAGGCCGAGGCCCAGGGGATCATCGTAACCAGCCAGAACACCACCCTGCCCCCCATCGAGGAGAAGTACAAGAGCGCAGGGTTCGGTTACGTAGGGCAAGAACTGTATGAGTCTGGCTATTTGCTGGGCAAAGACGCCATCAAGAGGACCGGCCTCGGAGAAGGCGATCGGGCCATGGTCTGGGGGCTTTTGGCTGAACCAACCCGCGGGTTGAGGACAAAAGGGGTCATAGATGCTCTGGAAGAAGCGGGGATGACCGTCGACTACATTGAGATCGACAAGGCTACAAACGCTGACGCTACCGCAGGTACCCCGGTCTTCACCGGCTATGTCTCCTCCAACCCTGACGTTAAGTTGGTCTGCACCGATCACGGGGGGCTGACCTCTACCCTGGAAACCTACCTGACGGCGGCAGGTAAGGGCCCGGACGACATATACGCCATAGGGTTTGACGTCTCGCCCGCTACGCTAGAAGCGATTAAAGGCGGGTGGACCGACCTAGTACTCGATCAGCAGCCCTACCTGCAGGGCTACCTGCCCATTGTGCAGATCTGCCTGACCAAGAAATATGGATTCTCCGGTCTACACATTGACACCGGGTCCGGTTTGATCAGCAAAGACAACGTTGAAGCGCTGGCACCCCTGATTGAGCAGCAGATCCGGTAGGGGCATCTGCACTCTCTCTCCTCAGATCTATCTAAGCGATAGTTTGCAGGAGGCGGTGCAGAAGTAGAACCATGTGGGGCAAACGGCACCAGGGTTTGTGGGCATGCCTGCGGTGATTTGAGGCATGTGGCGATGGCGTGGGCTGAGAAGGGATATCTCTGGTGCCGTTTGCCCCCTTGCATTACTACCTGGTTGCAATTAGAATATTGTTCAATGCGTGGAGAACTCCTCGACATCCGGCTGACTCACAGCCGGCCGCTATCAGCCGTACTTGATACTTGCTCAAGGAGAGTGTCTGATGGATTATATACTTGAAATGAGGAATATCTCTAAGCGTTTCGGGGAGGTTCAAGCCCTGCGCCAAGTCGACTTTGCCGTCGCTCGCAATGAAGTTGTGGGGCTGGTGGGCGACAACGGTGCTGGCAAGTCCACTCTAATCAAGATGGTTACTGGCTACCATACACCAGACAGTGGCGAGGTCTATTTCAATGGCAAGAAATTGGAGGGCCTGTCTGTCGCCGAAGCCCGACAACTGGGAATCGAAACCGTTTATCAAGAACGCGCCTTGGCAAACCTCCAGACTTTATGGAGGAATATATTTATGGGGCGAGAACTGACGACTTACCTTGGCCTCCTTGATGTAAAAGGAATGGAGCAAGAAACAGAGAAACTGATGGTTGGGTCTATGGGGTTTACGTCAGCAGCCGTAGCGCCTGATGCGGTGGTCGGGACCTTTTCGGGGGGAGAAAAACAGGGCGTATCTATTGTGCGCGCCCTCTACTTCCAGGCCGAACTCATCATTTTGGATGAGCCCACAATGGGCTTATCTCTTTCAGAGACAAGGAAATTTTTGGAGTTCGTGCAGGAAATCAAGGAAGCCGGTAAGTCGTGCATATTCATCGATCACAACGTGTTTCACGTATATGCAGTGGCCGATAGAATTGTGGTGTTGGATAGAGGAGCGGTTGCCGGTGAGTTTGTGACCAAAGATATCACCTTGGACGAACTTATGGATAGGATGTATCGGGTAGCACAGACCGGAAGTCTGGACTAAGACCGGTGTGACCTCACTGGAACGGAGATGCCATATCCAGTTAATGTGCAATAATATTATATCATTCAAGGGGGAAGGAAATGGCCTCTCGTGTTGAAGATCCAGCCGCGGCTATCGCCCGAAGGCGATTATGGCGGGGCGGTCCGGCTAGGTTTACTCGCCGGTATGGGCTACAGATCGGCATAGTTGGCGTCTTTTTGGCCATGTGGGCGTTTTTCGTCATAGGAGCGCCTCGGACGTTTCTTGCCCCCGAAATCTATGGCGCATTCATGTCTACCATACCCTTTTTTGCCGTTATGGCTTTGCCATTGACGATGGTGATTATCGCCGGGGAGATAGATTTGTCCTTCGGATCTATTATGGCCATAGGGGTGCTGGTATTTGTCAACGTTTTACCGAGAACTGGAAATTTGGCACTGGCTTTTGTTTTATTACTGGTTACGGGATTTTTGGTAGGGTTGCTAAACGGGATCATAGTGGTTAAGTTCGGAATCCCCTCGCTAGTGGCAACTATCGGTACACAGTTCTTTTGGAGAGGAGTGGTCCTGGTTGTCACGGGCGGACACCCGGCTTCTCTCGTGCCGGTGAAAGGCACGATCTTACATCAAGCACTGGTGGGTAGGTTGGCAGGTTACATACCGGCCCAGATGATCTGGACTATTATTGTGGCAGTAGTTGTGTGGGTCCTTTTGAACCGTCACAGATTCGGTGCCCACGTCTATCTGGTTGGGGATAACAGGGATAGTGCTAGGCTTATGGGTGTCAACGTTGACCGAACAAGGATGATGGCCTTCGCCATCGTCGGTCTTGCGGCAGCGTTCGCGGGCCTTTTGGCTAGTCTGGAAGTGAACTACTTCTGGGTTAATCTGGGTGAAGGGTATCTTCTGAGGACGTTAGCCTCCGTATTCTTGGGCGGCACTTCGGTTTTCGGCGGAGTGGGGACCATATTGGGGACCTTTATCGGATGCTTCATTATCGGTACTATAGAGGCCGGAACGGTGGCCATAGGTCTGTCAGGGTTCTGGACGCAACTGATATATGGTCTGATCATCATCATTTCAGTGTCGATGCACTCTATCGTACGTAGAAGGCTGGCACGCTGATAATAGTGAAATGGGCATCGTTGAGACGCGTACACCCCCTTTGAGCCCAGGCAACACCTTGTCTACTATCTTCCCCCCGCCCGTGGGCGAAAATGAGCCCCTGGTTATGTTATATCGGCTTCATCCCCGATTGCAAGGAACCTTCTATTCAAGAGCGATCCTGTCTTCATAATCACGATTGACCTCACGCCGCGTTGCAATGAACGAAAGGTAGGCCGATGTTCATCCCTGCGACTGTGAGATAGATAAGAGGGCAAGCGATGAAACATCGAGAGCGAGTGCTTATGGCTCTCCATCACGAGAAACCAGATAGATGCCCGATGCAGATCAGTTTCACCCCCGAGTTTGCCTCCCGGCTCAAGGATGATTTGGGGCTAAAAGACGAAGATCTCTATAACCCTCATGGAGGGGGTAATACCTACCTCTTGGAGCGGGCTATCGATGAAGATATGATCCTAACCTCCGTCGGATGGGCTAACTCATACTATGCCACTGAGGTGTACAGTGAGGATGGAGTCTCCTATACCGATGAGTGGGGAGTTGGGTGGAAGAACGTAGAATATGAAACAAGGTTCGGTAAAGGCCATTATACTGAAATAGTGGGGCATCCTCTTGCCGATAATGAGACGATAGACTCATATCGGCCGCCCGATCCCAATAGGCCGGAGTTATATCGAGATGCAGAGAGGGTTATCAAGGAATTTAAGGATGAATATTGGATTGTGGGCGTTACGGTCACCACGATCTTTGAGACCGCCTGGGCGCTCAGAGGGTACGAAAGGACATTGATGGATCTGGTCCTCAATCCTGATTTTGTGGAAAGACTCCTCGATATCCCCTTTAACTACCACCTTACAGCGGCCAAGAGATTGGTAGAGATGAGTGTAGATATGATCTGGATAGGGGATGATATGGGTACCCAGAAGAGGATGCTTATCTCTCCTGATATTTGGCGTCGTTTCTTCAAACCGCGCATGGCCACATTTATCTCCACACTAAAGGGCATAAACCCCGACCTAAAGGTGGCCTATCACTCGGATGGTCTAATCTACCCCATCATCCCCGACTTGATGGAGATCGGATTGGACGTTCTCAACCCGGTTCAACCAAGGTCTATGGATCCCACAAAACTAAAAAGAGAGTACGGGGATAATCTATGCTTCTGGGGCACAATCGATGAGCAATATACCCTACCCTTTGGAACGCCGGCTGAGGTTCAAAAAGAGGTGATAAGGCGTCTAAAAACGGTGGGCAAGGACGGTGGGTTGATCATAGGGCCGACTCATCACGTACAACTCGATACACCACTGGAAAACTTTTGGGCCATGGTCAATACGATAACCAAGACGCCTTACTGCTCTTTATAGGGCCCCGATTGGGGCGAAACTAAGCACGAAAAAAACGGGTTCACAGTGAGGATAAGAGAAGGATGAATGCTCGGGAACGGGTCAGGTTGGCCCTGAACCACCAAGAGTCCGACCGCATCCCCATCGATCTGGGTGGGAGCATCTGCTCCTCCATCCATAAAGATGCTTACATTGCGCTCAAGAAATACCTGGGCATGGAGATAGAAAAGATCCAGATGGTGGACCACGTCCAGCAACTGCCCTACCTAGACGAGGCGCTTCTAGAGCGTTTCGGCGTAGATTTTCGTATGGTCCAGTTGCCGGCCGCTACAGCGCCGGAGTTAACTATCTTTGAGGAAGGCGGCTACTACGCCTTCATAGACCGCTGGGGCTCCAAATTGCATATGCCCAAAGATGGGGGGCTGTACTTCGACTGGGTGGAGTTTCCCATCAAAGAAGCCACCATCGAGACCTTGGACAACTACACCTGGCCGCGGCCCGATCCCCCAGAGTATAACGCCCGGCTTCGCCAACAGGCTAAGTACCTCTACGAAAATACAGATTATGCCTTGGTAGGCAGCGCCATCATCGGCGGCGGGATCTTTGAGCAACCGGCTAGAACTATGGGCTTGGGGAATTTCTTTATGGCCCTGGCCACTGAGCCGAGGTTTTGCGATCGCTTGATGGGCCAGATCACCGAAATCTACATCAACTCTTGCCACAATTATCTGGAGCAGGTGGGAGAATATCTTCACGTCTTCACCTACTGGGATGACGTATGTGGCCAGGATGGTTGGCTCATATCGCCAGATGTCTACCGGAAGATCGTCAAGCCCAAACAACGCCGCTTGCTTGAGGCTATCAAGAGAAAGACGAAGGCCAAAGTCTACTACCACGGTTGCGGTGCTGTCTACGCTCTCGTCCCAGATTTGATCGAACTAGGTTTCGACATCCTCAACCCGGTACAAGTCTCGGCTCGTGGCATGGACACCAAAAGGCTAAAGGAAGAGTATGGGGAGGATATCGTCTTCTGGGGCGGCGGTGTGGACACCCAACATGTGCTGCCTTTCGGCAAGCCTGAAGAGGTGAGGGACGAGGTCAAGCGACGTATCGATGACCTGGCTCCTGGCGGTGGATTTATCTTCGCCGCTGTCCACAATATCCAGCCCTTTGTTCCACCTGAGAATATCGTCACTGCCTTTGAGACAGCCCTCGAATATGGAAGGTATCAGTGATGACAAAGCGAGAGGTCATCAAACTGGTACTGGAGGGTAAACCCCCGCCCTACGTTCCCTGGAACATCGGATTGACCAAAGAAGCCCGGGAGAGGCTCCAAAACCATTTTGGCCAATCAGATTTAGAAGAGGCGCTACAAAACCACTTTCTCCGGCTGGGGAGCGATATAGGGTTTTTCACCGATCTCGGCGATAACTGCGTTCAGGACGTTTTTGGGGTGATTTGGGATAGGAGCATCGACAAAGATATCGGTGACGTCAAAGGTTGCGTTTTGCCGGAACCTACTCTTGAAGGCTACAACTTTCCCGACCCTTTGGATCCCCGTTTCTTTGCCGATATCCCCCAACGGATCGAGAAATGGGGCGACCGCTTTCGCGTCTTCCAGATCGGTTTTTCGCTTTGGGAGAGGGCCTGGACATTGCGGGGTTGGGAGAATTTGATGGTCGATTTTCACGACCATCCGGCTTTTGTCAACGACCTTTTGAACTCCATCGCCGATTATAATATAGCCCAAGTCAAAGAAGCCCTAAAATACGACATCGATGCGGTCTATTTTGGAGATGATTGGGGGATGCAGCGTGGGCTGCAAATGGGACCTCTTATGTGGCGCGGGTTCATTTACCCCGTACTAAAACGCATGTACGGTATCGTGCGCCAAGCAGAGAAGTATGTCATGATCCATTCCTGTGGAGACGTTGACGAGCTCTTTGATGATTTGATTGAGATAGGGGTGAATTGCTTCAACCCATTTCAGCCAGAAGTCATGGATGTAACCTCCCTCATTCATCAATATCGTGGTAGACTGGCTTTCCATGGGGGTCTTTCCACACAACGGACTCTGCCCTATGGCTCCCGCGAGGATGTCCGTCGGGAGACCGAATATCTCTTGGAACTCGGTCGAGATGGCGGATATATCTTCGCTCCGGCCCATGACGTTGAGGGGGATGTGAACCTAGAGAATATGCTTGCCTTCATCGAAATAGTACAAAATCAGCCGGGCTATCTGTATGGCTGAACCTGATGTAAAATTTCCATACCACAGCATCGAAGAAGGTGTTACTATGAGTCTACCACTGTTGGATCTTATGGTTAGCAATTGAGTTTTCCCACTGTCTCTGTAAGGCCGGGCTCATGATGCCGCTGGTCTAAGCCGCCAATACAAACTATAACTCTGGGAGGAGAGACCATGGATCTACATCAGATCTACGAGAGGGTGATCGCGGGGGATGCGCCCAAAGTGAAGGATCTCGTGCAACAAGCCGTGGCTGAGGGCGTGCCACCTTCCGAGATCATCTCCCACTATCTAATCCCAGCCATGGCGGAGGTTGGGGCCCGTTTCGAGAGGCAGGAGTTCTATGTGCCGGAGATGCTCATCGCGGCTCGAGCGATGCAGACAGGGCTTAGTGTTTTGAAGCCGTTGTTGGTGGAAGGGGAGTTGGAGACGGCTGGTTGTGTAATAATGGGAACGGTTAAGGGTGATTTACACGATATAGGGAAGAACCTAGTCTGCATGATGTTGGAGGGGGCAGGTTTTGAGGTCGCCGACCTGGGAGTGGATGTGCCTCCAGAGAGGTTTGTAGATGCTGTGAGGGAGAGAAGGCCCGATATCGTGGGCATGTCGGCCCTCTTGACCACCACCATGCCGGCTATGAAGAGTACCATCGAGGCCTTGGTTGAGGCGGGGTTGCGTGAGGGTGTGAGACTAATGGTAGGAGGCGCGCCTTTGACGCAGGCCTATGCTGACCAGATAGGCGCGGATGGATATGCGCCCGATGCCGGGGCAGCGGTCCGGAAGGCAAAGGAGTTATTAGGTATTATGTAAGGGCTGGGCCGTGAGGCACGCTCTGGTATCTTGAAGGCAGCCTAGCCCACTTCGACGAAAAATGTATCTTAAAGAGTAGATGAGATCACTGTGAGGATGAGTTCACTATACGCTTCCTCGAGTGTTCTTTGGGGAGTAGGCAATCAAAATCACTAGAACTTCGAGCAGCAGGGGGTTTCAGATGAGATTAAGGCGTCGGGTTTCTAGCCCGACGCCTTAGTCATTCATTTCGATAGGTGAGGACTACTTGGCTGGCTAAGGAAGAAAGGAGTACGCTACCAAGAAAGTGTTGTTCAAGCGGCCCTCAATAAGGGCGACTACTTATTGCCTCTCGGAGGGCGACTTCCTCCCTTCCCCTTGGAGCGGTCTTGGCCGTACCTCTCCATGTACCGGCGATGAGCGCGAGCGACCTCCTCGTCAGGGATAAGATCTGGCTCCCCGAGAAGAAGGGCAAGATGCACGGTCTTCGCCACATCCTCTACCATCACCGCCGCCTTGACGGCAGCACGAGGGGTGGGGCCTATGGTGAAGACCCCATGGTTTTTCATAAGGATGGCCGGCGAATCACCGATGGAGCGGATTATCTCGCACCCGATCTCCTCGCCCCCGATCTTGGCATAGCCGCCCACCGGGATCGCCCCCCCAAACTCATCGGCGATGGCGGTTAGATAGACGGGGATGGGGCGGCCCAGGGCCGCGAAACTGGTGGCGTAGGGCGAATGAGTATGCACCACGCCTCCCACATCGGGACGATGGCGATAGATGTATAGATGGGTGGCTGTGTCTACCGATGGTTGAAGATCGCCTTCCACCACCTGTCCATCGAGGTTCACTACTACCAAGTCACGAGAGGTTAGTTCCTCATAGGCCACCCCGCTGGGCTTGATCACTACTAGCCCGCTTTCGAAATCCCTCCCGCTGACATTCCCGCTAGTCCAGACCACTAGACCCTGCTTCGGTAACTCCAGGTTAAGTTCCCAAACCTCCTCCCTTAGTCCTTCTAGCATCGTCTTCTCACCTCTTCCCTTGAAGGGCTTCGGCCTTTATCCCCTTGAGCACCTTCATTACGTTGTTCTCGCCTCGGCCGAAGTAGTCGTGCAGCCGCATGTACTCCCTGTACAGTCTATCGTATGCCGCCTTATGCTCTGGGATGGGACGATAGATTTCGGCCTTCAGATGAGCCGTATGTTTGGCGGCCTCGAAGATATCCTCATACCCACCACTATCTTTTCCGGCTGCTACCGCACCGTGCATCGCTGAGCCGAGAGCGGGGGCCTGGGTAGAGGCCGCAACCTTGATCTCGCGCCCCGTGACGTCGGAGTAGATCTGCATTAAGAGTTTGTTCTTCTCCGGCAAGCCCCCACAAGCGACTAGTTCATCCACTGCCACACCGCTCTTTTCGAAGGTTTCGATGATGATGCGTGTGCCGTAGGCGGTAGCCTCGATGAGGGCGCGGTA
>Ga0315314_1003930_pt1 | contig 11394 bp, 10 predicted proteins | sample TDP9_MG_FD_203631 | JGI IMG/M metagenome (GOLD analysis project Ga0315314, IMG submission 203631) | Freshwater sediment microbial communities from Lake Towuti, South Sulawesi, Indonesia - TDP9 | ecosystem: Environmental > Aquatic > Freshwater > Lake > Sediment | place: Indonesia: South Sulawesi...
GGGATGGCGGCAAGGGGATGGGGCTCCTCTTTCTCTTATAGAGTGGGCCACCTCTCCATCGACGGAGCCTAAAAAGAAATCACCCGTGAAAAAAGCCAAAGAGGTCCTCGAAAAGGTCAGGCCAAAGAGGAAGGCAAAGGAAGAGAAGAAAGAGAAGGAAAAGACAGAACAGAAGGCTAAGAAAGAAAAGGTTAAAGAGAAAAAGGAAAAGAGAGTAAAGAAAAAGGAAGAAAAAGAAGCCCCGAAGGAAAAACCGAAGAGGGAAAAAAGCAAATAACGATTCTCCCTTGCTTGATGAAGGCCCTATGCTGAAAGGTATGGGGCCTTTTTATTTTGGAAAAACATCACCGGTGGACCACCGGTGGTCCATTAGTGTCAGGAAAATCTCGTGGAGCCAGAGGACCCGCAGCAGGAATCTGAACCCTTTGAGGATTATGAAACGATTACACCGATTCGAAACGCATTGAAAAATCATGAAAATCTGTGTAATCATCTTTTGAAATCTGTGTAATCAAGAGAGCGTAAAGTAGTTTTTCAGAGCTCTTCAAATTCTTTCTTGACATTTATTTATTTCTATGTATAGCTATAGAAACATAGAAACCATAAGGAGGTGCGATTATGCGGTCTATTATTTCTAAGTCGGTTGGGATCGTTCTGATTGTAGTCATGGCTGTTATTTTAAGCGTCTCTTTGGGATCGGCCCAGGAGATTAAAGGGCCCGTGAAAATCATCGTGCCCTACCCGGCCGGCGGTGGCTCGGATGTCGTGGCCCGCCTTATTGCGGACAAGTTGAAAGATATCTTGGGCCAAACGGCCATTGTGGAGAATAAACCGGGTGCTGGTGGCAGAGTCGGCACCGAATATGCCAAGGGCCAGCCGGCGGACGGCAGTGTTATGTCGATTGCTAATCCTGCCCTTTTTGTCGTGAATCCCTTTGTCTATTCTAAGCTACCCTACGACCCAGACAAGGATTTTGCGCCGGTTTCTCAGACCAACGTCTATGAGTTTACTCTCTCCGTTCCAGCCAGCTCGCCTATCAAGGACGTAAAAGGCTTGATAGAGTGGGTGAAGAAGAATCCAAAGGAGGCCAATTACGGGTCCCCTGCCGCTGGTAGCCTTCCTCACTTCTTTGGCCTAATGATCAGCAAATATTCCGGTGTTGAGATGGTACACGCCTCTTACGGTGGTTCCGCCCCCCTTGTCACTGCATTAATCGGTGGCCATATTCCAATGGGGGTCGATACCTACGACACCCAGATCCCGCATCACCCAGATAAAATTCGGATCTTGGCCACAGCGGGCGCTTCCCGTAAACATCCTGACATCCCAACGTTCAAGGAGTTGGGATACAAAGATATCGAAGGCGTCGGCTGGAACGGCATCGTAGTGCCTGCTAAGGCCCCCAAAGCGGTCATCGATAAATTGAGCCAAGCCATCGTAAAGGCCCTCAAGATGCCCGACGTGACAGAAAAGATCCAAAAGATGGGGTCGGAGGTGACTGGCACCACGGCGGAGGAGTTTGCTCGGATCATCAAGCAGGATCGCGAGAAGTGGGGTCCCATCATCAAAGCCTCTGGATTCAAAGCCGATTAAATGCTTTGAGATGATTCAGAGCGTAAACCCGATTCTGAAAGGTTGGCCCAGATTTTTTCTCTGGGTCAACCTTCCCTATCTTTTGTCTCCCATGTCCTTACTAAAAACGAAGAGAATGGACCATGCAGATCAAGAACCATAAGGATTTTAATACAGGTCTCCTATTCATATTTTTCGGCATGTCGACAACCGCTTTAGTCAGAAGTTACCCAATCGGCACAGCTGCAAAGATGGGGCCCGGTTATTTCCCATTCATCCTCGGTCTCATGCTTACTCTATTAGGACTTGTGATTTTACTGAAGAGCCTTTCCAAAGTGGGGAAGGTGAGAAGGAAAGGGTCTACCCATCTTCGGCCAGCTATCTTTGTACTTTCCTCCATTGTTCTTTTCGGCCTCCTGCTTCTTCCGCTTGGTCTCCTGTTTTCTACTCTCCTTCTCGTCTTCATCTCAAGCATGGCAAGCGATGAGTTTAAAATAAAGGTGGCCATTCTGAACGCATTTGTGCTGCTCATCATCGTTTTGGTTATTTTTATCTATTTGCTCCAATTCCAGATTCCCGTATTTCCTGCCTTCCTGGGGAGTCGGGCCTAACAGGAGGGAGTTTCGGATGGAACTTCTTTCCAATTTGGCACTGGGCTTTCAGATCGTGATCTCTCCTCAGAATCTACTCTACTGTTTCCTGGGGACAGTGATCGGGACACTCATCGGAGTACTTCCCGGAATTGGGCCAGTTCAGACCATTGCCATCTTGCTTCCAACGACCTTCGCCTTGCCACCTGTCTCGGCACTGATCATGCTTGCCGGTATCTATTACGGGGCCCAGTATGGCGGGTCGACCACGTCGATCCTGGTGAATGTGCCGGGAGAGGCATCCTCTGTGGTGACCTGTCTTGATGGTTATCAAATGGCCCTCCGGGGCCGAGCAGGAGCTGCCCTTACCATCTCAGCCCTCGGGTCATTCGTTGCGGGTTGTTTTGCCACCCTCCTTCTTGCCCTCCTCGCCCTTCCCCTATCCGAACTGGCTTTCAAGTTTGGACCGGCTGAGTATTTCTCCTTGATGGTTTTTGGACTGATCGGCTCCATTGTATTTGCTTCAGGATCACCCATTAAAGCAATAGGAATGATTATTCTTGGACTCCTTCTTGGGGTGGTGGGAACGGATGTCACAAGTGGGACTCAGAGGTTCTCTTTCGGGATCCCTGAACTGGCCGATGGTATCGGTTTTGTCCCATTGGCTATGGGTCTTTTCGGGATATCCGAGATCATCAAGAGTCTCGAACGAAAAGAGAAGCGAGAGATTCTAAAAACTAAAATATTTGGATTCTGGCTTAAGAAAAAGGACGTCAAGGAGGTTGCGCCAGCAGTGGCTCGCGGAACTCTCACCGGATCCTTTCTGGGAATTCTGCCAGGTGGAGGGGGTATCCTGTCATCTTTCGTCTCCTATATGCTGGAAAAGAAGGTTTCCAGAAATCCTGAAACCTTTGGGAAAGGGAATATCTGTGGGGTTGCATCCCCAGAGTCAGCAAACAACGCGGGGGCACAAACCTCATTTATCCCCCTGCTCACCCTGGGTATACCAACCAATGTCGTCATGGCGATGATGGCGGGTGCCATGATGATCCATGGGATTCAACCTGGCCCCAGGGTTATTAGCAGCAACCCGGAACTCTTCTGGGGCGTGATTGTTTCCATGTGGGTCGGGAACCTCATGTTGGTGATTTTGAATCTGCCTTTAATCGGAATATGGGTAAAACTCCTTACCGTTCCCTATCGTGTCCTTTACCCTGCCATCCTCCTGTTTTGTTGCATCGGGATTTACAGCGTCAATAATAATATCTTTGATATCTGGTTGACAGCAATTCTTGGTTTTCTGGGTTATCTCTTCGTAAAACTTGAATGCGAGCCGGCACCGCTCATATTAGGTTTCGTTTTGGGACCGATGATGGAAGAAAACTTGCGGCGAGGCATGCTGCTCTCGAGGGGCGACCCTTCGGTCTTCTTCACTCGTCCGTTATCTCTCGCATTCCTGCTCATGGCCCTGGCCATGCTAATCGTTATTGCCCTCCCTGCCATCCGTCGGAAACGGGAGGACGCTTTTCATGAGGAAGGTGAGAAAGGGTAAAATGGAGATCAAAATGGCGCAACGGAAGAAATTACCTCTGTATCTCCAAATCGAATCGATTCTCAAATCGAAAATTCTCACAGGTGAATTGAAGGAAGGTGACCGTCTTCCCCCGGAGAACGAACTCTCGAAACAATTTGGAGTCAGTCCGTTAACCGTCCGGCAAGCTCTCTCCCTTCTTGTGGGGGAAGGGTTACTGGATCGGAGGCCCGGAATAGGGACGATGGTGAAAAAGAACCCTGATGAGAAGATTACTCTAAGCCTCTCGGGAAAAATGGATGAGCTTCTTTCACTCGGTTTGGAGACTGAAACAAGGGGTCTCCGTTCCGAAGTCATTCAAGGATTTGACAAGCCCGTCCGCTATCTCAAGTTGAATCTGACAGACCCGATGTGCTTTGTCGAAAAAGTGCGATATTGGAAAACGATTCCTATGATGGTGGTCGAAGAATATGCACCTCAATCGCTGATCGGACCGTTCCTTAGAAACAAAAAATCAACGGTATCTCTGTATTCTATTCTAACTCAGAAAAAAGGAGTGGTTCTGAAGGAGGCGATCCAGACCATCGAGTCTTCCACGGCAGATCAGCGAATCGCCTCTCTGCTTCAAATCGAAATGGGCTCACCCTTATTCTACATGGAGAGGATCTTTTATGAAGAAAAGGGGCTTCCTGTTCTTTTTCAAATAACGTATACCAGAGCGGACCGTCTTAAATTCTCAGTCCATTTAGGCCGAGAACAGAAAGAGAAAGAGATCAAATGGGTCGTCTATTAATGTTTCTTCGCAAAATTTGATAACAGATTAGGCACAGGGTATGTCACAAAGATGTTCTGCTGAAGTAAGTTAATAAAGAAAGGAGCGATGTCGATGAAAAGGAATTTCATTCATGTTTTATCTATTTTTATTTCTTTATTCATTGGATTTTTGTTTTTCGACCCATTAGGAGAAGCAACGGAAAAATATCCTGAGAAATCGGTCGCCCTCATTCGTCCAACAGAACCGGGTGGCGCGGGGGAGACGCTTGTTCGTGCACTCAATGAAGTTTTTCCTAAATATTTCACCCAACCCCTTCTTAACATTACTAAACCCGGAGGAGGGGGTGCCGTAGGGATGATGGAGGTGAAGAGGGCAAGAAATGACGGATATACGATAGGGATGACCTGGGCAGGATTCCTCACGACAAGGGCTCACCTTTTCGATATCCCGTATAGCATCGATGATTTTGAATATATCCTAGGAGTGGCCAGCTCCCCTATCATTGCCATTGCCTTACCCCATTCTCCTTACCATACCATCCGGGAAGTCGTGGAGGCAGCGAAAAAACTTCCTCCAGGAAAGATTACCTACGGAACCCCTGCGATTGGAAGTTATCATCACCTTGGGACGGAGCAGATTGCAATGAAATACGGGATTAAACTATCTCACGTTCCATTTAAAGGGAGTGCTGAAACATTATCGAACCTCCTTGGCGGGCACGTGGACTTTGCCCTCCTTCTTGGCCCAGAAGTTATCCCGCATATCAAGGAAGGAAAAGTGAAAGGAATTGTTGTTTATTCAAAAGAGAGGTATCCAAAAATTCCGGACATCGCAACCGCTAAGGAACAGGGAATTGATATCGACCATTCTCTCTTCACCCTCATCTTCGCACCCAAAGAAACTCCAAGAGACAGGGTTTCTATGCTTCATGCAGCCTTTAAAAAAACTTTGGAAGATTCCGAATTCGTTGCCTTAGCTAAAAAGTTGGAGATTGATATTAAATACATGAGTGGGGAGGAAGTCCATCAAGAGTTGAAACGTCAATATCGTGAATATGGAGAAATTATTAAAGCCCTAAGGATTGGTAAGTATAAGGAAAAATAGATCGAAGAAGATGTGAAATATTTCCAAAGAATGAAAGAGGAGTCGAAATAATGTCCATCCTCTTTATTGTTTTGTCTATTCTCTTATGCCTGGATTCGGTAAAAATGGGCATAGGGGAACTGAATAACCCAGGCCCAGGTTTGATGCCTTTTAGTGCTGGTATCCTTTTAGGCATCTTATCTGTAGCCGATCTTTTATCAAAGACCTCTTCTGGACCCAAAGGAGAAGAGAACCGATTCAAAGAGGTGAAGTGGGGGAGGCTCCTTTTGATCATTATCACCTTAATCGCCTTCACCGTTTTCCTTCCTATTCTTGGGTATCTCCTCACCACATTCCTGGTGATGCTCTTCCTTTATAAGGGGATTGAACCTCAGAAATGGTGGGTAGCATTTTCAGGGGCCTTCCTCTCCACCCTCCTTACTTACCTTCTCTTTGCTATAGCACTAAAAGGTTTTTTCCCAGAGGGTATGTTGTCCTTTCGATGAGGCGATGAGGATGGAATTCTTCGCCAACGTGATTTACGGTTTTCAAGTGGCTTGCCAACCCATCAATCTGCTTTATTGTTTTATAGGTGTCTTTATTGGTACGTTGGTCGGAGTTCTTCCAGGTATTGGTCCAGCGGGGGCTATCTCTCTATTATTGCCCGTCACATTCCACATCCCTCCCGTTTCAGCGATTATTATGCTGGCGGGCATCTATTATGGCTCCATGTATGGAGGATCTACCACATCCATTTTAGTCAATATCCCTGGAGAAGCCACCTCAGTGGTTACCTGTTTGGATGGATATCAAATGGCACGTGAAGGACGGGCAGGACCTGCCTTAGGGATAGCGGCTTTTGGTTCTTTCATAGCAGGAACCTTGAGTGTCATTGGCTTAATGTTCTTAGTCCATCCTTTGGCCAGTATGGCTCTCCGATTTGGTCCTCCAGAATTTTTTGCGTTGATGTGCTTAGGACTTATTCTCATCACTTATCTCGCCAGAGGTTCAATGATCAAGGCTCTCATGATGGCTGTCTTTGGATTGGCATTGAGTTTTGTTGGAATGGATATCTTTACTGCCTACCAGCGGTTTACTTTCAATATTCCGCAACTCATGGACGGGATCGGGTTGATCCCCCTTGTCATGGGACTCTTTGGAATCTCTGAAGTACTGATAAATATTGGTGCACCCGTAACGCAAGAGATTTTGAAGACAAAAATAGGCCATCTTTTCCCAAACCTTAGAGAATGGAAGGAATCCATAATGCCCATAGTTCGAGGGACCGGAATAGGATTTTTCTTAGGCATTTTGCCGGGGGCGGGTGCAATCACTTCTCCTTTGATGTCGTACGCCATTGAGAAAAAATTATCAAAATCTCCGGAAAAATTTGGAACGGGAGCCATCGAAGGAGTAGCTGGACCAGAAGCAGCGAACAATGCTGCTTCGGGAGGAGCCTTCATCCCTCTCCTCTCTCTGGGGATTCCACCAAACATCATGATGGCCCTTCTTCTGGGAGCTTTGATGATTCACGGAATCTTTCCGGGCCCTTTGTTCATAAAAAAATATCCAGATCTCTTCTGGGGAACGGTCGTAAGTATGTATATCGGGAACGTTATGCTTCTTATCCTGAATCTTCCTCTGATCCCTTTATGGGTTCAGGTGCTGAAGATTCCCTATAAAATTCTATTTCCTCTCATTCTCCTCTTCTGTCTAATTGGAGCCTACAGCGTAAACAATAGCCTATTTGACGTAACCTTAATGGTCTTATTTGGGATCCTCGGTTACTTTTTGAGACGTTCCGGTTTTGAGTTGGCCCCTTTGGTGTTAGCCTTTGTCTTAGGTCCGTTTATGGAAAGCGCATTCCGTCGGTCCCTTATTATTTCGGGAGGAAGTTTCTCAATCTTCTTCCATCGTCCCATTGCAAGGTTCGCTCTAACTATCACTCTCATCCTCCTCCTTCTCTCTACAATTCAATATATAAGAAGAAGGAGGTTTCTGAGGCCATAAATTTTTCATTTTCCTGGGAGTAAAAATAAATGGGAGGTAAGCGCTTATGGTTGAAATTATCAGTCCAGGATGTAAGAGGGGAATCCCGGGGCATGTGGAGATGCCTCTGGCAGTGGAACGGTTGGCCAATGGAAATACTCTTATTGCTGACGCGGGCGATGAAGCTGGATTTGGAAGTGAAATTGTCGAAGTGGACCCCGTGGGGAATATTGTCTGGAGCTACAATGAGGGTCTTAAATTTGCTCACAGCGGTAGACGGTTGAGAAATGGAAATACCTTGATCACAGACTCTACCAATAACCGATTGATCGAGGTGACTCCAGATAAAGAGATAGTGATGAATTCTGACAATTGGAGTGGGGGAACGGGAAAATTGTCAGATGGGTCTCATCTCCATTACCCCAACGAGGCCTTTGAAATGGAAGATGGAACTTTCTTGGTGACGGATCGAAACAATGACCGCTGTATCCAGGTGGATCGAAATGGAAAAATCATATGGTCTTTTGATAAGGAACTTCACCATCCTCATAATGCTAATCCTCTTCCCAATGGAAATTTTTTGGTTTCCGATTCAGATGGAAATAGAATTTTAGAAATTAACAGAAAAAAAGAAATTGTGTGGTCTTATGGCGATGGCTCCACGGAAACCTTATGGTGGCCAAGGGGAGCAGTTCGATTGGAAAATGGAAATACGTTGATCACGGATAGTAAGAATCACCGGATTATTGAGATTTCTCCCCAGGGGAGACCTATTTGGAAGTTTCAAACAGAGCACGTGGATAAATTTTATATCACCCATGTGACAAAAGATGGGACTTTCTTGATTGCCTGCACAGACGGCCATCACCAGGTAATCGAGGTTGATCGAACTGGAAATATCGTACGGCTTTTTCGGAACTATCGAAGACCTGCCCCTATTTATGCCCGCTTGACCAATGGATTCTTCAAAGAAGTAGGAGAAGACGGGATGCCAAGGCATTGGGTGCTTGCGACAAGGCTTTCCGAAGGGGGTGGAAGGCTTATTTGGGATGTGGATAATAAGCCTTACGCCTGTCCTGGATTGGAATATGACCGACCCGGTGCTCTTTTCCTTCAACAGAATATTGCCGTTAAACCGGGGACAACCTATCAGGTGGGGGCTGAGATCAAGACCATCAATGTAAAGGGAACAGCCTGCCTTCACATCGATTTTTATGATCACCTCGGAGGAAGTCTTTATCGTGATATCACTGAAATGCCATCGGGTGAATACTTTACCGGAACGAACGATTGGACACACGATTTATTTGAAGTCAAGGTCCCCTCGAAAGCCACTTTCGCCCAACTGCGGCTTTCCATTAATAACATCGGCAACGTCTTCGTAAAAAATATCATGATAAACTTAGTATAGGGGACGATAAACAGTCAATCAAACATAAAAAGGGGGAGATCGGATGGCGACTGACAAATTAATCAGTGAAAAAAGAAAAAGACAATGTGAAAAATTGGTGGAGATATCGAAGGAAATTGTCAGGCAGGCTTTTGAAAAATTTAAACCAGAGGAATTGGGGATCACCTGGACAGGTGGAAAAGACAGCACTTTAACTCTCTGGATCATTCGGCAAGTCTGCATCAAGAAAGGAATTTCTCTTCCCAAGACCATGATCATCGGAGAAGGAGATGAGTTTGAAGAGATTGAAGCATTTGTTGAGACGATCAAAAAGGAGTGGAATGTTCCCCTCGAAGTTTGTCGAAATGAGGATGTCTTAAAGGCAGCCAATTATAAACTGAATGCTCCGGTGAAGGTGATGGATTTAAATGAGAGAAACCGGGCTGAGCTTAAACGGATTGGTTTTGATGATGATGAATTCCCATTTGAAGCAGAATCCTATGTGGGGAATCATCTGATGAAAACTGTGGTCTTCAATGAGTTTCTGGGGCGTAACAAGATTAAGGGAATGTTTCAAGGACTTCGTTGGGATGAACATCCGGCTCGGTTTGATGACGAGTATTTTGAGAATAAGGAGGGAGGTTATTTAGTTCCAGAACATACCCGAATTCGTCCCATTCTTCATTTCACCGAAAAAGATCTCTGGGATACCTATACGGCTTTTAAGATTCCATATTGTAGCCTCTATGAACGGGGTTATCGGTCCTTGGGGGCAAAGACGACCAGTCAGATTGCGATGGAGGGGGTACCTGCCTGGAAACAGGATCTTGAGAATACGGAGGAACGAGCAGGCAGGCGGCAGGATAAAGAGAAGGCCATGGAGAGAATGAGGAAGTTAGGGTATATGTAAGCCACCTAACAAACGTGGGAAATCCCAATTTCCAAATTCCCTGCCTACCGGCAGGCAGGCAAAATCCAAACAAAATTAAAAATGGCAGAGCTTATACCACCTCATGGTTGGGAATTAAAACCCTTACTCCTTAAAGGAGCAGAATTGAAGGAAGCTTTGGAGAAGGCGGAGACCCTTCAAAAAATTCGGATGACGACTCGTGAGAGAGATGATCTGATCATGATGGGGATCGGCGCCTTCAGCCCTCTCAGAGGGTTTATGGGGAAAGCCGACTGGCAACGGGTATGCGATGAGATGAAGATGGTCCATGGAACCTTCTGGCCTATCCCCATCACCCTGTCAGCAACTAAGGAACTGGCTAAAAATTTGAAAGAAGGCCAAGAAGTAGCTTTGATCGATGATGAGAACGAGGAGCTCATGGGAAGCATGGTCGTGGAGGAAAAATACACCATTGATAAGGTTCATGAGTGCAAGGAGGTTTTCAAGACCGATGACATTAAACATCCTGGAGTGGCCAAGGTGATGCTCCAAGCCGATGTGAATCTCGCAGGTCCAGTTAAGGTACTGAGTGAAGGGGAATATCCAAAAAGGTTTAGAGGTATCTATGCCACTCCGGAAGGGACTCGTAGGCTCTTTGAGGAGCGAGGCTGGAGGACCATTGCTGCCCTGCAACTTAGAAATCCCATGCATCGATCGCATGAATATATTGCAAAGATTTCCCTCGAGATTTGCGATGGTCTTTTCATCCATCAGCTTATTGGAAACTTAAAGGAAGGTGATATCCCAGCCGATGTTCGAGTAAAGTGTGTAGATGTCCTTGTGAAACATTATTTTCCAGAAGATCGAGTGATCCAGAAGGGATATCCCTTAGAGATGCGTTATGCCGGACCAAGGGAGGCATTGCTTCACGCCATATTCAGACAGAACTACGGAGCAACTCACTTAATTGTAGGACGGGATCATGCGGGTGTTGGGAACTATTATGGTCCCTTTGAAGCTCAGGAGATTTTTGATCAAATTCCTTCAGACGCTATCCTAATCAAGCCCCTAAAGATTGACTGGACTTTTTACTGCTACAGGTGTCAGGGGATGACCTCTCCGAAGACGTGTCCACATCGCAAGGAGGATCATCTAATTCTCAGTGGAACGCTATTGAGGAAAATGCTCACGGAGGGAAACCCTGTTCCAGAGGAATTCAGCCGGCCCGAAGTCCTGGCCATACTTAAGGAATATTATTCAAACCTGAAGGAAAAAGTGGATATCCAATGGTCTAACACTTGACGGGAAATACTGCATGACATAGGTTGACTCTTGGCTAATGCTTCTGCTTGAGTCGGTTATTTAATATGACCTGGTCAATAATCTCTCCGCAAGCAATGCATCTCCATCCGAAATAGTCATCATATTTGTCATAGAACTTCTCATAGGACATAATCCCGCCGCATTTATGACATTTCATAGTGTGCTTGCCTCCTACCCTATAATTTAGGAATTGAAGATCAAAAATGCAATGATGACCGATGCGAGACAGTGATGGGAGGTGAGTAAACCCCG
>Ga0315314_1003931_pt1 | contig 11392 bp, 10 predicted proteins | sample TDP9_MG_FD_203631 | JGI IMG/M metagenome (GOLD analysis project Ga0315314, IMG submission 203631) | Freshwater sediment microbial communities from Lake Towuti, South Sulawesi, Indonesia - TDP9 | ecosystem: Environmental > Aquatic > Freshwater > Lake > Sediment | place: Indonesia: South Sulawesi...
GGGTCCAGACAGTGCGAGGAGCGCGAAGGTCGTCGCTCCCAGGAGGCTACCGACAAAGCTCGTCAGGAGGATCCGTGCGATGCCGCGGGCCCGCCGCTCCCGCGCATAGAGGTCGGCCACTGCGACTCGTGTGAGGAAGGCGATGCTCGAGCCTGCGCTCAGGAGGAACAGGCCGAGGAGGAATGCGGCAAGCACGAGCAGGCCCCCGGCTTCCTGGCCGAGCAAGCTCAGGCCCACGGCGGCCGCACCGACCGCCCCGGCCGCGTGGCCGAGCGCGAGGACGGGGCCACGCCCGATGCGGTCCATCAGCCGGCCCGCGGGGAAGACCACGAGCAGGTTTGAGAGGTAGTACATCGCAAAGGGAAGCCCGCCCAGGGCGAAGCTGCCCGTCATCTCCTGGATCGCGAAGGGGCCCAGGAAGACAGCGAGGAACACGGTCGCCCAGACGGAGACCTGGCTCATGGAGAGCAGGATCAGGGACCGCTGGATCTCGCCAGGGTTCAGGACCAGCGGGCCTCCTCTAGAGGGACGGGGTCGCCTGAGCGGCAACGAGGACCCCGAAGGCAAGGAGCAGCACGCCGATGGCGCGGGAGATAGACGTCTGAGCCGGTCCCACCTTCTCGGCGAAGATGACGACCGACAGCGCCCCCATCCAGATGAGGCTCATCGCGCCCGCCACAAACAGGACGAGCATGAAGAGCCAGCAGCAGCCGACGCAGTAGCCCGCATGGCTCAAACCCATCCGGAGCGCCCCCGTTCGGCCTGTGCGCCAGTGGGTCATCACGAAGCCCACCGGAGACTGGCAGTGCCGCAGACACGCCTCCTTGGGCCGCGTGAACTGATAGGCGCCCGCAGTCCCGAGGACTGCCGCGGGGACCAGGAGGGCCAGGCCGCTCAACGGCTCCAACAGGCCCACGGCCATCAGGCCGGCGAGGGCCGCGACCGCGAACGCGCCCCAGACGATGAAGTAGGAGGCCGCGAAGGCCACCGTGGCTGCCGTATCCGCCGGCCTGGAAGGCCGGCCTTCCGCCATCCGGGTCAGCCCTCGGTAGGTCACCACCATCGGCAGGGCCGAGGGCAGCATCATCGCGACCATCATCACGACGAGGAGGAGGAAGGAGAGCCCCACCGACGAGGGGCTCGCCGGTGACATCGGAGAGGGGAGGAGCTCCATCGTGAGGTCCGATGTCTGCCAGGTCACATACCAGGCGACACCGACGACGGCCGCCACCACGGCTGCGACAGGCCAGGTGAGCTGCCGGAGGAGGTCGCCGTACCCACGGAGCGTCTCCTCGGCCATCCGGGCCGGTCAGGCTGGACGGCCTATTTCAAAGCACACCCGGAGGACGGGTCTCCGCTGAAATACGCAGCGCTGAGTCCGGGGCGCGCAGGTGGGTCTTCATGGCGGGTGCGACGAAGTGGAACTTCGAGGCGGAGTTCATCCAGAGCTGCAACTGCGACTATGGCTGCCCGTGCAACTTCAACGGGTATCCAACACATGGCAACTGTGAGGCCCTCAACGCCTACCGCATCCGGAAGGGGAAGTTCGACACCACGAGGCTCGACGGGGCGAAGTTCGCTCTGGGGCTCTGGTGGCCGAAGGCGATCCACGAAGGGAACGGCGTCTGCGCCCTCTACATCGACGCCGGCGCGACGCCGGAGCAGCGCAGGGCGATCGAGGAGATCTGCTCGGGGAAGCACGGCGGCGGTGCGTTCGAGATCTTTCCCAAGACCTTCGCGCGCACCCACCCGACCAAGGTCGCGAAGATCGAGTTCGTCTTCGACGGGCATGATAGCCACTTCAAGGTGGACGGGGTGGGCGAGGTCCACAGCACCCACATCAAGAATCCCGTGACGGGCGAGGAGTTCGAAGGGAGCATCGACCTCCCACACGGGATCGCCTGGAAGCATGCCGATGTGACGGCGATCAAGAAGTGGTGGATGCGGGATGGCGACCTCCAGGCCTCCCACGAGAACGCCTCCGGGTTCGTGGCTGTCGTGAAGTTCAGCGAGAAGGGCTGCGTCGGGTAGCCGAACCTTCTCCGGGCGCCCTCCTGGATGCCCACGTCCTTCAGAAACGCTTGGCTGAAGACGCACAAGCAACTATATCCTCGTCCCATACAACCTCCTAGTGCCTCTCCTCCTCGAGATCGTCGCGCTCTTCGTGCTCGCGCGCGTGCTCGGTGAGCTCTGTGAACGCGTGAAGATCCCTGCGCTTGGAGGGGAGATCTTCGCGGGGCTCCTCCTGGGACCCCTCGTGCTTGCCGTGGTCCTCCCCTCCGAGGCGATCAGGCTGGTGGCGGACCTCGCGATCTTCTTCATCGTCTACGAGGCCGGAATGGAGATGACCTTCCGGGGCGTCCGCTGGACAATCAAGGAGAGCGGCGCCGCGGTGGCTGCGGGCAGCTTCTCGCTCCCCTTCCTGCTGGGCTTCCTCGTCGGGCTCTTCTTCGACTTCGATCTGCGCCTTTCGCTCTTCCTCGGCCTCGCGCTGAGCCTCACCGCCCTTCCCGTCTCGGTGCGGATCCTGGAGGACCTGGGTTGGATCAACACCGATGTGGGCCAGACGATCATCTCCGCTGGCCTCCTCTGCGACATCGCCGGCCTCGCCCTCCTCGCGGGGCTTGCCCAGTGGGAGGGGCTCACAGGGTTCGATCTAGGGGCGGTAGCCGTCGTCCTCCTGAAGATCGCCCTGTTCTTCTTCGCGATCCTCTCCGTTGAACGGCTGCTCTTCATCCGAGAGGGAGCCTTGGCGAAGCGGATCATCGCGGGCTCTCAGCATCTGCTGAGCAGGGGGGCGAGCTTCTCGATGCCGCTCATCCTGGTGCTCCTCTTCTCCCTCTTCGCCGAGTTCCTCGGCATGCACTTCGTCATCGGGACCTTCTTCGGGAGCATCATCATTGCTGAGCACGTCTATCCCAAGCGGGAAGGAGACCGACTGCGCGAATCCATCTCGGCGATCTCGCGCGGGTTCCTTGCGCCGCTCTTCTTCGCCTACCTCGGCCTGGTGGCGATTGCGTGGGACCCCGCCCTCGCCCCTCTGTTCGTGGCACTCCTGATCGCCGCCGTCGCGGGCAAAGTGGTGGGGAGCTACGCGGGGTCCCGCTTCAGCGGCTACGGCTCGTGGTCCTCAAGCCTGATCGCCGTAGGGATGAACGGACGCGGCGCGATGGAGCTCGTGATCGCGCTCATCGGGCTTGAACTGGGCATCATCGCAGGCGGCGTCTTCTCGATCCTGGTGCTCCTCGGGCTCATCACGACGCTCATGACGCCGCTCCTCCTCCGGCGGCTGGTCCGCATGGGGGAGAGGGCGGCTGCGACGGCTCCCGCGAAGGCTGAGGGGGACTGACGGGGCCCTCCGACGTACGGCGTAGGGGTCCGGACGCCTTCGAGGAACTCGAGCAGCTGTGGTCCCCCTGCGGACCGAAAACCCCTTGATTGACCGCTGAGCCAGAGGGGAAAGGGATGGACCGAAGGGGATTCGAACCCCTGACCTCCTGCTTGCAAAGCAGACGATCTTCCGCTGATCTATCGGCCCACGGACGGGGCTAGGACACCCCTCCCTCCGTTTGAGGGTTGCGGAGCCAACCCGGCGCCAACAATAGCCTCATCATCCGCGAGGGCTTCCGCCGTCCAAGATGCGCCCGTTCCGTGTCGGGGCCTCCACGGGCCCCCTCTTTGGCATCCTCGCCGCCATCACCTTCGGGCTTGGGCCTCCCTTCGCCCGGCTGCTGCTCGCAGGAGGTGTGGATCCACTGGTCCTCACAGGTCTGGCCTATCTCTCGGCGGCAGGGGTGCTGGGCGCGGCTGAGCTGCTCAGGCTCTACGGGCCTGGAACGAGGACAACGAAGGAGGCCTTTGATCGGCTCGGATGGGCGGATCTTCCTTGGCTTGCGGGAGTAGCGCTCACAGGAGCTCTCGCAGGGCCAGCCCTCCTCTTTGTCGCCCTCCGAGAGCTCGGAGCCGCTCCCGCCGCCCTCCTCCTGAACTTCGAGCTCGTCTTCACCGTCGCCATCGCGGCCCTCGTGGCCGGCGAGCGCCTCGGCAGAAGAGGAGCGGTCGGCCTCGCCGCGGTTCTCCTGGGGGGCCTCCTCCTCTCTGGACTCCTTGAGCCCTCGGATGAAGCCAGTCGTTTCCCCATGTTCGCATCGGGACTGGTGTTGCTCGCTGCGTTCTGCTGGGGGATCGACAACAACCTCACCCAGAAGCTCAGCCGCCGCACCCCCTTCGGGGTCGCGGCCTGCAAAGCAGCGATGGGGGGCGGGGGGGCGCTCCTGCTTGCAACGCTCAGCGGCGCGGCTTCGCTCCCTTCGGGGGCTCCTCTCATCGCGGTAGGGCTCTTCGGCATCTTAACGATCGGACTGAGTCTTCTGGCCTACATCACGTCCCAGCGAGCGATGGGTACGGCGCTCACGGCAGGGGTCTTCGCCATCGCGCCGCTCATCAGCGTCCTTGCGGCAGCGACGGTGTTGGATGAGCCTATCGGGGGGTGGATCCCTGCTGCCGCCGTCCTCATGTTCGCTGGAAGCCTCTTTCTCCTGACGGACCGCCATGTCCATCCCCACCGTCACGCCGCGGTCTCCCACCAGCACTGGCACGAGCACGACCTCCACCACGACCACGGCCATCCCGACGCCCCCGCGCACAGCCATCGGCACGGGCATCCGGAGCTGTTGCACGGGCACCCTCATCGCCCAGATCTCCATCACCGCCATCCCCACTGAGTGGAGAACTTCGGGCGAAGCCCATCCCCGGCTTGCGCCACGGAACCCTTTTCGAGAGGCCCGACCGTACCTCTCCTCCGCGTGGGGGGCTGTCCATGGGCGGTGCGCGCGTCCTGATGGTGGGCCTTGGGGACCTCGGAGGCCACGTCCTCGAGCTCCTGGCGAGAAGCGATCAGATTGACTCCGTCGTGGCAGTAGACAAGGATGAGGGACGCGGAATCAGCAAGGTCAACGTCGCCGAGCTTGGGGCCGCGCATCAGGGCTTCTATCCCGACCTCGCCTTCCGCAAGATCGACCTCTACGACCCTGCCGAGACGGAAGCTCTCATCGGTGACACGAAGCCTGACCTCATCTTCCAGAGCGCCACCCTCCAATCCTGGTGGGTCATCGGCCAGCTGCCGCCGCAGATCTATCATGAGCTTCTCACCGCTGGGCTCGGCCCGTGGATCCCGATGCACTTCGTGCTCGCCGATCGACTCATGCGCGCGCACGCGGCCATCAAGTCCTCTGCGCCCGTCGTGAACGCCTCCTTCCCTGACCTCACAAATCCAATCCTCCACAAGCTCGGCCGAGGGCCGCTCGTCGGGATTGGCAATGCCGCCCTGCTGGTCCCTCGGCTCCAACGCGTCATCGCCCGCAAGAGGAATGTGCTTCGCGCGTCAGTCGAGATCAGCCTCGTCGCCCACCACATCCACGATGTCCTGGTGGAGGAGTTCAACACAGTCCGGGATGTCCCCTATCTCCTCCGCGTCTCCGTCGACGGCGAGGACATCACCGACAAGCTGGAGCTCCCGCGGCTCTTCGAAGAGCCCGTCCCTGTCCCGGAAGGAACCGGGAGCCATCCGCAAGTCGCGGCATCGGCCGCGGAGATCATCCTCGGGATCCTCGAAGGGAAGGGCCATCGGACCCACGCACCTGGGCCCAACGGCCTTCCAGGCAGCTATCCGGTCCGGCTCTACCGCGATCACGTCGAACTGGCCCTGCCCCCGGACGTCTCTCAGGAAGAGGCCGTCCGAATCAATGAAGCCGCCCAGCGCGCGGATGGCATCGAACAGATCGAGGCGGACGGCTCGGTCGTCTTCACAACGAAAGCTGTCGAGACCTTGCGACGGCTGCTCGGCTACGACTGCCCTCGGCTCTCGCCCACTGAACAGCAGCCACGCGCCCAGGAGCTCCGGGAGCGGTACGCAGCCTTCGCAGCGCGACACGGTGTCCGGTAGCTGCCGCTCCGCGATTGAGTCTCGAGCCGCCCGCGGCCTCCGCCGGCCGTCCAAGCGAGCATTCACGAAAAGCTTCTTGCACCGTTGAGCACCCTCTCGGCCTCCATGCAGCTGATGCGCGTCAACCTCACAGACGGCGGGGTGCGCAAGGACCCCATCCCGCTCCAATGGCCGCGCCGCCTCCTCGGCGGCTACGGCTATGCCACCGCGCTTCTTGTCCGCGAAGTTCCGCCCACAGCCGACCCGCTCGGGCCGGATAACCGCCTCTACTTCGGCCCTGGAGCGCTTCTGGGAACTGGCATCCCCACCGCGTCGAAGACGCTCGTGGTCGGGAAGGCTCCTCTGACGGGCACGGCGGGACGCGCGAGTGTCGGAGCTCGGGCGGGGGTGGAGCTCAAGAAGGCGGGGTACGCACTGCTCGCCATCGAGGGGTGTGCAGCCAAGCCCATGCTCCTGCACATCTCCGATGGCACGGTCGAGCTCCTGCCCGCAGAGGACCTCTGGGGCCTAGATACGCGCGAGACCGCGAAGCGTCTCAAGGCAACCTACCCCGGCCATGCCACCTTCACGATCGGGCCCGCGGGGGAGCGCCTCTCCTGCATTGCCCACATCGATGCCGATGGTCGCCAGGCGGGCCGAGGGGGCCTCGGCGCCGTGATGGGCTCCAAGCGGCTGAAGGCGATTGCGATCAAAGGGACCGGGGAGATCCCGGTTGCTGACAAGGAGCGGATGCGCCAGCTCAACGTCGAATGGGGCAAGTTCTTCAAGGCCCACCCGTCCGCCCAGGAGGACATGAAGTACGGGACGGGCGAGTTCTACGCCTGGATGAACCTCCAGAAGGGGACCTTCCCGACGCGCAACTGGCAGCAGGGCTACTTCCAGAAGGCCTTCGATGGCCTGAAGGAAGGAGAGCTCTCGGGCATCGACCCCTACTCCTGGGCGCCCAGGTACGCCCCAAAGCCGATCGGCTGTCCGTACTGCAACAAGCCCTGCGGCCACGAGTTCGAGGTGAAGGAAGGCCCGAACAAGGGGGTCGCGCTTGACGGGCTGGAGTACGAGACGATGTACTCGCTCGGCGGAAACCTCGATATCGACGACCCCGAGATCGTCGGGAAGCTCCACATGGAGTGCGACCTCCTCGGGCTCGATGCGATCTCGGCTGGCTGCGTCGTAGGGTTCGCGATGGAGGCTGCTGAGCGGAAACTGCTCTCCCATCTCCCCGCCGGGCTTGACCTGCGATTCGGAAATGGAGAGGCTGCCTCCAGGCTGCTCCGGATGATGGCCTATCGGGAAGGAGAGCTGGGGAAGCTGCTCGCGGACGGCGTCAAGCGGGCCCAGGCACAGCTCGGCCCTGCTGCCGACGCCTTCGCGATGCATGTGAAGGGTCTTGAGCTCCCCGCCTACGATGTCCGCGGCATCAAGGGGATGGCGCTCGCCTTCGCGGTCTCCAACCGCGGCGGCTGCCATCTCACCGCGGGCGTCTATGGGACCGAGCTCACCGGGAAATGGTGGCGGTTCGAAGGGGTCGATCGCTTCTCGGCCAAGGACAAGGGATTCGAGGTGAAGCTCCATGAGGACCTCATGGCGCTCTACGACGCCGTCGGCGTCTGCAAGTTCAGCCGGCACATGTTCTACCTCGAGAAGTACCCCGAGATCCTGAAGGCCGCCACGGGCGAGGAGTTCAGCAACGCCGATCTGCTCGCGGTGGGGGAGCGCATCTACAACCTCCAGCGGCTCTTCAATGTCCGGGCTGGCCTGACCCGCAAGGACGACTATCTCCCCAAGCGCGTCCACGACGAGCCGATCCCGAAGGGCGTCTCCGCCGGCCACCGGGTCACGCGAGAAGAGCTCGACGAGATGCTCGATAACTACTATGCTGCGCGCGGCTGGACGAGCGGAGGCGTCCCGACCAAGGCGAAGCTCGCCGCCTTAGATCTCGATGAGCTCGCGGCGGCCTAGCAGGCAAGAGGCTGCCCGACTCAGCTAGTGCGGCCCCGCGCCCGCATCCCGGAGCTTCAGGTAGGGGTAGGAGTTCCGGAGGAGCTGCTGCTGCGCCTTGCGGAGATGCTCGCCGTAGGTCGACCTCGAAAGCCCCTCCCGCTTGGCCACCCGGTCCAGCCGTTCCCGCGCGGGGATCTCGAGCAGCCCATGCTCGTGCGCAGAGACGAGCGCGCGCACCTGGCGGGCCGTCAGGCCTTCGAAGATGTGGAGCGGGACTGCGGCGAGATCATGGACGACATCGAGCTGCTCGCGGGGCGAATGGGAGAGGAGCTCAATCCTGCCGATCTTCTTCACCTCGGCGATGAACCGCCGGAGCGTCGCCATGTTCGGGGAGATCACATGGTGGGTCTCCCAGCCCCCGAGATAGGTGACCGGCGGGACGATCCACAGGCCGCACTCCTCCGCGATGGAGGAAACCGACGTGTAGGTCTCACAGGCGCAGAGGCGGAGCATCGTGAGGGCGGACTGGCCATCCTGGAACATCTCCTGAGCGTGGAGACGCTTCTTCGCCGCCTGGAGGAGCTCCTGGAGCTGGGAGGGATGGCGCACGCTGGCCTCGAGGATGTCGTTGGAGCCGTTGCACCAGAGCGCCATCGCCGCCTCGGGAAACGCCGCAGAGAAGTCGCAGAACGGACAGGGATGCTGCACCCGGACGCGCGAGTCAAGAAAGGCCATCGCTGTCACGGCCATGGCTGAAGCAGCCGAACGAGCGGATAAGAAGGTTATGCCGCCCGAGGGCGGCAGCAGCCTGAGCCGCCCGAGGGCGGTAGAAATCCCATCGGGGCTGCCCGCTTTCCTCAGCTCATGATCCGGTACACAGTCGGCGCGACGGACCTAGTGCACGAGCGGATGGCCCTGAGGGCCTGGGACCTGCGAGCGCACCTCAAGCGAGAATGGGGCGCAGAGCTGTCCTGGCTCTACGTCGAACCTCCGAGAGCCCATCCTCCGCGCCTTCGTGAGCGACTCAGAGGGTGGCTCGCGAATAGAACTGATCGGCCAGATGAGAACCGCCCAGAGGACGGGCGTTCCCCGCAGTCCCACACGGGTCCGGGGACCTCCACTCATGCCTAGACAGCCAGAACACCTCCAAGGCACAGGAGAGGATCGATGATGCCAGATCTGGCCGTCATCGGGGTGCCCTCCAGCGCTGGTGCCCGACGGACCGGCCAGGAGCGAGCTCCACAGTCGTTCCGCCGGGAAGGCCTCGTCGACCGACTCCGCGCAGCAGGCCTTCGCGTTGTCGACCTCGGCGACCTCCCGCAGGTCACCTACACGCCAGATCTCGAACACCCGAAGTCGCAGAATGCGGCCCTGGTCAGGCAGGTCGTCACGCAGCTCTCGGAGGCCGTCGACGAGGCGGTCCTGAGGGGAGCTCGGCCGGTTGTGATGGGAGGGGATTGCACGATCACGCTCGGCGTTCTCTCAGGCCTCGTGCGTCACTTCCCTCGACTTGGACTGATGTACTTCGATGGGGATCTCGACCTCCACACGCCTGCCACCACGATCTCTGGGATCTTGGATGGCATGGGGATGGCTCACATCATCGGGAAGGGGCTCGAGGAGCTGACACACATCGGCCCTCGTTACCCGCTCATGCCAGAAGAGCGCATCGTCCTGTTTGGCTTCAATCTGGATGCGGGCTGGGTGGACCCGCCTGAGCTTGACCTCCTCCGACGGAGCTCGATGCTCGGCTTTCCCACAGGCCTGATCCGTAAGAACGTGGTCGCGGCAGCACAGGAGGCGCTCGCTCTACTGGAGGTCCGCACAGATCAGATCCTCGTCCACTTCGACGTGGACGTCTTGGCATACGATGAGTTCCCAGCGGCCGAAGTCCCCCACTCCTATGGCCTGACTCTTGCTGAGGCCGTCGAGGCCCTCCAAGTGTTTGCCGCCAGCCCCAAGTTCGCTGGACTCGTGATCACCGAGTTCAACGCCGAACAGGATGTCGACGGTGCGCTGGCCGGACGCTTGGTTGACGTCGTCAGCGGAGCCCTGGGCGGTGGCAAGATCCATTGGAAGACTCTTCAGCGGGCCGCACAGCCCAGGACGCTGGACACGCTGCTGCGCCAGCCCTGGCCGATTGGCCTCACCTGAGGCCACAGACGGATCCCCGTTCCCTGGGCATCCCCGCTCAACGGCGCCCGACGAAAGGACCAAGGGGCGACGGTGAGTTCCAATTCCCACCAAGGCGAACTCCACGTCGCTTCACTTGCCGCTCGTCCTGCCCCGGGAGATCCTCACCTTCGATCTCCGGTCCGGCGCCCGGACGTCCAATGCGTTCTACACCGTCCTGCGGCGTTTCACCGAGGAATGCGATGGCCTGCTTGTCGACCACTTCCGCGACCTCATCACTCAGGCGCAGGGAAGGCGCACCCTCGACCTGGTCCGGCGAGGGGAGGCCCTCGCCGATCTGCTCACGCTCGCGGTGCTCTTTCGGCTCGTCGATGAGCGAGCCCCAAGGAAGCCCCCCCACACTCTGGCGATTTTCGCCGAAGCCGCAGCGCTGCCCGAAGTGAAACGGAGTGACACGTTCCAGGCCGCGCTCAAGCGCTGGGAGAAGCGACTCAAGCGGACGGGCGCGAAGGCCTGCGGGATAGTCCGGGAGCTCCGGGCGGTCGGCGAGGTGTTCGAGCAACAGAGCGAACGCGTGCTCGGTCGCTTCACGCCCAACGTGGAGCCCTATCGGGCAGCGTATGCGGGGGAGACGAATCGTGATGATGCCGCGCTCCTGGCCACTCCGCGGCTCCTCTACCATCTCCAGATGGTCACGGCCCAGCTCCTCAATGATGCCTATCGGGCGGAGTTCCTCCGTTGCCCGGAGAAGATCGTCCTGCTCCCAGTCTGCATGCGCGCGCACGATGGCGATGGGCTCTGCAAGGCGGCGAAGACGCCCTTCGGTCTCGCCTGCGCCGCCTGCACCGAGGAGTGTCGGGTCCGCCTGCTCATGCGCGCCCTCGCGCGGCACGGCGTTCGGACCTTCGTCGAGGACGAGCTCGTGACGATCAAGAAGGCCGAGGAGGCGCGCGGGCGGCGGCTCGGCGTGGTGGGTGTGGGGTGCGTCCTGATGCTCGCCCCTTCAGGTCGCGAGGCCCATGCGCTCGGCCTCCCCTGCCAGGGGGTCTTCCTGGACTACTGCGGCTGCAAGCATCACTGGGACCGAGAGGGCTTTGTGACCGACTTCAACCTCCGCAGGCTGGAGGAGATTCTCGGGCTCGATGTGCCCGTCGCCTAGGCCCGAGCGGGCTTCGGCCCAGGCCCCCACTTGATTGAGCAACCAAAGGCGCGCGTGAGCGCGGTGGGCACGGGCTTTCCTGCCAGCAGGGCCTCCACCGCGTTGCGCAGGTCGGGGCTCTTCACCTTGGCGGAATTGTCCTTGTTCTCGTCGATCCTGCCCTGGTAGCGGAGCTTGCGTTCGCGGTCGAAGACGAACAGGTGGGGTGTGCAGAG
>Ga0315314_1003932_pt1 | contig 11390 bp, 9 predicted proteins | sample TDP9_MG_FD_203631 | JGI IMG/M metagenome (GOLD analysis project Ga0315314, IMG submission 203631) | Freshwater sediment microbial communities from Lake Towuti, South Sulawesi, Indonesia - TDP9 | ecosystem: Environmental > Aquatic > Freshwater > Lake > Sediment | place: Indonesia: South Sulawesi...
GCTTCCACATCAGCCGCCTTCTTTCTCACCACGTGCAGATATTCTTCCGGCGTAACATCTATCCGTCCTCGAAATCGAAGCTCTAATGCTTCTGCGTCTCCTAGCTCAAAAAATGTTTTTCTAATAGCATCGATGATAACTGCGGCCTTCTCGGCTGGAATACCTTTCTTAACTGCTTCGCAGAGAAGTGTAAACCCTTTAAAGAAAAGCGCATCTCCAACTAGCAGTGCTATATCCTTGCCGAATTTCCCAAGGACTGTGGGGTGAGACCATTTGACCTTTGACTGGTCAATGATGTCATCGTGTATATCTATAGCTCCGCTTGTCAATATCATCGATACAGCTATGGGTGTTGTTACGTTAGGGTCTCCTCCCACGGCTTCGCAGGCTAGAGAAAGCAGTGCCGGCCTAGCTACGTCATGCCAATACTGAGTCATGAAGTAGGTTAAGGCCTCGCGGGCTTCTTTGCACTCGATCTCCTCTTGCAGGATTTCGTTTCTCGCTGCTTCTAAGGCTTTGCTTCCCCTCTCATTAAGGATCTTCTCCACCTGCTCCGTTATCTCCTCCTTGGCACTTTTTCGTTTTTTTGGAGCACGCTTCATCTTCGGGTCTCCTAGTCTCTAATGTTCAGCATTTGTAGTTGTTCTCTTAGGAAATTGTGGTAGGATTCAATGAGTTGCGTCCCCTTTGGGGTGATTTCATATACCTTTCTCACTCGCCTCCCCCGAATTTCCTCTTTGCTTGTGAGAAAGCCGTCGGCCTCTAATGCGTTGAGGAGAGGGTATAAGGCTCCATGTCTAAGCTTGACGTTAAACAACGTTTCTACTTTCTTGATGATCTTGTAACCCCACATGGGCTCCATGTGAATGAGTCTAAGTAAGAGTATGTCCAGAAAATCCTTGGCAAACCGTTCCCCAAACTCCTTTACGTATGTTTCAGTCAACATCTCACTTTCCGTTTTTGTCTGGTTTGTTTTCTACTCAAAAGTAAAATCTTGGCTCTATTTAAGCATCCCGTGCTTAAATGGTTTTATATGCTTAGATATGCCTTGAGTTCACATAAACCTTTATATTCGCGTTTCAAGTATAAGAGAATCGATATGTCCAATTTAGGACATATTGTATACGGGTGCAACGGCAAAACTGTTTAACAACACTACATGAGGAATCCAAAAATGAAGGAGCGTAAACTGAGGGAGATTCAGACGAAACTCATGAGGGGACTCCTCGACTTCGTGATCCTTCAATTTTTGAGCGGCCGTTCCATGCATGGATATCAAATCATCTCGGATCTTCGAAAGAATTTCGGGGTATACTTTGGCCCCAGCACGATTTATCCACTTCTTTGTGCCCTTGAAGAAAAGGGATACATTAAAAGCCATTGGGACCTAGAGAATGATCGACCAAGAAAAGTGTATTGCATCACAACCCAAGGCTCAGACCTGCTGAACTGCACCGAAGATTCACTGAGCCAGATATATCGAAAACTGACAATGGGGGTTGGTAGGTTCACGCTTGACAACCATCTATCTTCAAGGGTCCTTGTCAAACCACAAAAACTCCGAAAAACGCTGAATTTTGAACAAGAATAAACAATCCATGTCTGGATCAGCTTCCAGTATATAGTCGATTGTATCCGTAACTTTTAATATACACTCAAAACTGGACCCGAACTCACTTCTTTTCGCATAAGAATCTGTAAACCCTCACTTCATGAGGATCCGATAATGTAATTTGCAAGCAGCAATTATTAGATTAAGGTGGTGGCTCTTTTGGAGGCTGACATTCTGATCCGTGGCTGCACCATTCTCCCAATGGATGGTAGGGGGATCATAGAAAGGGGTCTTGTTGCAACAAAAAATGGCAAGATAAGTTATGCGGGAAGGGAGGCTGGCGCTCCTCCAATAAGGGCTGGAAAAGAGATAGATGGTCGCGGAAAGGTGGCTACCCCCGGCTTAATAAATTGCCACACCCACCTCTCTATGACGGTTTTTCGTGGAATAGCGGAAGATCAGGAGCTAAGGAGGTGGTTAAGGGAGACCATATGGCCTTTGGAGGCGAAGCTTGCGGCTGGGGATGTTTATGATGGGGCTCTTCTTGGCTGTCTCGAGATGATTAAGAGTGGCACAACGTGCTTCGCTGACATGTACTTTTATGAGGAAATGGTGGCCAAGGCTGTTGAGAAAGCCGGGTTAAGAGCGGTACTGGCTCCCGGGATCATTGAAGGGGAAGACAGCAAAAGAGGGAAAAGAATGTTAAAAGAGAGCGCCGACATCGCTCGAAAGTTTCATGAATATGCCAATGGGAGGGTTAGCATCCGCCTGGGTCCTCACGCAGTCTACACCTGCGGTCCTGATCTCTTGACGAAAGTTCAGGAGAGGGCTTCAGCGCTTAATGTTGGGATTCACGTGCATCTAGCAGAGTCAAAGGATATGGTGAAATTGGTGAAGGAGAAATATGGTCTCACTGAGGTTGAGCTTTTGGAAAGCATAGGTTTCCTGAGGCCGGATGTCCTCGCTGCTCACTGCATATACCTCTCCGACAAGGAGATGAAGCTGATGGCTAAGCGTGACGTTAAGGTGTCCTACAATCCGGTTGCTAACATGAAGATTGGTCTAGGTGTCTCCAAGATCAAGGACCTTATGGATTTTGGAGTAACCGTGGGCATAGGCACGGATGGACCTGCCAGCAACAATAGCTTGGATATGTTTGAGGACATGAAGGTTGCCGCCCTCCTTCAAAAGGTCTACTATATGGACCCCACGGTTTTGCCGGCTGAAAGGGTTTTGAAAATGGCGACAGTGGATGGGGCTAGGGCTCTGGGACTTGAAAAAGCCATAGGCTCGCTGGAGGTAGGGAAAAGAGCTGACATTATTTTGATAGATTTTAGGAAGCCTCACTTGACGCCTGCGCACGATGTGTACGCCAACCTTGTTTACTCGGCTCGCGGAAGCGATGTGGACACGGTTATTGTTGATGGGAACGTATTGATGGAGGGCAGGGAAGTGAAGACGCTTGATGAGGAGGCTGTCATGGTGAGGGCTCAACAAACGGCTTTGGACGTCTTGACGCGATAAACTTGGGCTAGACGTTTTTATACAAAATTTGTGTCAAACAGAATTATGCACGCGTAACAAAAACCATTTAAACCTTGAGTTATGTGCTCAAAACAAAGTCTCTTTGCGTTTATTTCTCATTTCTTTTAACATAGCTTCAGCTCCTTCCTCCATTATTTCCCTAAGAAAAGGATACTTTACCAAGTATTCCTCAAGAGTAATACAAATCACCTTCGCTTGTTCTAACGTCAAAGGCACAAAGCGAGCCATGAACTTAAATTCTTCAATTATTCCTTTTCGATTCATCACAACCTTAACGACTATTGTGGAGATAACGTTTTTGCAGAGATTTTTGTATACATCAGTTAATCTTTGGTTTAACGTAGAGTAGACACTCGTAAACAGAAAGATTTTTTATACAAAAATATGTCAATTTAAAACCGGATTACTTTATCTTAAAGGATGCATTAACGTGGTTCAAGATACCATCGAAGTCTCGACGCGGAAAGGATCGTTTTGGGCGTTGACACAGATTACAATACCTTGCGCAAGGCGATTAAAGGACAAAATATTGGACGAAGTGATCCACTTCCGAAGAATAGTCTTAGCCGAGTAGTTTACAACACATCCCGTCTATTCATTAATTTTGGCGACATCGAAGATGCCTTTTGGGTCAATCGGCTCTGATTGTTAGACGCCGACTGCAACCCAAGCCGGTTTTCCTTCAACCGAAGGCTCATAGGATTAAACGTTCTTCGCGGTGTTTTCGTAGGAGATATGGTTACATGGTTTCTAAGGTTCTTTCGGATGGAAGCAGAATGCTGTGGGGCATCGCTTCCTTGACGCCGGATTCGGTTAACACCGCCAGTTTTGCTTTTCTCTGCAGGTCTTGGATGGTTTTGGCTCCGGCGTATCCCATGGAGGCTCGAAGTCCTCCAATGAATTCTTGCACGACGCTGGCTACGTCTCCTCTGTACGGGACCCATCCCTCCACTCCCTCTGGGATTCCTTTCGCGGGTTGGTAGCGGTCGATGGCGAAGCGCTTCGCTCTGGCGGAGGGGCTTCCCATCCCTCGATACTGCTTGTAGTGGCGTCCGCCTATGGCCACGAGCTCTCCGGGAGCCTCCTTACAGCCTGCAAAAATGTTTCCCATCATGGCTGTGGAGGCGCCGACAGCCAGTGCCACCGCAACATCGCCAGGGTTTCTTACTCCACCATCAGCGATAATTGGTAAATTAGCGCCATAGCTTGTTACAGCATCGGAGGCTTGGGCGGTTGCGTAGAGGGTGGGAGAGCCCGCCCTCGCTGTTTCCATGGTAGTGCAGGTGGAGCCGGAGCCTATCCCAACCCGGAGACCGGCGATGCCCTCAAGCTTTGTGATGGCGTCTTCAGCTGCTTTGTATGTTCCAATATTCCCGACCACGATGTCGGCTTCAATTTCCTTTAGCATTTTCTTGGTTGCGGAAAAGCAGTTCTTATTGTGGAAGTGGGCTACGTCTATTACAAGGATGTCCACATACTCGTCGAGTCGTTTTGCTCGCTCAAAATCAAGAGGGGACGTTGCCGCTGCACAAAGCAGCTGTCCGTTCTCGTCTCGAGCGGCGTCGGGGAACTTTCCCTTTAGCGTGATGTCTTTGACGGTGATCAAGCCGCGTATTGCTCCTTGATCGTCTATAACGGGCAGTTTCTCGATTCGATGTTGCTGCAAAATTTCCTTCGCCTCTTCGATGGTGATTCCCTCGCGAGCCACAACCACGTCCTTGGTCATCACATCCCTTACCTTTAGACTTAAGTCGGAGAATCGAACGTCTCTCCCCGTGACGATTCCGATGAGCTTTCCTCCCTCAATCACTGGAAGCCCAGAGATGTTATGCTTTTTCATCAATTCAAGGGCGAAGGCCACGGTTTGACCCGGCTCAATTGTGATCACGTCTCTAATGATGAAGGTCTCAGCTTTCTTCACCCGCTTAGCCATCTCGACTTCTTCCTCAATGGAGCAATTTCTGTGAAGAACCCCTAAGCCGCCTTGTCTAGCCAGGGATATCGCCATCTCGCTTTCGGTGACCGTGTCCATGGGGGACGAAATCAGGGGGATGTTCAATTCGTAATTTATTGTAGCTTTAGTTCGCACATCAACCTCTCGGGGCTCTATCTCGGTCCAGCCGGGAAGAAGAATCACGTCTCGAAAGGTTAACGCAGCCTCAATCTTAAAGAGCTTTCTTCTAAAAAATGGCTTAGACAAAATATTTCACCCAATTTTTAATGTGAGAAAACTTAGGCGATTATTTAAACTTTGTCAGAGAGCTTGTCGATTAATCCCGCGATACATTTATCTGTACATCATATCACTTATCTTTGCCATCGGAATTATGGTTTCAGAGAAGTCCCCTTGGTGTAGAGCTTGCCCATCCTCCGCGTCATAAACCTCACAAAAAGATTTGAAAAGTTCGTGACGGCGAGGGGAGTCATCTACTACCTGCTCTTCTTCTGCAGCACCGTCTTCTACCCCATAAAAGCCATTCAAGGGGTCTTGCCTCAGCCCTTAATCTTGCTGGCTCAACTCAACCCCCTAAGCTGTGGCGCTGACCTCATCAGAGCATACCTCCTAGGCAGCCCGCCCTTCACTACTGATCTACTACAAAATCTACTGATTTTTTCGGCGATATTCATGGTGAGCGGTGCTGCTGCCTACATAAAAATCATGGAACACGACTGACAAGTTACCGAGCCTTTCACAACTTCCCTCTGTCAGCGTTTATGCCACGCCTCGGCCTTCACCAAAAACTCTTCAGCGCTTTTCACCACCAAAATTGGCTATACGGTTCAAGAAGACGGCTCTAACGCTGGCTTCCAGTAAGACTTGGGGCCTCCTTAATAGAAGGGATTTTAAGAGGGATGACTGGTTATTTAATTTGCCGCACCCGAAGACTTGTGAGAATCGAGGTTATCCATATGAGCGGAGTGGAGTCCCTCTTTGAGCCTAGAAGTGTTGTGCTCATCGGGTCCACTAGAATTCGAGAGAAGGTTGGAATGACCTCCCCATGGCTCTTCGAGAGCGTCATTCACAACGTGACGACATTCTTCGAGGGAAAGACCTATGTTTTGGACGTTGAGGGAGAAAAGGGCTATGAAGCGCTAGAGGAACTGCCGGAAACACCGGATCTCGGCGTCATCATGCTTCCACCTAAGCTATCCCTGCAACAATCGGAGAGATGCGCTAAGGTCGGCGTGAAGGCGTTAGTGGCGATAACCGGCGGGTATAAGCACCACCAGCGCCAGCGGTTAACAGACCTCAAAAAAGAGTACGGCATTCGAATACTTGGCCCCAACACGATCATGGGGGTCATAAACACGGCCAACGGGTTAAACACCACCTTTGAGAGGGATGTCATGCCCGTGAAGGGAAGCATCGCTATTATATCTCAAAGCGGGGGGGTGGGCGCCTGCCTCCTAGACTGGGCGTGCTATTACGGAATCGGCGTCAGCAAGTTCGCTTTCATGGGTGACAAAACCGATGTTAACGATGTGGACCTTCTTCAATACCTTAGCAAAGACTCCGAGACGAGGGTGATATGCCTGTACATGGAGGGGATCGAGCAGGGACGAGAATTCATAGAGATGGCTCATGAGGTTGTAAAAAGGAAGCCGATCCTGTCCCTGAAGGGCGGAGTGACTAAGGAGGCGGCTCGAAGAGCCCTCTCCCACACCGCGTCCATAGCTGGTTTAGACATCGTCTTTGACGCCGCCTTCAAAAAGGCTGGGATCATTCGAGTCGGAGACGTGGAGGAGTTGCTGAACGCGGCCATCGCGCTGGCAAAGCAGCCTCCATTGAGCGGAGACAACATCGCCGTCGTGAGCAACGTGGGGGGACCAGCCATACTGGCCGCGGACGCCGTGGCGAAAAGCGAACTGCAACTGGCGGCGCTTTCAGAAAGGACCAAGCGAGAGATAGAACAGCGCTATCCTGGGGTAGAGGTGATCAATCCGATAGATTTAATTGCGGACGCTAGGGGTGAAAGGTACTCCGCGGTTTTGGACCTAGTTTTGTCGGACTCAAACGTGGACGGGGTTATGGTCATAAACATGCTGAAGTCTTGCTTTTTTGAGCCGGAAGACGCATCGGTGATCGCTGAAACCGCACAAAAGCATCCCAGCAAGCCTGTGGTTGACGTTCCAGCCGGCGGAGAAGACTTCATGCTTGTCTACAAGGTGCTACGAGACACAACCGTACCCGTTTACAACCTACCTGAAAAGGCTGCGAAAGCACTAAAAGCGCTGAGGGCATACCACAAGGTGTTAGAAAAGCTTCGTAAATAGGGTTCAAGTCCTGATTCGTGCCCTATGCTTTCCTGCTCTTAGGTTTTTGCAACAGGGAGGAGCAGAAGCCAGCCGAGGAGTTTTGATGAAGATGTTTTTAAGAGGGGGTGAACTTCATGAAATGTAGGGCAGAGGCTTCATGTCTAGTCCGGTTTTCAGAGCCTTGCTTTTGGGGTTACCTTGGGAGTTACTCATGTGTGTGGCTTAAAACGTTGGGGAAAGGAGGCGATGATCACTCAGCATCTGAATGAAAGTGTAAAGGAAAGCGTATTAAACTTGTGTAGGGACATTGCTGGTTCCCGTGGCATCGTTACCTCAAGTCTATATGGTCCTTGGGTTTGCGGATATGCCGATGAGAAAAGTGACGTGAACGTTTTGCTTGTGCTTCGCAACTACCGGCCTAGACTAAAAGGTCATCTTAAGCCTTTAAATGGGATTAACGCCTTCATTTTGGTTGTTGATCGGAGGGTCTTCGAAAGGGACATGGAGCAAGGCTGGCTCGGGGAGTTTGTTGCTGAAAAGATCACGGTTCCTTACGAACCCTTAATCAACGAGGAGTATTTGAGATGTCAAGAGGTGAAGGTAAAAAAGCGGATCATCCGGGAGCTTTTGGAAATCATCGTTTCGGAATTCCCTGAATTGTCCCATGAGCTTTTCATCGAGGCGGAGTACTTCATGTATGAGGCCATGATGCGAAGGGCCCGTGTGTTTCCGCCCATAACCTATACCTTCCTGAACATATTAAGAAGAGACGTGAAAAGAAAAAATACGGCATCAATGATGGAGGGGTACCTGAGAGCCCTCAGCGAGTTGGCGGAAGAGGATCAGATAACCTTTTCCAACGGATACGTTAAAATCACACAAGGCTTCATTAACACCATCAAAAGCCGGAAGCTTCGACTCCCCATTCTCCTAAGGTCGGTTCAGAGGGCGGCGCTCCTCCATATTCTTGGCGTGTTCCCTGGAATGATGAGACCCCTCGTACAGGAAGAAGAAATATTCATGAGATTCCATCAAGAGGTTGAAGCCGAGGAGCTGGTTTTCCAACTCGAGGACCCAAGGGAATACTTGCTAATACCAACGCCCCTCGGATTTGCTGCGCTTTCAGACAAGACCACCATCCAAGACTTTGTGAGAAAAACAGTTCCGAGCGGAGAGGTTTTAGATATGGAAATCGAGGAGATAGGGGGAGTTTTAAACGCGGTCTACCTCCTCACGTTTAGGAAGGACCACGAGGAACAGAGGGTTGTGGTGAAGAAGTTCAAGGACTGGCTTGGCGTTAAGTGGTTTCCACTGGCCTTATGGGCCCTGGGCACCAAGGCCTTCGCCGTGCTGGGGCGGTCTAGGCTGGAGAGGGAATATGCCATAAACCAGTTCCTACAAAGCCAAGGCTTCTCTGTTCCAAGGGTTCTCTACGTGAGCCCTCAAGAACGCCTGATTTTTGAAGATTTCATTGACGGAGAGAACCTAGCAGAAATCATCAAGCGGGTCATTTCATCTAAGCGAGAGGCTATGAGGGAAGTCGCCTTAGTAAAGGAGGTGGGGAGAAAAATCGCGGAAGCTCACAGGCTCGGCATTTCCTTGGGAGACTGCAAACCAGAAAACGTCATCGTCACAGAGGATGGAAAAACGTGTTTCGTAGACCTTGAGCAAGCATCAAGAAACGGAAACCAAGCTTGGGACATAGCAGAATTCCTCTATTATTCGGGGCACTATGTTTCTCCCATCTCATCAGCAAAAGCCGTGACGGTAATTGCTAACAACTTTATTGAAGGGTACCTAGAAGCTGGGGGAAGGAAGGAAACCGTAAAGAACGCGGGGTCAGCGCGATACGTAAAGGTTTTCAGCGTTTTTACCCCACTCCATGTTATTGTAGCCATTTCTGACCTCTGCCAAAAAATGGGAAAAGACTAGAGAAAAGGATCTAGCGGTACCCATTAAAGGTTGTAAGATTAACTATGTGTGGTTGGGCTAACGAGGAAGCGAGATGCCAGAAAAGAAAACGTTTCTCACCTTTTATGGTGGAGTAAACGAGATTGGCGGAAACAAGGTTCTTATAGAAGACAAAAAAGTCAGAATTTTTTTGGATTTTGGACGGTCGTTCACTGCGGGTGCAGGCTATTTCACAGGCTGGCTTGAACCCAGAGCCATAAACGGTTTGGGAGACTATTTTGAGTTCAATCTGTTGCCAAAGATAAAGGGAATATATGGCAAAGAACAACTAGCGTTCACAGACCTTCCATATACTAAGCCGAAAATTGACGCCGTGTTTCTGTCTCACGCCCACGTGGACCATATGGGGCACATCACATTCATTGACGAAAATATCCCCATACATTGTGGTTACGGAACAAAGATATTCCTTAAATCAATGGAGGAAACCAGCTCCGTTAGTTTTGGAGAACATGAATATAAAACATTCAGAACCGGAGACAAAGTAGAAATTGATCATCTGGTGGTAGAACCCATCCACGTTGATCACTCTATTCCCGCTTCCTACGGCTTCATAGTTTACACGTCTGAAGGCGCAATCGTGTACAGTGGAGACCTTAGAGCGCATGGACCTAGAAAAGAGATGACGAAAGAATTTGCGGAAAAGGCATGCGAATCTGAGCCCGTAGTGATGATAAGTGAAGGAACTAGGATGGTTGAGGTGGAAAGGAGAAAGAACTACTCTGAATCAGAGGTAAAGAAGCTAAGCAACGAGATTGTCTCCGAAACAAAAAAGATGGTGTTCGTTGCCCACTATGGACGAGATATGGATAGGTTCAGAACATTTTACGAGGTAGCTGAAGAGAACGACAGAAGATTTGTCGTATCTCCTAAAACCGCCTATCTGCTAAGCAGACTTCTACAGGACAAGCGCCTTCGCCTTCCAGACCCCATGAAAGATGAGAACATTCTAGTTTACTACAAAAGGAAGAAAACGGGATGCTTCGAAGAGAAGGACTACCACGTTTGGGAAAGGGAGTTCATGGAAAAAATGGTGAACCACAAGTTCGTTCATGAGCATCAAAGCGAAATAGTTATGGACCTGGATTTCTACCAATTCACGGAATTCATTGACATAAGGCCTGAGCCTGGTAGCCACTTTATTCACAGCATGAGCGAACCCTATAGTGAAGAAGACATCGAAGATGAGGTCATGCACAATTGGCTAAGGCACTTCAAAATCAAATTTCACCAACTTCACGCCTCCGGCCACATGAACAGACGCCAACTAACAGACTTCATCAACTACATTAAACCGAAACAGATTTTCCCAGTACACACGGAAAACCCAAAACTCTTCAAAAAATTAAACAAGAACGCACGATTGGTCCGATATGGAAAAAAGTATATGGTGTAGAAAAAATGTAACCTTGAATCGGTTGCCCGCATCAACCTTTCTCTGAATCCATCAAATGGAAAGAAGGAAGCGCCGCTTTACCCCCTCATTTTATATCGGCAAAGGACATAAGATTCACCGATTTCTTGGAGGGAGTTGTTTGGAGGAGATTAGAAAATTTTTGGAAAAGCATGGTGTGCCGGGGAGAGACCTCTATGAGTTGCCGACATCTGAAAAGAGGTTTCCTGATGGATGCCATTATAGGATCGAGGTTTCCGGTGTTGAGCGGCCCTCAACGCTGGAGGCCCTAATAGACGAGATGGAAAAGAGGAGAGTCCCGGTTCATAGGATAATCTCTATGGTGATGGGTGCAACGCTTCTCTCAGACGATGAGCTGGAAAGCTTCGCGAGGATGGCTAGAGACGCTAAGCTTGAGGTCATTGTGACGCCGGGTCCTAGAAACATCTGGGATCTAGGGGGACAAATCAGGACGCCTGAGGGGGCGCTTTCTGGGCTGCGCTTCCGGGGGTCCGACAACCTCGTCTACGTCGTCGCAGACATAGGGAGGGCGATCGATTTCGGCTTCAGAGGCTTCCTAATCACCGATGAGGGGCTCCTCTGGCTTCTAAGCCAGATGAGGAAGGCGGGGGACATACCCAAAGATGTGGTCTTCAAGGTTTCGATCTTCGC
>Ga0315314_1003933_pt1 | contig 11389 bp, 9 predicted proteins | sample TDP9_MG_FD_203631 | JGI IMG/M metagenome (GOLD analysis project Ga0315314, IMG submission 203631) | Freshwater sediment microbial communities from Lake Towuti, South Sulawesi, Indonesia - TDP9 | ecosystem: Environmental > Aquatic > Freshwater > Lake > Sediment | place: Indonesia: South Sulawesi...
TCCGAAGATATCACAAAGAGCTGGAAGAGGCAGGGATTGTCACCGATCGTGTCGCGCCAATGCTTCTTCCCGATTACTCCAATCCCAAAGTTCGGGAAAGGCAATTGACGGCCCATTATTTGGGTACAATAAGATAGCTTACTCCATCCCCAGGAATGCCCTTGAAAGGAAGGCTGCCATCTGGGCCCTGGTTACGATATTGTCCACACCATAAGTCCCTGTTACTGCTGTTATCCCTCCATCTTTGAGTTTCTGAACATATTTAAAGAACGTATGTGTGGATGGAACATCACTGAAATAGGGCGTCGTCGTATAATTAAAGGTCTCTCCAAATTTTGCCCTGATGATGAATGCTGCCATTTGCGCCCTTGTTACCTCATTATCAACACCATATACACCACTCACAGCGGTTATTCCCTCATCTTTTAGTTTTTGGACGTATTTGAAAAACACGTGCGTGGCAGGGACATCGCTAAAGTATGGGGTTTGCGTATAGGAAAAATCCTCTCCATATTTTGCCCTTATGATGAATGCCGCCATCTGCCCTCTTGTAACTTGGTCATTGGGACAGTAATTGTTATTTCCGCAACCTACTGTTATTCCTTCGGTGTATATCGCATATATGTAGCGATATGCCCAATGAGTTGCATCTGTAACGTCATTAAAAACAGATTTAGCCTGCCTTATGGTAAAGGTCTGGTTGCCAATGGTTATTGTTCCCTCTCTTGATTGTTCTGTATTGTTAACAGAGACTGAATAGGTAACTGTTCCATTTCCTGTTCCACTGCTTCCAGATAAGATGCTAACCCAATCTAAGGTTTCTGTCACAGTCCAGCTACATCCACTCTGTGTCGTCACGCTTATACTGTCAATGCCTCCATTGGAGCTGAACGATTGGTTTGTTGGTGAGACCGTATATGTGCAAGTATCGGAAGGAGGGACACCAAAGGCGTACAATTTGTCGTTCAAGGCATATATGGTACCATCTGCCCCTATCGCTGGAGAAGCGACCCACCCGCAACAAGGAGTGTTGTATGTCCATTTTACCGTTCCGTTAGGATTGATCGCGTATAAATTCCTGTCGGAGGATCCGACGTAAATGGTGCCATCTGACCCTATGATCGGCGAAGACTCCACGGACCCTCCAGTGGAGAGAGACCATTTCTGTGTTCCGTCTGGATTAATCGCGTATACGTTGCTGTCAGATCCCCAACCGGTGCCGAAATATATGGTCCCGTCTAACGCTATAGCTGGGGACGACCATACTTCAGCGTCAATATAGTTATCTGAAGGGAAGCTCCATATTTCCGTTCTTGTGTTGGGATCTATTGCATATAGTTTACCGATCGTGCTGAGGGGATTATCCTCCTGATCGAACATTTTAACAGCGGATCCAACGTAAATGGTTCCGTCTGACCCAATTGCAGGGGAGGATTCGACCATGGTGTAAGTCTTTTTGGTGCCAGGAGGAATGAATTGCGAGGGAGGGATAGGTATTGTGAAGCGCCATTTTTCGTTCCCGTTAGTTGAGTCAATCGCATACAAATTACCGTCACCAGAGCCAATGTAGATAGTTCCGTCCGGCGCAATTGCAGGAGAGGAGCTCACATCGCTTTGGGTCTCAAAAGGCTGCCATTTCAACGACCGGTCCGGGTTAATCGCATACAGTTTGCCGCGATAAGCGTCATGGGAGCCGACATAGATGGTTCCGTCCGGCCCGATTGCCGGGGAGGACCATACGTCCTCGTTTATGTCGATGAGGAAAGGCTGGGGCCATTTCGGGCTCCCGTCGGGATTGATCGCGTAAAGTTTACCGAGATCACCCTCGGGGGCAAGGGCAACTACGTAAATAGTCCCGTCAGCCGATATCGCCGGTGTAGCTTGTATCGCTTTCCACATACCCCACGTAAATAATCCCCGTCCGGTGTCGAAGATCCATTTAGGCATCGTGGGATTGGCAGGGTCTATTGCGTATAATTTGCCGAATTCGCCATGAACGCCGATATAGATGGTCCCATCCGACCCTATCACCGGAGAAGACTCTGACCAAGCTCCAGGCTCGAAACTCCATTTCACCTCCCCGTCCACCCGGCTTGTATCATAGGGGCTTCGGGCTGTATGCAGTAGATTATAATGGAACATGGGCCACGGAGAATCGGCCAACTGACCTCTTGTTACTTCTGAATTGAGCAGTAGCAGTAAAATAGCGATGCCCATCACGATCACTCCGTCGGATAGCAAACCATATATTCGTTTCATCTTTTATTACTTCCTTTTATGAAATGATGGTCCGTGCGTGGGGTTAGGTCTATTTTATTAGCATTGTCCCCTTTCCCCTCAACATATTATTGAAGGGATAAAATTCTTTTCTAAATGATCGCCGCCCTCCCTCCAAGAATATCCATGCTCCTGGTGAATTACTGAATGGCAATTATGGTCATCACCGTAAGTTGCACAGTGGTTTTTATCGTGGAAAGCTATTAAAACAGATTTTCAGCGAGAAAGATATTATAAATCGCCATTCCGTGTCCATCATTTTTTTCTTTTTTTAGAAGTATGAAATCCGTTATAATTACCCAGCCCAATTTTGGAGAGGGGGAGGAAATTTTGAATGAAGATTCATGAATATCAGGCCAAGGAGATCCTGAAAGCATACGGTGTTCCTGTCCCAAAGGGGAAGATGGCCGAGACTCCTGAGGAAGCACGAAAGATTGCTGAGGAGATTGGCGCAAAGGGTATCGTGGTGAAAGCCCAGATCCATGCCGGTGGAAGAGGGAAAGGCGGGGGGGTCAAAGTGGTCAACTCTCCCAAGGAAGCAGAAGAGGTTGGCAGAGAGATATTGGGGATGACACTCGTGACCCATCAGACCGGACCAGGAGGGCGGGTGGTTCGAAAAGTCTTAGTCGAAGAAGGGATGCAAATCCAGAAAGAGTTTTATTTGGGTGTGGTGATCGATCGGTCTAAGGCTCGCCCAGTCGTGATGGCCAGCGGAGAAGGAGGGGTGGAGATTGAGAAGGTAGCGCAAGAGTCTCCGGAGAAGATTGTGAAGGAATGGGTTGATCCTTCTTCGGGATTTAGGCCTTTTCAGGCCAATAAAATCGGTTACGAACTTGGACTCGATCCAGCACAAGTAGGCAAGATGAGAAATGTGCTGTTCGGCCTTTACAAGGCTTTCTATGAAAAAGACTGTTTGCTTGCGGAGATCAATCCGCTGGTACTCACGATGAGTGGAGACTTTGTTGCCCTCGACGCCAAAATGAATTTTGATGACAATGGACTTTTCCGTCATAAAGAGATTGTTGCGCTAAGGGACCCGTATGAAGAGTCTCCCTTAGAGATCGAAGCTTCTCGGTACAATCTCAATTACATCAAACTTGATGGGAATGTTGGCTGCATGGTTAATGGTGCTGGCCTCGCCATGGCCACAATGGATATTATAAAAGTTGTTGGGGCCGAACCAGCCAACTTTCTTGATGTGGGCGGAGGGGCAACGGTTGAGATGGTGAAGAATGGGTTCAGAATCCTCATGTCTGACCCGGATGTGAAGGTGGTCTTCATCAATATATTTGGCGGCATTCTCAGGTGTGATACCCTGGCCAAAGGGGTGTTGGAGGCAGTCTCTGAGGTTAAGGTCGATGTCCCTGTGGTCGTCCGCCTCGAAGGGACAAATGTGGAAGAAGGGAGGAAGATCCTCAATTCATCGGGATTGAATTTCACTGTTGCCTCTGGGATGAAGGAGGGAGCTGAAAAAGTTGTGGAAGCACTGAAAAGATAGTAGGCAGTAAGTAGAAGGCAGTAAGCAGTAGATAGTTAGAGTATTTTATGCTTTTTCTGCGTTCTGCCGACTGCCTTCTGCCTACTATGTGTTGGTGATGGGAGGTCACATGAGCATTCTGGTTGATGAGAAAACAAGAGTTGTTGTTCAAGGGATCACGGGAAGTGAGGGATTATTCCATTCTCGACAGATGGTCGAGTATGGAACAAAGGTTGTGGCTGGAGTCACTCCAGGCAAAGGTGGACAGAAAGTAGATGGGATCCCTGTCTTCAATACAGTGACCGATGCAGTCAAAGAGACGGGCGCCAACGCCTCGGCGATCTTCGTTCCTCCGGCATTTGCGGCGGATGCAGTGATGGAGGCGGCGGACTCGAGCATATCTGTCATCGTCTGCCTGACCGAGGGGATTCCGACATTGGATATGGTGGTGGTTCGCGAGTATCTAAAAGAGAGGGGATCGAAATTGATTGGCCCCAATACTCCTGGAATTATTTCTCCCGGGAAATGCAAGATCGGGGTGATGGCAGGTTATATTCATAAGCCGGGGACAGTTGGAATCATCTCTCGGAGCGGAACGCTCACTTATGAGGTGGTGGATCAGTTGACGAAGAGAGGGATTGGTCAATCGACGTGCGTCGGCATTGGCGGGGATCAGATCGTTGGGCTTGACTATGTTGACCTCCTGAGCCTGTTTGAAAGCGATCCCGGAACAGAAGGAATGATTATGATTGGTGAGATTGGAGGGACAGCAGAAGAAGAGGCAGCCCAATTCATTGAGAAGAATGTGGACAAACCTGTGGTGGCTTTCATCGCCGGGCTGACTGCCCCTCCTGGAAGAAGGATGGGCCATGCAGGGGCTATCATTTCGGGAGGCAAAGGCACAGCGAGAGAAAAAATGGAGGCTTTGGAGAAGGCAGGGGTCCGTATCGTCAAGAATCCGGCGCTCGTCGGAGAAGAGATGGGGATCGTCTTGGCAAAGAGGAAAAAATAGGGAATTATCTATGTCCTTTCAATAAGTTATATATATAGGTTTATCTTTTTGTTGATTTATGTTATTCTAATTTTTAGAAATTAAATAGGAAGGTGGTTGATATGTTAACTGAATTGAGGGATCGACTAAAGGATCTGAGCAACCGTTTGGAGATCCTTCGAGGTCGTCTTTGACGTCGATGGCAAGAAGAAGAGACTCGATGAGATTGGAAAGATGATGGCAGAGCCCAGCTTTTGGGAGGGAGGTGAGAACGCACAAAAAATCTTGAAGGAACGAAATACCATTTTAGAAAGCCTCTCGCCTTGGCAAGAAAACCAGAAGGAGTTGGAGGAGATGGAAATTCTTCTTCAGCTCATTGAGGAGCAAGCGGATGAGAAGGAGGCTCAGGAGCTGCTGAAGAAGGTCGAGCAGAGTGAAGGGGCCATTGGCGAGATGGAATTTAAGAAGATGCTGGGAGGGGAACACGACGAGACCAATGCGATCGTCAGCATCAATTCGGGCGCAGGTGGAACAGAGGCTCAGGACTGGGTTGAGATGCTCCTCAGGATGTACTTGCGGTGGGCTGAGAAAAGGGCCTACCAGACACAGATTGTGGATATCCTTCCCGGTGAAGAGGCAGGTTTAAAGAACGTGACCTTTACGGTGAATGGACGTTATGCCTATGGATACCTGAAGGCTGAAGTGGGCATTCATCGACTCGTTCGAATCTCACCTTTTGATGCAGGGGCGAGACGTCATACCTCTTTTGCCTCAGTCTTTGTCTACCCCGAAATCTCCGACGATATTGTGATCACGATTGACGAAAAGGATTTGAGGGTCGACACTTTTCGTTCCAGTGGGGCAGGAGGGCAACACGTCAATAAGACCGACTCTGCGGTGCGAATTACCCACGTGCCAACAGGCATTGTTGTTCAATGTCAGAACGAACGTTCCCAACATAAAAATAAGGCGATCGCCCTGAAGATATTAAAAGCCCGGCTTTACGAAAGGGAACTTAAGGAGAAAGAACAGAAGTTCGAAGAACTTCACAACACGAAGAAGGAGATTGCCTGGGGGAGCCAAATTCGTTCTTACATTATGCACCCTTACAAGATGGTAAAAGATCACCGCACCAATAAAGTGATCCATCAGGTGGAAGGAGTGCTGGAGGGAGAGATTGACGAATTCATCAAAACCTATCTGCTCAGTGCGTCCTAGATCCCGATCAATGGGTCATGATGGCTTGGTCACGAATGATGAAATCGGCCAAGTTTTTAGGTTAAGGTTACGGCTACGAGGCCAGTTTCGTTTATCGTCAAAGGGGTTAGGGTTAAAAGATTCCTGAACCTGTCAGGAACAGGTTTTGGAGACGAACAACGTTACCCTTCAGCGATACCGGCATCGTTACCGTGACCGTCCGGCGAGGCCTTTATTTTCTGGAAACGGCCCAAGGATTGACTTTCTATGGCAGGAGAAATATCATCGGTCGAAAAAAATGAGAGGATCATCCTGGAGGAAGAACGAAGACCCCTGGGAGACCTTGAAGAAAAGGTCAGGATCCTCTTAAAGAGGTATCAGGAAATTAGGGAAGAGCGAGATACATTGGCAGTTGCGCTCGATGCGGAGAGGGAGAAGTTGATCCGATTAGAGAAGAAGTTGGAACTGCTCTCTCGGGATAGAGAGAAGGTCAAGACACGGATCGATCAACTTCTTCATCGCTTGAGAAGTATCGATATTTAGCTCTCGCCCGGGCATCGACTTTCAGGGGAAGGCGCAAGATGGGAAAAGAACGATTGGTCGAAATTCAGGTCTTTGGTCAAACTTACACCGTCAAGACCGATGCGGAGGAGGGTCATATCCAAGAGGTGGCGAGGTACGTCAACGAGAAGATGGAGGAGGTCTTAAAGAAAACGAGGAGCGTCTCCACGTTGAATGTGGCGATATTAACAGCGCTCAACATTGCAGATGATCTATTAAGGGAGAAAGAGAAGAGAGTCACCCTTCTCCGTGAAATTGAGACGAAGTCAAAAGACTTAGCGGAAAAGATTGATGTGGAATTAGCTGGGGAGGAGGTAGAAAAGGTTTCGATTGCTTAGGGATGAACACCGTCCTGGGTGGGCGAAGGTGTCGTGGAATAGAGTAAAGGATAGGATGTGATCGATCCCGATACGCCCTGCCTACTGGGTGCTGACAGCGAAGGCAGGGGGCAGATAATTTTGATGACGACAATCGTTATGAAGATGACTGAGATCCTACTGAAGGTTTTGACCATGGGGAGCCCATGGAGAGAAGGGGTTGGTCTTCAAACCGATCCGAAACTGAAGACGTGGAAGGAACCCTATGGCTTCTCCTTTTTCGGCGAGGTAGGATTTCATGACATAAAAGAGGCGAGTTGGAACTCACCATCGGGATTCTCTTCATTCTTTGCTCCCTATCGGGCTCGGCTAAACCTGTCCCATCCCCTACCCCATCAGATTTGACGGTCTCATCCTGACGATTCGTGCAGGGGACCCATCTCTATCAATCGAGTCACCCATCACGAATCTCAACTCACGCTATTTTCATCGTAAGGGAGGTGAATGGACCCTTGAAGCTATCACTCGAGATGTACATCATCATCGTTTGCGTTATTGCGTTTCTCGGAGGAGTCGTTGGGTTCCTGGTGAGAAAGAGGTTTTCTGAGGCAAGGATCGTTTCGGCGAAAGAGGTCGCCAGGCGTCTGATCGAGGAGGCCGAACAGAAGGCAGAGATCTTAAAGAAAGAGGCACTTCTCCAAGCCAAAGACAAATTCTATCAAGAGAAGGCTGAGTTTGAAAAAGAGATGGCGGACAAGCGCCAAGAGTTGCAAAGTTTAGAGAAGAGGATCATCCAGAGAGAATCGCATCTGGACAAGAAGATCGAACTTCTCGATACGAAAGAAGCGGATGTGGGCCGAAGGGAGACCAGTTTGATTCAAAAGGAGAAATCGATTCAGGAGCAGGAGAAGAAGGTGGCTGCTCTTCTTGAAAAACAGAGAGTCCAATTGGAGGGCATTGCAAAGATGTCCTCTGAAGAGGCAAAGCAATTGCTGATCGAATCCATGGAGAACGAAGCCAAACATGAGGCAGCTAAGAGGATTAAGAAGATTGAGGACGAAACAAGGGAACTGGCGGATAAGAAGGCCAAGGAGATCATCAGCTTGGCGATTCAGCGCTATGCTGGAGAGTATGTGGCCGAAAGGACCGTATCCGTGGTCAATTTGCCTAATGAAGAGATGAAGGGCCGTATCATCGGCCGCGAAGGTCGTAATATCCGAGCCCTTGAAGCGGCAACGGGAATTGATTTAATCATCGACGATACCCCAGAGGCCGTGATCCTTTCAGGATTCAACCCGATTCGAAGAGAAATCGCTCGAATCGCACTGCAGCGTCTGGTCAGTGATGGACGGATCCATCCAGCTCGGATTGAAGAGATCGTCCAAAAAGTGGAACAGGAGGTAGATGCGACGATCCGCGAAGCCGGTGAACAGGCAACCTTTGATGTAGGCGTCCATGGGATTCATCCAGAATTGATTAAGCTGATCGGCCGGCTCAAGTATCGAACAAGTTTTGGCCAGAATGTCTATCAGCATTCTTTAGAAGTGGCCTTCCTTTGTGGCATCATGGCTTCTGAGCTTGGAATCAATGTGAAACAGGCGAAAAGGGCAGGACTTCTCCATGATATTGGAAAGGCGGTCGATCATGAAACAGAAGGACCTCATGGAAGGATCGGAGCAGAATTGGCAAAGAAGTATGGCGAGTCGCCGGTTGTGGTTCATGCGATCGCTGCCCATCATGAGGAAGAGAAGCCGGAATCCATGTTAGATATCTTGATCGAAGCTGCGGACGCCCTTTCAGGAGCGAGGCCAGGAGCCAGACGGGAGATGTTAGAGACCTATGTCAAACGCCTGGAGGACCTGGAAAAGATCGCCCAGTCTTTCCCTGGGGTCGAAAAGTCTTACGCTATTCAAGCGGGAAGGGAAGTCCGCATCATGGTCCAGCCCGATCGCATTTCGGATGAAGATTCTGTGGTCCTCTGCAGAGACATCGCCCGGAAGATTGAAAAGGAGATGACCTATCCCGGACAGATCAAGGTAACAGTGATCAGAGAAATGCGTGCTGTGGATATTGCAAAATAGTACAGTGATCAGTGACCAGTAATCAGTAACCAGTGACCAATGACAGTAATACTGCAGACTGATCACTGACAACTGATCACTGTTTCAACGGGCTTTGATATGAAGATTCTTTTTATTGGTGACATCATCGGAAAAGCCGGGCGACAGGCCGTCGAGGCGGTCTTAGAAAAGGTCATCGCAAAGTATGGAATCGAGTTCACGATTGCAAACGGAGAGAATGCGGCAGGAGGAATGGGCATCACCCCTCCTATCGCAATAGATATTTTGAATCAAGGGGTGGATGTCCTGACTTCTGGAAATCATATTTGGGCTAAAAAAGAGATTATTCCTTTCTTAGATGAGGAGCGTCGAATTCTCAGGCCTGCGAATTATCCTGATGGCGTTCCAGGCCGCGGAAAGGGACTCTTTTCATTGAACAACCGTATCAAAGTCGGAATCCTCAATTTGGAGGGCAGGGTTTTCATGAAGCATCTGGACTGCCCCTTCCGGGTCGGAGAGAGGGAAGTTGAGACATTGAAGAAGGAGACTAAGATCATCATTGTCGATTTTCATGCAGAGGCCACTTCTGAGAAGATGGCAATGGGTTGGTTTCTCGATGGAAAAGTAAGTGCTGTGTTGGGAACCCATACCCATGTCCAAACCAGTGACGAAAGGATATCGAAGGAGGGGACGGCCTACATCACCGATGTGGGAATGACGGGCCCTTTAGCCTCGGTGATCGGAATTCGGAAACAGGTCGCCTTAGAACGCCTATTAACCCAGATTCCTTGGAAATTTGATGTGGCCACAGAGGAGATCGAACTCCAAGGAGTGGTGGTGGAGGTCGACGTAACGACAGGGAAGTCGAAGCGTATTGAAAGGATCAGAGTTCCACTACATGAGCGGAGTTAAGCCAATGAAAATGACGAAACACGAAAAGACGGTTTATGACGTGTTCGAAGAGAGGGGCTTTATTGAACAGGTGACCGATGAGGTTTGGGTCAGGGAGCTTTTAAGAGAGAAGGTCACCTGCTACATCGGCTTCGACCCCACCGCCTCCAGCTTTCATGTGGGGAATCTGGTACCCATTATGTCACTGGCTCACATGCAAAGACATGGCCATCGGCCGATCGCTTTGGTAGGAGGTGGGACTGGATTAGTAGGCGATCCAAGCGGTAAGGATCAGATGCGGCAGATTATGACCTATGAGGAGATTCATCAGAATGCGGAAGCCCAAAAGAGCCAGTTCGCGAAGTTCTTAGATTTTTCAGAAGACCGTGCTCTTCTATTAAACAATGCCGATTGGCTGACAAAGCTCAACTACATCGATTTTCTTCGTGACGTGGGCGTCCATTTTAGCGTCAATCGGATGTTAGCAACCGAATCCGTGAAGATTCGTTTAGAAACGGGACTCTCATTTCTCGAATTTAATTATCAACTCCTTCAGGCTTACGATTTCTGGTATCTTTTTAAAAATTATGATTGTTTGATGCAAATGGGAGGGAGCGATCAATGGGGCAATATTGTGGCGGGGGTCGATCTGATCCGGCGTCTTGAAGGAAAACAGGCATGCGGGATCACATCCCCACTGATCATGACTGCGGATGGGAAAAAGATGGGGAAAACGGAGAAGGGAGCGATCTGGTTAGATGCTGAGCGCACATCTCCTTATGAATATTACCAATTTTGGATCAATACAGATGATCGGGATGTGAAGAGATTTTTAGCCCTTTTCACTTTTCTTTCTATGGAAGAGGTAAAAGAATATGGAAAGTTAAGAGGAGCTGATATCCGGAAAGCCAAAGAGATCCTGGCATTTGAGGCGACTAAAATTGTCCATGGAGAAGAGGAAGCAAAGAAAGCAAGAGACGCTTCGAGAGTTATTTTTGGAAAAGGAACCATCCCTGTTTTCAAAGGGAGAGGGGAAGCTCACGAAGGAGATTCAATCCCCACCACCTTTTTAGACAAAGAACAATTTATTCAAGGAATTCCAGCATTTAAGCTATTTGAAATGACAAAGCTGTGTTCCTCTGGCTCAGAAGCAAGACGGTTGATCCAACAAGGGGGAGCATATATAAATAATAAAAAGGTGGAGAAGTTTGATGAAATTGTTCAATTTGATGGAGAGATGGTGTTATTAAGGGCAGGGAAAAAGAAGTTCCACCGGATAAAAGTCCTTGACAGAAATTAAAAAAGTTTGTTAGTATGTTGCTTCGTTTTCGAAGTAGAAAGTACTTTTGAAAATCATTTTCCTCTTGACAAAAAAAATTCTTTCTATTAATATTAAAAATTGCGGCAGTTTCGCTCTTTGAAAAAAGAATAGGGGTTACCGCTTCTGGGTCTTATTATGATTTTCTTAAGAAGGATCAACTTTAGAGATACAAACTGGAGAGTTTGATCCTGGCTCAGAACGAACGCTGGCGGCGTGCCTAACACATGCAAGTCGTACGAGAAATCCTGGGCAACTGGGAAAGTAAAGTGGCGCACGGGTGAGTAACGCGTGGGTAAC
>Ga0315314_1003934_pt1 | contig 11382 bp, 9 predicted proteins | sample TDP9_MG_FD_203631 | JGI IMG/M metagenome (GOLD analysis project Ga0315314, IMG submission 203631) | Freshwater sediment microbial communities from Lake Towuti, South Sulawesi, Indonesia - TDP9 | ecosystem: Environmental > Aquatic > Freshwater > Lake > Sediment | place: Indonesia: South Sulawesi...
TTGTTTACAATCAACTAAAAATAAACTTTTGGGTTAAGACCCACAAAGCTTATAACACGTTTCTGTTGTTTTTCCATCAGTGATGATATTGAGCATAACAGATTTTTACGAATTCCCAAGAGAGGAATATGACCTTCGTTGCAAAAGAGCCAGGAACCTGATGGCAGAGGAAGGACTGGAAGCTCTCCTCATTACAGGAGAATACATGGCTGATGAAAACTACCGTTACTTCAGTGGTCACAGGGCGGTTACCAAGAGAAGGTCCACGATGATGCTACTACCAAAAGATCATGATCCGATACTTATAACTTCATTCGTAGCAAAGACAGAGGCGAGCATAATTTCATGGGTTAAAGACATCAGAACCTATGGATACGAAGGACTTACATCTAAGTTGGTCAAAGAAGTTCTACACGATTTAGGGCTGGGTGAGGCCAAGATGGGAGCTGAACTGGACGACTCTCACGACGCCTTCCGTATAAATATGCGACATGAAGAATTTATGAGATTGCAGAGAGAAATGCCGAAGACAAAATTTCTTGATGCATCAGACATCATCTGGAAATTACGAATGATTAAATCGAACGCAGAAATTGAATGTCTAAGAAAAGCAGCGGAAATAACTAGCAAGGCATACGACGCTTGGTTCTCTACCATAAAAGAAGGTATGACTGAAAAAGAAGCGTCGCGAATTCTCTTTAATCTTTTTGTAGACAATGGTGCAGATTTTGGAGGAAGCCCGCCAAATATCACCTCTACGATGATATGGTTTGGGCGTCCAGGGTGTCCTAGGAATCCAACAGACAGACCTCTAAGAAGAGGGGATCTTATAATGATTGATGGCGGAGCGTGTTACAAAGGCTACTGTGTCGACTTTTCCCGAGGATGTGTCGTTGGGACGCCATCAGAAAGTCAGAAAAGGATCTGGAAACACATGAATAAGGTCACTAAAAAATGTGTCGAAGCAGCGCGGCCTGGAGTCAAAGTGTCTGACATCAGCAAAGTGGCATTAAAGACATTTGTCAGTTTAGGCTTAGACACAAGTTTTATTGAAAAGTATCACATTGGTCATGGAATTGGTTTGAACTTTCCTGAACCGCCAATGATACGCATCACCGATGACGCGCTAATTGAGCCGGGGATGGTACTAACCGTTGAGCCAATAGCATTCTACGGAGGCCCAGTCATAGAACAAGATTTTATTGTGACTGAAGATGGATATGAAGTAATTTCGACGGCAAGCACGGAGTTACGCGTAATATGAAGTTGACGTTTGATAAGTAGGAAGAGGGATAGGTATTGGAACGAGAAGTGTTAGCGTACATTGATTCCATGAAAGACGACACGGTTTCTCTTGCAATGGAACTTTTGAAGATACCAACTGTTAATCCACCAGGCAGAAACTACAAGGAATTTGCGGAGTTTGTCGCCGGATGGTTGTCGGAAGCTGGTCTGAACGTAGAAATCATGGAGGTGCCGAAAGAGCGTCTGGCAGAGTTAGCGCCAGAGGGAATGGGACTGCCACGCTTCCATATAGTAAGCACCTTAAAGGGGTCCAAGGGTAATCCGCTCCTCTTCCTTCATGGACACTACGATACCGTGCCGCCTTGCGCTGGTTGGACGATAGATCCCCTCCACCCCGTTATAGAAAATGACCGATTATTTGGCCTGGGAGCGAGCGACATGAAAGGAGCGATCGTTTCAATGATGGTAGCCGCCAAGGCACTCGTTGAATGTGATGTGAAGTTGACTGGAGACCTAGTTATCACGACTACCGGCGACGAGGAGAGGAACATCGAGGCTGGGGTGCTCTACCTGCTCAAACAAGGCCTTCTAAGGAAGGGTGATTACGCCATAGTCGGCGAACCGTCTGGTATTTCGGATATTCATGTTGGAATGAAAGGCGGAGTTTGGGGATGGATCACGGTGAAAGGAAAGGCTGCTCATGGGAGCACGCCGTTTTTAGGGGTCAACGCTTTTGAGAAGCTTGCCAGAGTTGTTGTGGCTTTTGAGGACCGGCTTAAACCAAAGCTGAAACAACGTGTTTGCATGTATCCTACTGTACCTAAAGAAGGCGTTAACCCGACATTAATGTTGGGCGGGACTGTAGAAATTGGAGGAGAACCTACTAGCTCTGTTGTCCCGGGCCAGTGTACAATGTCTTTTGACCGGAGGGTGCTCCCTCAGGAAAACGTAAATGATGTGGAAAGAGAAATAGCTGATCTCTTAGAAGATCTGGAAAGGGAAGATCCAGAATTGGAAATTGAAATGAGAATACGTTTTAAGGTACAGCCACCGCCAATGACTTCTCAGGATAGTGAGATATGCAAAGTTCTGGTCAATGCCGTTAAAACCGTTACTGGTAAAAACCCAACGCTCTCCATTTCTTGCGTGGGGAACGAGAGTATTTTTTTTCAAGAATATGCTAAAACTCAAGTCGTTGTACATGGACCAGGAATAGCGCATCTCGCTCATAGTGCAGATGAATACATACTAGTTGACCACATGTTGATGGCTGCAAAAGTCTATGCTCTTACTATCTTAAGACTGTTGACTTAGTGTGGGACTAGAGAACTAAATAGACCATTTCAGGCAACGGCGCCACTTTAATATCGATCGCAAAACGATAAAGGAGAGGGTTTTGTAATGATACTGGCTCAAAAACATCACCGTCGAGATGGTAGGTGAAGAAATGCAGCGCGCGCAGTCCGTAGTCATAACACGGATAACACCGCCAGGGGCGCATGTTTCCATACCCAGGGCCTCCTCATGTACAGTGCGAAATGTAAGAACCCCCAATTTCCATTTAATGTAGTTATACATCCATATGGTCATTACCTTAATAAAAGAAGCAACACGATTATTGCTATAATGGGAATTAGTAAAAGCGGCAAGAGAGTTAAAAAAGTTGCTATGATCATCGCCAAAATGTCCTTCCAATGTAACGTAGGAACCTTATTATTTTTTTCCTCACTATCTCTATTTTTCATCTTGATTCGACCTAAAGATTACCTAATGAATTTTAAGCAAGCCACAAAGTGTCTGTTCCCCATCTCGACTAGTTCAGGTTCAAGGGTGGCGCATTCAGGTTCAGCATGCTCACATCTGGGGTGAAATCGACAACCAGATGGCGGATTGATAGGCGTCGGCACGTCACCCTTTAAAATTATACGTTTAATCGATCTAGCCAATTTCGGGTTGGGTATAGGGATAGCGGACAAGAGAGCCTCGGTGTAAGGATGCCGAGGGTTAATAAACAAATCTTCGGTTGTCGCAGTCTCGAGCAGTTTGCCCAAGTACATTACAGCGGCCCGATCACATAAGTGCCTAACCACACTTAAATCATGCGTAATGAATAACAATGTTAGATCGAACTTCTTTTGCAAATCTTTTAATAAATTAAGTATTTTGGCACGAACAGAGATGTCTAATGCTGACACAGGCTCATCAGCCACGACAAATTTGGGCTCAACAGCCAGAGCTCTGGCGATTGCTATCCTTTGTCTTTCTCCTCCACTAAACTCATGCGGATATCTGGGTAGATGATAAGGGGCAAGTCCAACTTCGTTAATGAGCTCCAAGAGTTTTTTCTCTTTTTCTATTCCTCTGACATGCCCATGAATGACGAAGGGCTCGCTGATAATATCGCGAATCGTCATTCTTGGATTAAGCGATGCATATGGATCTTGAAATATAATTGTTGCTTTACGCCTAAATTCAAGCAGTTCTTTTCCCTTCAGATGAAAAACCTCTTTTCCATCAAAATAAACCTCGCCGGATGTAGGTTCCAGAATTCTTAATATGGTATGGGCAGCCGTCGTTTTTCCACATCCAGTTTCGCCAACAAGTCCTAATATTTCCCCTTTTTTTACATTAAAGCTTATTCCATTGACTGCGCGCAGGATCTTTTTATATTTGCCAAATATTCCCGTTCCTATCGTGAAATATTTCTTCAAGTCTCCGACCTCAAGCAATGTATTTGATGTTTCCATCTTTACACTTCTCCAGCGCGTATGCAACACACGAAATGACCTGAGTTAACCTCGACGAGAGACGGAATTTTTTCTTTACATTCTTCTTTTTTATATCTGCATCTTGGATGGAATCTACAGCCCTGAGGTAAATCAATAAGTCGGGGCACCATCCCTGGAATTACTCTGAGTCTCTTTACTTTCAAGTCCGGCCTTGGAATAGAAGACAGTAATGCCTTTGTATAAGGATGCTGAGGGTTTCCGAAAATACTTTCAGCTTCGGACACTTCCATGATTTTTCCGGAATACATAACGGACACTTTGTCACACATCTCTGCTATGACTCCAAGATCATGAGTAATTAACAGAATAGAGGTGTGAAACTCTTTCTGCAATTTTCTCATTATATCTAAGACTTGTGCCTGAATAGTAACATCCAAGTTTGAAGTTGGCTCATCTGCGATAAGAAGGTCAGGAGTACTCGAGACGACCATGGCAATCATTACACGTTGCCTCATCCCGCCGCTAAATTGATGCGGAAAAGCTTTGTATCTTAATTTAGAGTCAGGTATACCAACCTCTCCGAAGAGCTCTATTACTTTCTTCTTTATAGCCGTCTTAGTAATTTTTTGATGACATTCAATAGCTTCAGCCACTTGATCTCCTACGCTAAACACCGGATTTAAGGAGGTTAGAGGATCCTGGAAAATCATCGATATTCTACTACCCCTGATTTTTCTAATTTCAGCTTCCCTTTTCAATAATAGGTCCTCACCATGAAACAAGATTTTGCCTCCAACAATTTTTCCTGGTTTCGGAACTAGTCTAAGAATCGAGAGACCCGTCACGGTCTTTCCACATCCTGATTCCCCTACTAACCCGTGGATCTCGTTTTTGTTTATCTTTAAGTCAATACCATCAACTGCTTTAACTATGCCTTCTTCCGTGTAAAAGTAGGTTCTCAATCCACTGATGTCGAGAAGTCTCCCCTCAGCGTTATCCATTTTTCTTCTACACCAAAGCTTGTAAAAAATTAAAGTAAGCTTCAGTTATAAAATTATTTCTACCCTCAATAACCTGGCTAAGCAACAGTAGGGTTCGTGCAGTATACTTTGTATCAAGGCGGCTCAAGCGAAAACCCACGTGACCTTATCATAATTAGACTTTATCCTATTTATACGCTTAGAAGGCCATGTCTCGTCCCAACTCAATCCTAGGTCATCGTCAACAATAATGACAGTTATTTCAGTCCACAGAGGTTTTTTCTCAATAATGGCGATAACATTGCAAATCCTTCGTGCCGCGTTACAATCACCGCATTTACCTGTAACGGCGCATGGCGTTGGAATCTTCTTCGTTTTTGCATGGTATGGTGCTATGACGTTTTTGATGCGGTATAATGCCTCATTAACATCCTTGACTATCTTGTTTTTGCCTGTTACAACTATAACTTTTTTTGGGCCAAAAATCATTGAAGCCACCCTATTGCCTACACCATCTATGTTCACAAGTTTCCCATCCAGAGTAACCGCGTTTGTGCTCACTATGAATACATCACTCGTGAAGATTTTTCTTTTGACCTCTTGACGCAAGGCAGATTTGCTTTTGTTTGTCGTTAATTCCCTTGTAAAGGGGTTAATGACTTTTGTCCCTCTGCCTTCTAATTCATCTAGGACACAGATTTGCCTGACTGTCGCAGAATCTCCAACGCCAATTATTGCATTATTTGGGATCATGTTTAGTATCATCTTCTTAGCAGCTTTGCCATTTTCCGCAAATTTTGCTTCAAAATTATTGGCCGAAAGAGACTTTAATGTCGCTTTTATTTTCTGATCGATTTTCGACACCATTTGATAAAACCCTGTTAACTTTATCTCCCGATTGCTTCGTGGCCCTATCCTCTCGACTCTCTCTGTGTCTTGTTTCTCCAGACCTCAATTATAAGGTCTGAGGTAAAGGTATCAAATCGATATTCCATCACCTTCATAGCATGCTCATGAAGATCCTTCCTCGTCGAGTTTATGCAGTCCTTGGCCACCACGTTGAAGTAGTCGAAGCATTGGCCATCCCCAGCCGTCGCTAAGACGCATCCATTCGATACGAACCCAGTAACCACGAGAGTCTTTATACCGTGGTTCCTCAAGACGAGGTCCATGTTCGTCTGTATGAAGCCGCTGGTGCGGTTCTTCTTCACCACCACGTCTCCATCCGTTGGCTTGAGCTCATCCACGATCTCCTCACCCCAGGTGCCCTCCAACGTAATACTAGGTATTTTCTTCGGGTCGCCATGGGCCCAGTGCTTGATAAGGTAACGTATGAACTCTGCCGAGTCGCTAGCGTGATTGGGCAGAGTGGTGTTCTGGGTGTAGACGACGAGGACCCCTGCCCTCCTCGCCTCCTCTATCAACCTGCTAATGTTTTTGATGGTCTCAGGATAGCCAGATAGATCCCTACCAGACTTGTGTGCATGACCCCCCTCCTTGCAGAAATCGTTCTGGGCATCCACAACCACAACAGCGGTATGTACGGGGTCGATCAACTCTTCAAGGGTTGTGGGAATCATCTTTCCATATACTTCGAGCAAGGCTTAAACCACCCCCAAATTGATAATTGAAGGTTTCTCATCAAATAAATTTTTAGACTTACGCATAAGTGTTCAAAAGTTTAGACAAAAATAGACTTATTCAGTTTGGCGCGCAAAGCCCCTTGTAGACTTACACAAAGAGGTAAACAACAACACGCTGTTTCGAGCCTTGCTATGCTCACGCTATAATAGGCATCCTTGAAGGAAAACAGGGCATAATATACTCTTTATCTACATCCAAAACTTGTTTAGTCCTCTGCGCGCGCGTTTTCGTGCAAAATCTTTAAATTCCTTAGAAAGCTTTTCGGTTGATGGGTTAGTGATATGACTCTAATCTTAGATGGAAAAGAAATCGAGTTCATCCTCGAGATAGAAATCGCCATAAAAGCTGTGGAGGAGGCTTTCAGAGAGATGGGGGAGGGGAAAGCTGGGGCCTCTCGTGCCTTATCGAAGAACCCATATCTTTTTGGGGCTTTGAGCCCGTCGAGACGCTTCGAGTCGGCGCCCAATATCTCAACCCAATGAGTGCGCGTGCGCATTTTGGTACGTGATGAAGTATGATAAAGGGTCTTTTTGATTGAGATGTTTAGATCGATTTGAAAAGTAGTTATAACGCCCTCAGCCGGGGGTCTAGAGCATCTCGTAGTCCATCGCCAACAAAGTTAAGGGCCAGCGTTGTCAGGAATATTGCTAATCCGGGGAAAGTCGCCTGCCACCATGCAAATCTAATAACTTCGGAAGCTCTCTCTAGCATAGAACCCCAAGAATAGGCTGTTGGATCACCGAAACCTAAAAAGCCTAATGATGATTCGAGCAGGATCGCGCCGGCTAAGTTAAAGGTTGTGGTAACTATTATTGGAGCCATGGCGTTCGGCAAAATATGCCTAAAGATAATACGTCGATCGCTAGCTCCAAGCGTTTTCGCAGCTTTTACAAAATCTGTTTCTTTAAGGGATAAGAAGCTAGCTCGAACGATTCTAGCGAGGCGTGGCCACATTGTTACGCCGAGTATGACCATGATATACAATATACTCCTTGTCCTTAACGTGGCGATTAGAAGGATGTAGAGGAAATAGGCTGGAGTTACCAGGAACAAATCACTAAATCGCATGAGTAAGTTATCTATAATTCTCCCGTAGTATCCAGAAATTGCTCCAACAATTGTGCCAATCACCGTCGAAATGCATGCAGCACTAATTCCAACAAACAGAGAGATTCTTGCTCCATAAATAACCCCGCTAAGAACATCTCTACCTAACCCATCCGTTCCAAACAAGTGTTCTGGGCTCGGTGGTCTGTTCTGCTCGTTTAAATTTGTTTTGACATATTCATGCGGTGATATTTGAGGACCAAAAATTGCCATCATAAAAAATCCTACAATAATGAAAACTCCGATTTCTGCCGTAAAACTTCTTTTAAATCTTCTCCAGAAAACCGAAAGCTGATGAATCACCCGCACTTCTTTATAAGGCAAATGTGTCACCACTTTTACGTGTACCTTATCTTCGGATCTATAAATGCATAAACTATGTCGGTCACGACGATTGAGGTGATGACAACTATGGCTACTAGCACATTTACGCCCATTAATATTGCATAGTCTCGGTGCTTAGCAGCGTTCACCATGAGATAACCTACTCCAGGATATGCGAACACTGTTTCAATAATCGCACTGCCGCTAAACATGAAAGCAAGGTATAGACCAGCTACCGTGACTACCGGCAACAATGCATTTCTCAAGGCGTGTTTCCAAATCACGACTTTCTCGTTTAGGCCCTTTGCTCTCGCTACCAAAATGTAATCCTCTCTTAAGACCTCAAGCATACTTGATCTAGTTAACCTAGACATAAAGGCGGTTGCATATGTGAGCGAAAGGGTGGTTACAGGTAAAATCAGGTGACGTATGGTGTCGATCACTGTAGTCTCCCCTCCTATTGTGTGTAGCCCGCCCGTAGGCAACCACCCTAGATATACCGAGAAGAGAAGTATGAGTATTATCCCGAACCAGAACTGAGGCATAGAGAATCCGAAGATTGAGAAAGCTCCTAGAATATTATCAGTTTTTGAATGTGGCTTGACAGCGGCTATAACTCCACATGGGATTCCTATTAACATTGAAAAAAAGAGGGCTATACTCTGCAATAGTAGCGTATTAAATAATCTATTTCTAAGCAGCTCGTTGACCGGTATTTTTGTCTCGTACGAGTATCCGAAATCGCCTCGCAGCATACTTTGGAGCCACGCCCAGTATTGAATAGGAAGTGGTTGGTCAAGGCCATACTGATGTCTAAGACGCTCAATGTCTTCTTTAGTAAAAGGGATTGCTGGATCATATCCATACATTGCGTAGATAGGGTCGCCCGGTACCATGCGGATTAAAATAAAAAAAATGATGGTGTTCAATAAAAATAGGAGGATTGAACTCCCTATTCTTCTCAGTATGTATGTAGCGCGCATATTACTCCGGCTTTCTTCTCCAGATGAAGCTAACAGATGCCCCCGCGATGATGCCTACTATTAGTCCAGCTGCGAGTGGGTAATACCATGGCATAGCTGTTGGTGCGGCCTCAAGCAATTTGAGGTCGTATCCGGCTTTTGCCATATATTCTTTTGCTAGATCCAAATTGTATTCTTTTGGTTCGGGAATAGTCTTGTCATAAGCCCACATTGTTTTCGGGAAAGGCGATGCGGTTGCAACTGCCGTACCTTTTAAGATCACGCTCACGATATCTTCTCTGCGTATAAGGGAGTTTATAGCCAGCCTCACGTACTTGTTGGACAGGATGGGGTGCTGGTTATTGTATTGCAATGGAAAAACTATAGGTTGTGGTACTACATCGAGCTGTAATTTTGGATTAGCCTTTAGTTCGTCTATTATGTCGTCAGGTACATATGGAGAGTGCAACAGGTCGACTTCCCCAGCCTCGACCGCCGCTATGGCCGCTGTCCGATCTGGTATGAGTTTCATATAGAGATGCTTTAATTTCGGTGGACCTCCAAGTTCGGGCGGGCAATATGGGTTGGCCACCCAGTGGTGGTATTCACCTTCAACCATGTCGGACCATGACCATTGTGCTAAGCCGGGAGGCATTTTTTTTGTGTTCCACTCACTGGTCAACAAGTCTTTGGGTGGGATCTTTGATAAAACGTGTTCGGGTATCATGCATAGATATGGATCCACAAGAAGGGGGAGAAACCCTGGAGATATTTTTTTGAGGTGGAAGACCACGGTGTAGTCATCCGGTGTTTCTATTGATTTAATAATATCCGTGCATGCTTTGTTATGCCTAGCTGGAACATCTGGATTCATGATTGTCTCAAATGTGTACTTCACATCTTTTGAGGTGAATGGAACTCCGTCATCCCATTTAACGTTAGTCAACAGGGAGAAAGTAATGGTCAAGCCATCCTCTGAAATTTCCCATGACTTAGCTAGAGCTGGTACGGGTTCTCCCTCCTCATTGGGCCTCACCAATCCGAAACTGCTTCCAAACTGGTAGCACCTCCCGAAAATATTTATCTGGTTCGGAGAAAGATAGCGGTTCGCCATTATAACAGTATCTGGCTTACTTGTGCCTCCTGATATTTGAGCAGAGCAATAAAGGGGAGTGAATCCTCCGTTATGGGCAATCCATTTAGCAGCCTTTATGTAATCATCAAACCCTTCTAATTTTGAACTCCCGACGTAGATAAATGTCCGACCATAAACTGGAGAAAGTGGCATTTCATCGTAAAATATTCTCAGCCACTCCGAGTAGAGTTCCTTCCGTGCGTCCCTGTCGTATGTGGAACCTGCCCTCAAAGCTAAATCACTGGCTATGGGATTTGACCAACGAACGACATTCATACCCCCTCTTTCAGGCCACATTTCAGATCCGAACCAGCTATAGGCCACAAGATCTGGGTCTCCTCCTGTGACTTCTATTTGATTTTCAAATATCATATCCCACCCACCTTCATCGAATGTCTTTTTACTCTCATACATGGTCTTGAAAATCAATTCTATCCCAGCTTGTTCAATAGCGAGGTTGATTCCGATCTTGGCAAGATCTTCTTTCAGTAATTCCATTGCCTTAATATGTGTCTCCACACCCTCTAAGACATATACATGTAGCTTGAAGAAATATCCTTGTGCTTGAACCTCCCCTACGTTATAGGCAGCAACGAAGAGAAGCGCAATCAACACCAGTGTTACTATCCGAAATATTTTTGTCTGCGTTTTTATTCCTCCTTTCAAATCTAATATTTCTTATTTTTCTATTTAAGTTTTTTCTTCCCCCTAGAACAAGCTTTAGAAGCCTCGTATGGGGAGGATGCAGAGGATGAGGCGTCTTCCGGGAGTGTGCCGGTATTCTGGGCTTCGTGCCCACAACCCCTTCGGTGAGAGGTGACCCGTAGTAGGGGGAGTCGTGCCAGTCGAAGGTTAAGGTCGCCCTTTAAATATGCAAAAATCAAGCAAAAATATTACACGAAGCGCGTGAGGCGAGTTAAACGATTGACCGGTTAAACTTTTAAGGATGCCCGACAGAGGGTTTACGGTGGACGAGCTTATAAACGAACTCATAACACCGACTATGAAAAACGTATGGCTGACAAGTGACTTATGCGGGCTAGGAACCCGTTATTTAATTCTGCCGCGCGCACCCATACTGGTAACGCGAATAACGTCACCACAGGGCATGATGCCATTTCCTGACCAACTCGCGTGCCGGTGCCAATCGAATGAGTTATGTCACGATCATATCTTCAGATTCATTTAAACAACAGAAAGAAATCAACCGTAAACGTTAATATACCAGAAACCCGAACCAATATTTTTAAAAAGAG